>RCUJ01001261.1_pt1 | contig 13844 bp, 8 predicted proteins | sample 2166321 | NCBI WGS metagenome assembly RCUJ01 (sample SAMN09932808, study PRJNA488358) | compost metagenome | feature: garden; material: soil; isolation source: compost soil in an enriched community after 118 h of incubation | place: Germany: Experimental Botanical Garden Goettingen | collected... | reverse complement strand
GCTGATTATGGTGCCCCAAAAATACGGTTTTTGGGATTCTTTGGTTCATAGAAGTAAAACTAGGATTCTGGCAGCAGGACTTGAGATCCCATTATTGTCGTTTCCGAATTATTAAAGATTGATTTGATTTAAAAATAATGATATAAAAATTAAGAGGTTTTTTTGAAGAAATTGTATCAAAATAAAATTTAACAGATTTTTTTTTGATTTTAGGGATTCAATAATTTTTTGGGCTTGTCGCCGAATTTCAAAATTATATTATAACATTTAGGGCAGTTTTGTTAATTATTCTTAATTGTCTGCTGGTTTCAGATTTTTTTAAATTAATTTTGTGGCACTCTAAAAACTTAAATGCAAATAGTTTTTTTATCAGTATGGCAACAGCTATAATTGAGAATTATCTACAAACTGAAATAGCATTATATGATTTTAAAAATAAGATAAATTAAAGATTTTATTCCGCGTAAGACCGAGAGAACACATGGTGTAGATTTTTAATTTATTTTAGTTGGATTTTGTATAATGTTTTTAGCTTGTTCAGGTTTTAAAAAATAATATTTCTCATAAAAAAAAGTATTGTCAGCAGATTTAATCGGCTTTTTAAGGAATGTATTATGTTTCCTATATAGTTCTAAGTGAGCTGTGAAAAGAAGAGAAAAGTAGTAAGCATTGGGTTCTATGGGTACAAAGCTTAAAAAAAAATAAAAAACAATGAGCGCAGTTATTACAGCAATAGGTGGTTTCGTGCCATCATCAATTTTGACCAATAAAAAGATTTCAGAAACAGTTGATACATCGGAGGAATGGATCATTAAAAGAACTGGAATTAGAGAGCGTAGAATCGCAGACGACGACACGGCAACATCTGATCTTGCCGCAGCAGCGATTGAAAATCTTTTTGAAAATTATAATGTAGATCGCAATGAGATTGAAGCTTTGCTTGTAGCAACAGCAACTCCAGATCACATTTTAGCGCCAACCGCAAGTATTGTTTGCGATAAAAGCGGACTTACAAATGCTTTTGGAATTGATATGAATGCAGCTTGCAGCGGATTTTTATACGCTCTGGAAATGGGTGCAAACATGATCGAAAGCGGCCGTTATAAGAAATTAATCATCGTTGGAGCAGATAAAATGAGCTCTATCGTAGATTATGAAGACCGTAATACTTGTATTCTTTTCGGAGATGGAGCAGGAGCAGTTTTGTTAGAAAAAACAGAATCTGATGCTGGATTAATGAAAACGATTTTGAAAACAGACGGAAGCGGTGTTTCTTCTTTAGCTGTGCCAGCTGGAGGTTCTAGAAATCCAACTTCTATGCAGAGTCTTTTGCACAGAACACATTATTTAAAACAAGATGGTGCTTTTGTATTTAAAAGAGCTGTGGCTGCAATGAGCCAAGTTTCGCAAGATGCTTTGGTGAAAAATGAAATAGATGCAGATCAGATTGACTGGGTAGTTCCACATCAGGCTAATTTAAGAATTATCACTGCTGTAGGCGAAAGTTTAGGTATTGATTTTGAAAAAGTAAAAGTAAATATTGATCGTTACGGAAATACAACATCTGCAACAGTTCCGTTGTGTTTATGGGATTTCAAAGACGATTTTAAAGAAGGACAAAATGTATTGATCACTACTTTTGGGGCAGGATTTTCTTGGGGTGCAACGTGCTTGAAATGGGGCGTTATGCGCGAGAAAAATCCAGCTGCTACTATAAAAGCAGACAAAAAAGAAGAAGGTGTTCTAGTAGAACACTAAGATAGGATTTTTCAATTTTATAGTTGAGGGAATAAATGGGTAGAAGGAACCAAAATAAAAAATCAGGCAAGAATTTTTTCTATAAATACTACAGGGTTATAGTAATTCCAGCCGTTTTTCTGGTCTATCTTTCTTCTTACTATTTTCTAAATCCGTATAGAAATTTTGAAGAAGAAGGTTTGCTCGATTTAGATCAGACCTTCGATATCTTCATTATTTTGCTTTATTGCGCCATACTTACAGAACTGACTTTGTTTGTTGGCCGAAAATTAAACTATTATATAAGTTGGGAACAAAATCCAGCTTTTAGGGCCATTGCCCAATTTATCTGCTTAATTGCAGGAAATATACTTTTAAATTACTTTTTTTCATGGCTCTGGGATTATTTATATCCATGTACAGCTTTAGAAGTAAATGATTTGGTTACCATTTGGCAGTCTAAAATTATGGCAGCCATTATTTCATTATTCATAAGTGCTATTCATACCGGAATATTTCTGCTCAACAGATGGCGTTTAAATGCCATAGAAACGGCCGAATTAAAAGTTAAAGCATCAGAACTGCAAGAAGCGGTAACACGTTCGAAATTAGAATCTTTAAAAATGCAATTAGATCCGCATTTTGTATTTAATAATTTCAGCACTTTGACCGAATTGATTTATGAAGATCAGAAAGAAGCGGCTTTGTTTTTAGAAAATATAACGAGAGTATATCGGTATATGATTTCAAATTCAAACAAAGATACCATTACTGTAAAAGAGGAAATTGAATTCCTAAATGCTTATTTTTATTTATTGAAGAAAAGACTCGGAGATAAAATCGCCTTAAAAATTGAAGTTGATGCTTCTTCTTTAGGCCTTCATTTACCGCCTTTGACCTTGCAGTTATTGGTAGAAAATGCCGTGAAACATAATATGGCAACTTTAGCCAATCCGCTTACGATTACTGTTTTTTCCGATTCAGACGATATTATTGTTCGAAATAACCTGCAGAGAACCGCTGGGAAAACTTTGGCCTCAACAGGAATTGGAAATAAAAATATCAAATTCCGTTATAAAATTTTATCTGAAAGAATGCCTATTTTCAGTGAATCAAACGGTTATTATGACGTACGTCTGCCATTAATTTAAGAGTTATGAAAATTTTAATTGTAGAAGATGAAAGTATTAACGCCAGCCGATTAAAAAGGCTGTTGGAAGAACTGGAACCCAACTGTGAGATTCTTGGCATTATTGATACCGTTGTAGATACTGTTTCATGGCTCAATTCAAATCCAACGCCCGACTTAATTACAATGGATATCCGTTTAGCCGACGGACTGAGTTTTGCCATTTTTGATGAAATTAATATCACTTGTCCCGTCATTTTTACTACAGCGTATGACGAATATGCAATTCGTGCTTTTAAGGTTAACAGCATCGATTATTTGATGAAACCCATCGAAAAAAACGAATTGGAATTTGCCTTAACGAAATTCAAATCTTTAAATAAAAATGAATCCAACGTAACCAATATCGCTGGAATTCTAAAAGAACTGATTGAAAAACCAGTTTTCAGAATGCGCTTTTTAGTAACCTATCGTGATGGCTATAAAAGCGTAGATGTTTCCGATATCGATTTTATATACTCTGAGTTTAAAACCAGCAATTTATTCCTTAAATCTGGTGTGATTATCTCGATTCCGCAAACTATGGAAGAACTAGAGCAGGAATTAGATCCCAATATCTTTTTCCGCGCCAACCGTCAGTTTTTCATTCGCGCAGAAAGCATCAAATCTATTGCGAACTACTTCAACGCAAAACTCAAAATCCAATTAAAACTAGATCCCGAACGTGAGGTAATCATTAGTCGTGAGAAAACTCCTTTCTTTAAACAGTGGATGGATAGATAAGAAAGTTGCTAAGGTTCTGAGATGCTAAGGTGCTAAGCTTTTTTTTGCCACGAAGGCGCTAAGACGCGAAGTTTTTTTTATCCTATTTTTTAAAGTCTAGTTTGTCATTTCGACCGTAGGGAGAAATCTCCGCAAGGAGCTCTACAAAGATTGGCGATTTAGTTTGCGGAATTTCTTACGGAGATCCTTCCTTCGTCAGGATGACAAAGAATGCGTTAAAATCTACTCAATCAGCGAGAAATAATGCTTTTTAATCCTTTAATCTGTGGCATAAAAAAACTTTGCGACTCTGTGACTTTGCGAGATCCCTTTTTATTTCTTCTTTAAAAAAAACTTAGCTTCCTAGAGCCTTCGTGGCAAAAACTCACAAAAAAAAACTTAGCGACTCTGCGACTTCGCGAGATTCCTTTTCCTTTATTCTTTAAAAAAAAACTTTGCGTCTTAACGTCTTCGTGGCAAAAATTAGCAGAAAAAAACTTTGCGACTCTGCGACTTTGCGAGATTCCCTTTCATTTATTTTTTAAAGAAAACTTTGTGACTTAGCGACTTCGTGGCAAAAATTCGCGGCAAAAAAAAACTTCGCGACTCTGCGACTTTGCGAGATTCCCTTTTCTTTATTCTTTTAAAAAAAACTTAGCGCCCTAGTGCCTTCGTGGCAAAAAATCCTAGCATAACAAAACCCATCCGTTTCGGTACCAAAATATGTCGTTTGGGTAAGTTTCTTCCCTAAAAATGCCGTTTTGAGCCGTTATTTTGCTGCCAAATTTGAGGTAATTCATTTAAAAATGAAAAGTAAAATGACAAAACAGTTTTTAAAAAATAATAAAGCAATTGGCAAGATTGCAATTTTATTAATAACCATTTCTCTTTCTTCATGCGGAAAAAGCGGAGATGCACAAATGGCTCCTCCAAAACCAGAAGTAGATTTTCTTCAGACTAATTCGGCTACAGGAGAAGTAGAAAAGAAATATCCAGGAACAGTAGAAGGTACCGTAAACGTTGATATAAAAGCTCAAGTATCAGGATATCTTGAAGCTATTTATGTAAAAGAAGGAGATTATGTAACCAAAGGGCAATCCCTATTTAAAATAAAAGGCGATGTTTATGCCGAACAGGTAAATAATAGCCGTGCAGCTTACAAAAGCGCTTTAGCCAATCAGGCAAATGCGAAATTGGAAGTAGAGAAAATCAAACCTTTGGTTGAAGGAAAAGTTTTCTCAGACATGCAGTTAAAAACCGCACAAGCCAATTACGAAGCCGCAACAGCACAAGTAGCACAAGCAAAAGCCGCTTTGGGATCATCTCAGTTAAATGCCGATTTCTCTTTGATTAAAGCTCCTGTAAGCGGCTATATTAGCCGTATTCCAAACCGTATCGGGAATTTGGTTACGCCAAACGATGCCGTTCCGTTAACGACACTTTCAGAGATTAATAGCGTATTTGTTTATTTCTCTTTGACGGAAGCAGATTATTTGGCTTTTTCAAAAGATGCAAAAAACAATCAGACTGTAAGCTTAATTATGGCCGATGACAGCGAGTACGATCAAAAAGGAAAACTGGAAGTGGCCAGCGGAAACATCGATCGTGCAACGGGTACAATTGCTTTAAAAGCCATTTTTCCAAATCCGAAAAAGATATTGCGTTCTGGAGGTTCTGCAAGAATTGTCTTGAACAAAAGCTTGTCATCTGTCATTACAGTTCCAATGGCGAGTGTAAAAGATATCCAAGATAAATTCTTTGTTTTTGTTCTAAAAGAAGGAAACAAAGTAGCTATGGTTCCAATTGAAATCGCAGGAAGCGCTGGATCAGATTATTTTGTAAAATCTGGACTGAAATCAGGAGATAAAGTGGCACTCAATAATATCGATGTCCTTTTTGATGGTATGGAAGTCGTTCCAAAAATCGCTGCTCAAAATACAAGCAGTAAATAATTTTTCATTCAATAAAATAACATTTCCATGTTAAAGAAAATAATAGACAGGCCAGTATTGGCCACAGTTATCTCTATTGTACTGGTTATACTGGGGGTTATAGGTCTTACCCGATTATCGGTAACGCGATTTCCAGATATTTCACCGCCAACTGTTATGGTAAGCGGTTCGTATCCGGGAGGAAATAGTGAAACCGTAATTCGTTCAGTAGTAACACCTTTGGAAGAGCAGATTAACGGAGTTGAAAATATGCAGTACATTAAATCTACTGCGAGTAACGACGGATCTTTTTCGATCAGCGTCATTTTTAAACAAGGTGTAGATCCAGATCAGGCTGCGGTAAATGTACAGAATAGAGTACAGCAAGCCACTCCAAAACTGCCTCAGGAAGTTATCCGTATGGGATTAACGACTTCAAAACAGCAAAATAGTATGATTGTTATTTTCAACTTATATACAGATGATAATAGCAAATATGACGAGCTGTTTCTGCAGAATTACGCCAATATCAACTTAGTGCCTCAGATGAAGCGTGTTCCTGGAGTAGGGCAGGTTCAGATATTCGGACAAAAGGATTATTCGATGAGAATCTGGCTGGATCCTCGTAAAATGGCCAATGCAGGTTTGGTTCCGTCAGATGTTACTCAGGCAATTGCAGAACAGAGTTTAGAATCGGCTCCAGGAAAATTGGGAGAAGAATCTTCTGCGGCATTAGAATATGTAATTCGTTACAAAGGAAAAAAGAACAAACCAGAACAATATGAAAATATTGTCGTTAAGAACGTTGGTAGTAATGTTTTAAGGCTTAAAGATGTAGCAAGAGTAGAATTTGGTTCTATTTCATATAGCGGTGATAATAAATCAAATAGTAAAAATGCCGTTACAATGGCGATTTTACAGACTTCGGGGTCTAATGCCAATGACATCGAAATCGGAATTAATAAAGAAGTAGAACGATTATCTAAATCTTTTCCTCCGGGTATCAAATATGTCAACGTAATGAGTACCAAAGAAAGATTGGATGAAGCTACGGGGCAGGTAAAATCGACTCTTTTAGAAGCTTTTATTCTGGTATTTATTGTAGTGTTTATTTTCCTTCAGGATTTTCGCTCGACGATTATTCCGGCTATTGCAGTTCCGGTTGCGATTGTGGGAACATTTTTCTTCTTGCTTGTTTTCGGATTTACGATTAACATCTTACCGCTTTTTGCATTAGTATTGGCGATCGGAATTGTGGTCGATGATGCGATTGTGGTTGTCGAAGCCGTGCACAGTAAAATGGAAGAAAACGAAGGAATTTCAGCCAAAGAAGCAACACACAGCGCTATGGCAGAAATCACGGGAGCGGTAATTTCGATTACTCTGGTGATGTCAGCGGTATTTATTCCGATCGGATTTATGACAGGATCTTCGGGGATTTTCTATAAACAATTTGCTTACACATTAGCAATTGCGATTATCATTTCTGCTGTAAACGCTTTGACGCTTACACCTGCATTATGTGCGCTTTTGCTAAAGAATCACGGACATAAACATGGAGAAAACGAACATAAAACAAGTTTCAAAGATCGTTTTTTCGTCGGATTTAATACAAGTTTCAACAATTTAACGGGTAGATATATTAAAGGTGTTCGTTTTTTAATTGGAAGAAAATGGATTGCGACTGGTTTAGTGGCTGGAATTACAGCACTTGCAGCGTACATGATGACATCTACACCAAAAAGTTTTGTGCCTCTAGAAGATGATGGTTTTATGGTGTACAGTCTGTCAATGCCACCAGGAACGGCTTTGGATCGTACAACAGCTGTAATTCAAAAATTAGAAAAAGAATTGGCTCCAATAGAAGCGATTGATGTAAATACGAGTATTACAGGATTCAATATTTTGAGTAATAGTGCCAGCCCGGCTTACGGATTAGGTTTTATTAAACTGAAACCAAAGAAAGACAGGGGAGCAGTTAAGGATATTGAGGAAATCATGAATATCGTAAGCGGAAAACTGGCTAAAATTAAGGAAGGCCAAATTATGGTTTTCAGAATGCCTCCAGTTGAAGGTTTTGGAGTAACGAGCGGTGCTGAAATCGTATTGCAGGACAGAATGGCGAGAAGTCCAGAAACTTTAAAAGCCATGTCTGATAAAGTAATCGCACAGATTATGAAACAGCCTGGAGTGCAATATGCCTACACGACTTTTAGAGCCGATTATCCGCAATTGGAATTGGAAGTTGACGAAGATAAAGCACGCCAAATGGGAGTGAATATTAAAGAGCTTTTAGGAAATATTCAAACCTATTTTGCAGGAGATCAGTCGGCTGACTTTTCGAGATTTGGTAAGTTTTACCGTGTGAATGTAAAAGCCGATGGTATTTTTAGAATGGATGAAGATGCATTTAATGAAATTTTCGTTAGAAATGCCGATATGCAAATGGTTCCAGTAAAATCTATTGTAAAGTTTCATAAAGTGTATGGGCCAGAATCGGTAAACCGTTATAACCTATATAATTCGGTGAACATTACAGCTATGGCATTGCCTGGATATAGTAACGGACAAATTATGGGAAATCTGGAACAAGTTTTAGATAAACTGCCTTCTGATTATACTTATGAATGGACAGGTTTAAGTTTGGAGGAAAAAGCAGGAGGAAGTCAGACAGTTGCTATTTTCGGATTATGTCTATTGTTTGTATTCTTTTTATTGGCAGCACAGTACGAAAGTTATTTATTGCCACTTGCCGTATTGCTTTCTATTCCAACAGGAATTTTAGGGGCTTTTGCCGGAATTAAAGCCGTTGGTTTAGACAACAATATTTACGTTCAGGTCGGATTAATCATGCTTGTCGGACTTTTGGCTAAAAACGCGATTTTGATTGTGGAGTTTGCTTTACAGAGACGTTTGGCAGGATTAACGATAATCGAAGCGGCTATTGAAGGTTCAAGATCAAGGTTACGACCAATTATCATGACTTCGCTGGCTTTTATTGTAGGTATGATTCCGTTGATGTTTGCCTCTGGCGGAACTGCGGTTGGAAACCGATCAATCAGTGTGAGCGCCGCAGTCGGAATGTTTAGCGGTGTTGTACTAGGAGTTTTTGTGATTCCGTTGCTTTTCATTGTATTCCAATATTTACAGGAAAAAGTATCAAGAAAGAAGATCGCGACTCAAGTTCAAACGATAAAAGAATAAGAATGAAAACAGTATATAAAATCGGAATTGTTTTACTTACCGCAACGATCATGACATCGTGTGTGGTAGGAAAAAAATATTCCCGTACAGAATTAAACGCTCCAGAAAAATACCGCGAAGAAGTTGCGGTTACTGGAGACACGGTTTTGCTTCCGTGGAAAAACTATTATAAAGATCCTTTACTGGTTACTTTGATTGAAAAAGCTTTAGTCAAAAACAATGAAGTCATCATTGCTATGAAAAGCATGGAACAGCTCGACCTCAGTTATAAACAAGCCAAATTATCGTTATTACCCACACTAGATTTCGATGCTGGAGCGAGCCGTTCTTATCCATCAAAAAATTCTTTGAATGGATCTCTGAGCCAACAGTTTATTGGTAAAGATTATATGGATGACTATAGCGCTAATCTTCGTCTTTCTTGGGAAGTAGATATTTGGGGAAAAGCAGCGATGCAGAAAAGAGATGCCAAAGCAGCTTATTTTGCTCAAAAAGAGAATCTTTCGGCATTAAAAACTAGAATTATTGTTCAGGTAGCGCAATCTTATTACAATCTTTTAGGTTTGGATGAACAGCTGAAAATTGCAGAGAAAAACATCGAATTGAGTACTAATACTTTAAGTATGATGCAACTGCAATACAAATCGGGATCGATAAGTTCTTTGGCAGTAAATCAGACCGAAGCTCAGAAGAAAACGGCTGAATTGCTTGTGCCTTTAGCGAAAGCGAATATTGCGGTTCAAGAAAATGCTTTGCAGATTTTATGCGGAGAATATCCTGATAAGATTGAAAGAGCGGGAAACATAGATGCGGCAGAAGTTTCGGTACTTTTTGCAGGGGGAATTCCGGCTTCGCTTTTGAGCCGAAGACCAGATGTAAAATCAAGCGAATATGCGGTTATGTCGGCTAACGCCAAAACAGGATTGGCGAAAGCGACAATGTATCCGACTTTAAGTCTGAATCCGTCAATTGGGGTTAACTCTTTTGAATTTGAAAACTGGTTTGATTTTCCAGGTTCAATCACCAAAACTATTGCGGCCAATTTAGCACAGCCGATTTTTAGAAAAAAAGCATTAAGAACTGCTTATGAAGTTGCCGTTTTAGAACAGGAAAAAGCCGTTGTACAATTCAAACAGTCTTTCATAACGGCAGTTGGAGAAGTAAACGATGCTATGTCTAGATTAAAATATGCCGACGAACGTATGATTTTGGCAAAGGACAAAGCAGCATCTTTAGATAAAGCGACTTCAGATGCTTCTTTGCTTTACAAGAGCGGAATGGCCAATTATCTTGAAGTAATCGCAGCCCAGAACAGTTCGCTTCAAAACGAATTGGATTTGGTAACCATAAAACTCGAAAAACTGAATGCAGCAATTAACCTGTACCGTGCTTTAGGAGGCGGAGTAGAGTAGTACTTAATTTTTCTTAATTCACCATTTCTGTAAGCAATTATAGAGATGGTGAATTTTCTTTTGAATTGATTCATGGACAAAATTACTTTTACTAGATCAGAACTTTATACTTTGGTTTGGAAATTCCCAATCCTGCAGATCGCAAAACATTATGAGATTTCCAGTATGGGAATTAAAAATGCATGCGAAAAAATGAACATTCCGCTTCCTAAAAGCCGACATTGGATTGGACCAACATATAAGAGGAAAAATGTTCCAGAGCTTTCGTTGGATTTTAACGGAAATAATGAGATTGCCATTTTAAAAAAGACCTACGAAATGCAGCTTAGAGTTCCTTTAAAATCTACGCCTTTGCTTGATTTGGCTCAGAGTATAAAAAACGATGTTCATGCTCCTTTAAGCGTTAGCGATAAATTAGAAAATCCAGTTGAGATTATTGCGTCCACAAAGCAATATTGGGAAAGCAAAATTATAGATCAAGATATTCTGCTAGATCAATTAGAAATTTTGGATTTATATGTTTCTAAAGAAAACTTGGATCGCGCTTTACGCTTTATGAATACTTTAATTAAACTCATTCAATATCGCGGACATGAATTTAGAAAAGGTCTAGATGGCTTGGATACCGTGGTGTTTAAAAATGGAACTGAAATTATAGTTGATTTAAGAGAAGCGCAAAAAAGACTAACCAAAAATAGCATGAGAGAAACTTGGGGATATATTTTTACAGGCGATTTTATTTTTAGAATTTCTAGAGGTTCAAATAAAAAAGAATGGCGCGACGGAAAGATTAGTTTAGAAAATAATCTTGCATTAATTATGGCTAAATTAGAGTTAATGGCCGCCGAAGATTAGTTTTTTATCTAAAATCCTTTTTAAATACCAATTGAAAGCTGAGTCCATTTTCATTTTTAACAACTAAATCTCCTTCAAGCGTATTGCTTAAGCCGTTTATAAGCGTCATTCCAAACGAATTGCTATTTTGCAATTCTGTGGTATCCAGTGTGCCAATTCCGTTATCAGAAATCTCAAGCATATAGCAATTTTCGCTTACTTCAGATAATGAGAAGCGAATCTTGCAATTTGAAGTATCCTTAAAAGCATATTTTATCGAATTGGTTATGATCTCGTTTGTAATTAGTCCAACAGCAATTGCTTGAGAAATATCCAATTCTATTGAAGCAATTTTAACTTCAAAATGAATATATTCTGCATTAAAAGACTCTTTTAAATATTCAACCAATTCATTGCAATAATCAGGCATATTGATCATAGAAACATTATCTTCCTGATACAATCTCTGATGAATTAGTGACATTGCATAAATTCTATTCTGACTGTTTTTTATAGTAGAAATTGCCAAATCATCTTTCAAATAAGAAGACTGCGAATTAAGCAAACTAATCACAGTTTGAAGATTGTTTTTTACGCGATGATGAATTTCTTTCAAAAGCCATTCTTTTTCTTTAACCAGACGCTCCAATTTTACATTTTTAAGCTTAATTTCTTTTTCTTTCAATTGTAGTCGGCTAGTGCTGCGCTGTTTTATTTTAGCTCTATTGTATAATAAAATAATGATAATCAGCAATAAAAGCAAACTGCTTATAGAGATTGTATTTAAAAGTCTAGACGAATGCAATTCACGTTTTTGAAGATCGGTTTGCTGTTTTAAAGATTTTATATTTTGCACTTTGGCACTCGTTTCAAACTTGAATTTCAAATTTTCATAATCATGGTTTTTAGTAATGTTATCCATCGAATCTTGAATTCGAGTATAACTTCTCATGTGTTCGATCGCAGAAAGATAATTGCCATTTAGCGAATCAATTTTAAACAAAGCAAGTTCTAAAACATAACGACTGTAACCTTCTGTTTTACTAGATGTTGATATTATTCTGTCTGTAATTTCTTTTGCTTTATGTGGTTTATGAACTTTGATATAAAACAGAGCCATAATCGAACAACAGTCTGCAACATCTTTGGCTGTTTCTGCTGTATTTAGTTTTTTTGCAAAAAAATCAAGTTTTTCATAGCAAACTTCGGCTTCTTTCAACTTTCCTAATTCTTCATAACAGCGAGCCTTTAGCTGATTCAATATCATATTATCCAAATTGTTTTTTGGCGGATATTTTTTAGAGTTGGTTTCTAGGTATTTTAAAGCTTCAGAGTATTTAGAATTATTCATTAATGATCTTACAGCACCAAAAAAGCTTTTATACCAAGTTCCTGCATTAATTTCCCTTTGATTGTATTCAATTCCTTTCTGATAAAATTTAATGGCATCGTCATAATAGCCCGTGCTGTTATAAATGTTGCCGAGTCGTATGTAAAAACTATCTGCAAAAGCATAATCTTTAGTTTTTTCCATCGAGCTAACGCTTCTTAAAGCATAATATAGCGCATCTTTAAAATTATTGTTGAATAATTCGATATACGAAATAGTCGTTTCAGTGTACTGTGTGTATAGAAAACCTATTTTTTTCTGAAGACTAAGACTTGTAAGGAGTTCTTGTTTGGCCAATTTCATATTCCCAGTCCAAAAATGAACTGGAATAATTTTCATGTAAGTTTCAATTTCTTTTTCCTTGTTGCCTGTCTTTTTGTAAATAGCCAAAGCCTCAGATAAAATACTCGCTTTTTCCTTATTGCTGTCAGGCATAAACGTACCTTGATTGTCAATAGCTTCTGCTAGTATTTTTTCATTTTGTGTTTTTCTTGCGGCAGTAACCAGCTGCGAAAAAATGGTGCTGCTTAACTGCGGTTTACCTGCCTGATAATAATATTTGGCAAGAAGATATTTAGATTGAAAGTGCCATTTTTGAATTCGAGATTTTTCTGCCAGTTTTTGGGCCTTATTGATATACAAAAGCGCATTTTTGAGATCATCTTTTTTGGTGCCAGCTTTAAAAAGATAAAAACTCCCAATCTGCAATGCCAGCTTAATTTGATCTGTTGTATGTAATCTCGGCAATAGCAATTCTGCTCCGCGAGCATAATTATTGGTAATTAAATTATTTCCTGGAAAGTTAGATCCATCATTAAAACCTTCATCGTTGGCAAGCGTGTAAGGAAGTTTGTGCGCTTTGCAGGCTAAAATCATCGCGCTGTCAATATCTATAGATCCTTGATTAACGTTGCGAAGATAAATAGCAACGTTATGCAACATTAATCTATCTTTCTGAAGCTTAAGTTTATTGGTTTCGTTTTGGCTGAATGAGGTTGTGGTAAAGAAGTGTAGTAAAAGTAAGAAGATTACTTTTTTCATGTTTAGGATTGTTTGGAAGAGTAAAACTAAGGGTTTTAAAAGTGTTTAGAAAACATTTTTAAAGCTATTTTTTTACTTCAAAAAAGAATTATGTGATGAAATGATTATAAAAATAGCTGCCTAAAATTTAGACAGCTTTTTTTATGTAATGTGTTTGTGATAAGCTTGTGGTAAATGTTTTCCATTAAGCAATTGCCGATAGCGCGGATTTGCAATCCGTGCCCGCAACAGTGAGACATAATACAAATTATCAAATACAAACTTAACATTAAATATGTATTTTTTGTATTTACAGAAACAGACAATCTTTACGGGCACGGATTGCAAATCCGCGCTATCGGGTTATTCGGAAATTAAAATAACTTCTCCGTTTTCATACTTGTGAGGGTAGTCGTATGGTATTG
>RCUJ01001259.1_pt1 | contig 13869 bp, 25 predicted proteins | sample 2166321 | NCBI WGS metagenome assembly RCUJ01 (sample SAMN09932808, study PRJNA488358) | compost metagenome | feature: garden; material: soil; isolation source: compost soil in an enriched community after 118 h of incubation | place: Germany: Experimental Botanical Garden Goettingen | collected... | reverse complement strand
AACAAAACGCTTTGATTTATGCTCGAATTTTGAAAGATATGTTTTCCAAAATTCAGGATGTTCTTTGTTGATGTTTTTCAGCCAGTCTAGCATAATTATGAAAATTGGGTGAGTTGAAATTTACTTTTGATCAGTTCTTCCAATTCTCTCATTGGAGCTAAAGCGTTTTTCAACTTTTCTTTATCAATTTTTGTCAGTTCGCTCAAATTTATAAATTGTCCGGAATCGTCATTTTTCAAACCTTCAAGAGCTCTGAATTTTGATAAAGTTAAAAAAGCCTCAGCGCAATTTAGGTAAATTTCAGCATTTTTAGGGTCTATAATGGCTAATTGTTTGAAGCGTAAGTAGGTGTTGTTAATTCCTTTAATGTTATAGCTTAAAGCAAATAGACGAGCTCCATCAATTAGCGGCATTAAAGCACGGGTTTTGATGTCAAATTTATTTTTGTTTGGACCTTCTTCTTCTTCGACAATGAATTTTTTGAAAAAACTTAAAGGAGCATTTTTTCTCAAGGCGTCATTGCCTAAAAAATCAAAGAAAAGTGTGTTGTTTTGGGTGTTGTTCAAAATAACAGTCTCAATGGCTTCTTCAATTTTAGGTTCTCCAAAAGCAATTTCGTAATCAAAGAAAATACTGCTTAAATCATTGCTGTTTTCACCTGGAGTATTCATCCAGCTGTTGTATTGTTTTGCCCAGTCTGTCAAAGACTTACACCACATCATACTGCTTCCCATGTGACCATACGGACAGAGTTCATAACCTACTTTTTCAAGCGTGGCCGTTGTTCTTTTACCTAGTTTAAGGAAGTAATCTTTTACTTCACGGTATTTGTCAGGCGTTACATCTTCAAAGACTAAAATACTGTCTTGGTCTGTTAGTAATAATTGTTCTTTTCTCCCTTGACTACCAATACTCAACCAGGCAAAACGGGCAGGAGGTGAGCCTAAATCTAAAATAGATAGTTCTACAGCACGTTTAATAAGGGCTAAATTGATTTCGCTGGCAATGTTATTAATGTGGGAAAGAGGTATGTTTTTTTGAATAGAGTTTTGAATGAGGTCAGTCATTCGATCTCTAATTTGCTTTAAATCTTTTGCTGATTGTGAACGTTTGATTTCTTTTATTAAAACGCCTGGATTACTGGCTTGGGCAACAATCAAATCGTGTTCTGAAATAACACCTTTTACGACTGATTTATTGGTTCCGTCTAATGTTACGCATAAATGGGTTACATTATGTTTTAACATAAGTAATTGGGCTTCTGCTAAAGAAACATTTTCAATCACAGTTACCACAGGAGAAGACATGATTTTGTCTATCGTATCCGTAATAGGGAAACGTCCTGTTGCCACTTTAGTACACATATCGGTATGTGTAACAACGCCTATAGGAATATTGTCATCGCAAATAATAATGCTGTTGATTAAATTATTGGTCATCGTTTGCGCAACGTCTTTTATTACATCATTTATAGTTGAAGTTAACGGAGATTTATTGTAGGATAGGGGTTGGAAATTCATTATTTCCGACTGTTGATCGGAATAGAATATGTTGTCAGAAATCAGTTTGCCTCGTATGTTTTCCCTGTCTTTCGAATTGGTTGTATTTGTAGCAAAACTTTCTAATAAAAAATCCAAGACTTTTGGGTTATTTGCGACAAAAGGCCTGAAAGTAGCAATAGGAATAGCATAAACAATACTTTCTTCACGAGCTGTAGCTGTCATCATGTAATTATTTTTGGCAAAAAACGGGCGCAAACCAAAAATATCACCTTCATGACATTTATTTAATAATGTTTCTTCAGCATCCGCAATTACAGATAAATTGATGAGTCCTGATGCTACCACATAAAAACTATCATGTAAAACATCATCAATTTTGAATAAGGTTTTATGTTTTTCTAAATTCACAACGCGAATACTTGTGGCGATTTCAGATAATTCTTCAAAGGTTAAATTATCAAAAGGTTGGTATTCTTTCAAAAAATCTGCAATGTGCTCTGCAATTGTATTCATAAGTTTGATAAGTAAATAGAGTATCGTTTGTAAAAATAATAAAATAATAAATTATAATACTGCCATTGACAGAGTAAAACGATTAATTTACAAATTTCTTAATTTTTTCTTAAAATTATTAAGAATTATAACAAATTTAATTAAGTTCTTTTAAATTTAGGACTTAAACTAAAACATTTTAAATCATGGGATTACAAAAGAAAATTCATCTGTTACTTATTGCATTACTGACAGTAACTTTCGTTAATGCACAAGATAAACCGGCAAGCCCTCCAGCAGTTGCGACAGGTAAAATTAATGGTGCTACAATTAGTATTAATTATAGCAGCCCATCTGTAAAAGGCAGAAAAATTTGGGGAGAACTAGTGCCGTTTAATAAAATCTGGCGAGCTGGTGCAAATGATGCCACAACTATTGAAACAGATAAAGATCTTACAGTTGAAGGTTCTAAATTACCGGCAGGTAAATATTCTTTTTTTGTAATACCAAATGAAAAAGAATGTGTGATTATTTTCAATAAAGTGGCTAAACAATCCGGAACACATAATTATAAAGAAAAAGAAGATCAGTTAAGAGTGACTGTAAAACAACAGCTTGCGGATTCAAGTACGGAAAGATTAGTTTATACGGTAAATGAAAATAGTATTGTTTTAAGTTGGGAAAAATGGAATATTCCAATTTCTGTGAAATAAAATAAAAATGTTTGTTATTTAGAAAGCATTATCAAGAGTATTGGTAATGCTTTTTTTGTTTAAAGAAGTGTAAGATGCTGCTATGAAAAGGATAAGGACTTTGGGAATTAAATAGTTGAAAGGAAGTTCATGAAAATTCTATTTTACATAATATAAATTATAGTGCAAACAATGAAAACAATGTTGTAATAAATTTCATCTTTTCAATAACCTTTTTCGTTGATTGTTTAATTATCCAAATATATCAACAATATTTTTTTTAACAGGAATAACCCCAAAAGTTATTAACAACATTATTAACAATATTAAGCGCTTTTTTAGAGCGTTTTTTTATGCCCTTTTTTGAAGATTTTAACAGTTTTTTAACATATTGACAGAAAATGGGTTTAAATCGTTGATATTAAATATTTTAAATAGTTTAAATAGTTCTGAATACGGACTGTGGGAGTACATAGTTATAGGCTCGTACTCCACAAACAAAACCATAATGAAAGGGGTCGTTTAAGGGGTTAAAAAGCCCCACAAACGAAAGGAAAAAACAACAGCACCCGCCAGAGACACAAATAAAAATTTAAGTCTCTAGCGGGTGTTTTTTAAAAGGGCGTCAAAAAGAAAAATTTTGACGCAAGGAACAAATATTTCTTTGCATTTCTTACATAATTAACTTTTGAGTTTTGCCCTTAAAAACATCAAAGAGAAAAAACCCTTATGAAACACCAATAAACGCCCCGCCTTAAAAAGGTTTTCTAACGATTGGGTGAAAATACCCAATCGTTGAAAATCTACATTTAAACGGGTGTTTTTGGTTTATTCCTAAGGGTTTTTTGTTTGTACTGGATGTTTTAAAAGGCGAAAACTCAAAACTCAACTATGCAAGAAAAAAAAACAAAAAAAATAAAAAATAGTTTTTAAAAAAATTTCTAAAAGGCTTCAAATCTAAAATCTTCCAAAGCAAGTTTTAAAATCAAAAAAATATGAAAAACGAATTTGACAATCAATTATCAATCAGCGACGATTTAAACGAAATCATTGTAAATGAACCTATAATAGTGCATCCAAATGAGCAAGAAACAGTATAAAGCCAACTTTTTAAATTTTATCGGAATTAAAGAAGAACCGTTTTGCGTGGTTCGTATCAATTCTTCAAAAGAATGTATTCAAAAAGACCTTATAAAAGGTCGCGAGTTCCCCACCCTACCCGAAGCGGTTAAGTATTTCGAAAGTATCAAAAACGAAAAAATCAAAGATACTGAGGTCATGACCGCAATTTTTAAAGGAAGTTCAATTTTAAAAAAATATCAAAAAATATCTTATTTCACTCAAAAGCACCAAACAAAATTATCACTATGAAAGTACTTGAAAAAATTTACGACAGCATCTCATTTTTTTTATTCGGAAATATTAATTGTAATCCTAAAGGCTAGCAGCATGAAAAAAATAATAAATTTTATTACGGACTTTTTTTGGGTTATTAAAACAGGTTTTAAAAACCTATTTGACCCATTATTTTGGATTCAACAAGGAGAAAAAAAAAGAAAATTTACAGGAAGAAACACCTTTCATGTTAAATAAAAAATATCTAACTAAATATTCAGGTTGTAAACGCTATGTTAAAACAGGAAGAAATAACGAAAATTAACAGAGATTTTCGAATCGTTTTTACAGCTAAAAGAATAGAAAACGAAAAAAGAAAAAGGATTTTTGTAAGTGCTAACACGTTGACACTTTACATTGGAAAAGAAAACGCAAATAAGCTTATACAAGCTATTAAAACTATCAAGGTAGATAAAGTCACCTTAAAATACAGAAAACACGGGAAAATAGAAATTTACTCTAAATAACTACTACTATGAACATCGATTTAAGAAACGTTTCAGAGAAATTTGAAACAGCTATAGAAGAAGTAAAAAAAAATAACGACTATAAAACCAATATTAAAGCCGTTGAGCATTGTGTTTTATCTCATTCACAAAATTTGGAACAAATCGAAAAACTTAAAGCTGAACTTTATCAAACAAAACAGCAACTTTCAACAATAAAAGGAAAACTTAATTTATTTGTCGAGTTTTCAGAGTTTGTAAAAAAAATAAAATAACGGCAAAATTTTTCTCCAGAATAAACCAGGAATCGAAGATTAACGTTAAAATCAAGTTTAAACCTGGAACTGCGCACCCAAAAACAACGTTAAAAAAAATACATGATGAACTTAAAAATAAGAAAAGAAAAGGACGTTAAAAAACTTTTTGAAATCAAACAAATTGAAGGTATTAAATGTAGTTCTAAAGCCTTTAGCATGCTTTTAAAGCTTTATGATGAAAACATATTACTCAAAAACAAACTTCACAAACAAGAAGAAATTCAAAGATTAACATAAACAAAAAAGCCCCTATCTCTAAAGATAGGGGCTTTTTATTATAGATATTGTCTAAACTCAAATGATTCATTATACCATTCATCAGAGCGGGGAAAATCACCGCCAGTTTGCCAAGATTGCAGCTGCAAATAAACAGCGTTTGCAGCATCAAAACCCGCACACATAATAGATTTTGAACTCTGCGGAGTACCACTAAAAAATAATTTGGTAACATCAAAAACATCACTTGGAGCAGTACACTTATAATCACCAACAGAATTGCGTGACCAAGTAAAACCAACACCAAAAGTATTTTCTAACACTACAACAGTTGGCGCAGCCGTTCCAGTCTGTGACAAGATAAAACTCGCAACCTTATAAGGTCTATTATCTAAATTTACCGCTTCGCTTAATATATTACCAACAATTGTTGGAGTTATTGCATTCGCATTAACTGCATTCGTTATTTGACTAGCTATAGAAGCTAATAAAGTCGCTTTACTCATTTTTTATTTTTTTTTTTAATTATAGAAAAACTTCATTGAATTGATTTGTAAAAATTTGTGTTGGTACACAAGGCGCACAACCGTTTGTATCAACAATGCTCAAAGCGTCGATTCTAATACAACCGTTCTCAAGACCGCCTAAAATACGACGCGTTAAGTTTCCGTCTGCATTTATGTAATCTACCCAAGAATTTGTAAACGGATCATGGAACTCGTCTGCATTTTCCCAAAACGACTCATAATAATAAGCCGTTGTTTGCGGAACAACTGGCGGATCAGGTTCAACCGGAGGAACAACAACGTTTTGAAAGTTATGACTAATCCTTGCATCATCATTTGGATTCACTAAATAAAATACAGCATCATAAGGTAACTCACTAAATTGAATACCCCCTAAAGGGTCGCCAGTAGCACCCGCGAAAGTCTGCCCGCCATCTATTGAATACATAACCCTAACAGAGGGCAAAGGTTCTGTATCCCAATCCCAGTTTAATAGATTGTTTTCAAAAGCCGTTATAGTCGCCCACGGAGCAATCGCATGTTGCACCAATAAATTTTCGAATGTTATCTCCCAACCAATAAAAGTGGCTGCAACATTCGTATTTGGGTGCAAATGCGAAAATAAAAAAGGCTTCGGAGACTGGTAAAATAAATACATTTCAGTAACCTGAAAAGGTGTTAAAACCTGTACAGTATCAGAAAAACTACCAAAATACAACACATTGTTTTGGAAATTTTTATATTCCATTGTAAACAATCTTTGTATCGGTCTAATATGATATTTATGATATGGTAAATTATCTTCAAGCCACGCTTTTAAATATTCTAATTCTTTCATTTTTAATTTTTGTTAGTGTTAAACCTACCATAGAAAAACTGCATCATTTGAGCACCTCCGACGATAAAAGAAAAATTATAGTACTGCAATACCATTTCTTTATTATCGAGAGGATAAGACACAAAAAACGACATTACGCCAGCTATAACGGTGTTAAGCATAACTAAACCGCTTAGTATATAAACAAATCGTTTTGCAAATCTATCGTCTTGCCTTAAAGCTTCTTTTTGCATTTCTCGAGCGGAATCAACATCTTTATAAGTAAGTTCGATTTCTTTAAAAAGTTGTTCTTTCAACTCTAATTCGAATTTCATTTTCTCCGCTTTATCAGGGAAAAATTTGTCTAAGACATCACCGACAGCACCGCCGAGAGCCTTATTTATAATATCAAAAATTTTATTCATTTTTCGTTTTTTTTACGTTCTTCTAAGGTTGATTTCAATTTCACCAAAGAGACAATTAAAGTAATTATCAAAATAAAAAATTGTATAAAGTCGTTTATGACATGCAAAAATGACATGAAAAAACCGACTAAAACGGCGGTATAATAGCTTAAATCTTTCATTAGATAGAGAATAAAAAGCCGATTTTAATGACATCAAAAAACAAGCTACTATTCACTTTTTTTTTTGTGTATTCGTATTTCAAAACTCCCATACCATCGAGAAATAACTCAATTTCATTTCTACGTCTACCCGCTACTGTCTTAGGAACTAAAAAATTATTGAAATTCTTAGAAGCCTGAACATATTGTTTTGCGTTCACAGCCTTTAAAACAGAAGATTTTTTAAACGTATTTGGTCCGACATTGTAACAGAAAGAAACCAAAGCGTTAAACATGTTTTGAGTTATCGGAGCAGTGACAAAATCGTTAACATACTTCTCAAACTCTTTTAAATCCTGTGCTAATAACTGCTCTGCTTTTGCTTCACTAATTATCATACCGACTTTTGCGGTTTTTGTGTGACCATAACCGACTGTTAAAACGCCTGTAACCTGAGACGGAGAGACTATTTTAACATTTGGTTTTGTATCATCATAAGCCCTTAAACGAAGTTCTTCAACTTCTTTTAAATGCGAGATTCCTTTATTTGTGGTTTTGAATGCCATCTTTTTTGAAGTTTTTTAATGCAAAATCAAAAAAATTGACTGGTTGTTTTTCTTCGATTTGCGGGGGTTTAATGAATAATTGTATTGAGAAGTAAAGTGTTGCAAAGGGAATTGCAAAAATTACAACAATACATAAAAAAAATATTACTAATATTGCGGGGAGTATTAACGCATATTTAAATTTATTTGTCATGGGAAGATTTGGAGTTACAGAGTTGTTAATTTTTTTTCCAATTCTTGGTTTTTTATTTTATCTATCTTACAGAACAGCCTTTAGATACGGAAAAACGGCTGGTAGAAACGAAGTTTTTGAAGAGCAGAGAGAAAAAGAAAGAAAAGAAAAGAAACGATTAAAAAAAATTGAAAATTCTTAATAAACAAATTCCCAACTCTTAAAAAAGAGTTGGGAATTGTTTTGATAATTTTGCCCTATTTTCCTTATCGTCAATCTCAAAATTAATCCATTCAATCAAATCATTTTGAGACCCCCAAGCGCCACCCTCAGCGCCAAAAATAGACCTGTCTTTTCTTCCAAATGCATCATAAACAAGCATAAAATCTTTTAAATTGAGACCTTTAAGACAATCCATAATTACCTTTTCATCGGTAAACATATCGTCAAATTCTCCCCACATTCTTGCAGCCAGACTTTTAGCCCTTCCTGCATTTATTGTAACACCAGTTAAAACGGTTCCATTTGTAGTCTGCGCCTTTGTACCTGTATCTTCAAAAATTGACAAATCAGTACCCTTTGGTTTTGACTTACTAAAAAGATACAGCAAACCCAAACCGACCCATAAAATAGGACTTAATAGTAATTGCATAATACTAATTTTTAATAGCGTCTTTTTCGCTTGGTTGTTTTTGTTTTTGTTCGTCTGGCTACAGCCGAAACGATACGTTTTTCTGAGGCAGTTAATTTGCCTTTAGAACTCGTTTTTCTTCTTTTAGTTGTAGAAGACTTCCCTGTAATCATTTTTACTAAAGGGTCATTTTTAATGATTCTTTTAAAGTTCATGTTTTCTAAGTTTTTAACGTTATTTTTTTGGCAGCTGTTAAACCAGGCTAAAAAAAATAACGTGATTTTTAATTATTTTTCTTTTGATCATTCGCGGAACCAAGATTGGTTCAACGTTATTCTAAATCTTTTTCGATTAGCCTTTCTAAATATTCTTTGTTTGTGTACTTCATGGCTAAATATTTCAAGTACATAAACACAAGCGGAGAAACAAGGTAAAACCATTTGCTTTTAAAAATTTTGCAATAAGTTTGACTTAATTTGTCCTTACTCTCGGGTAAAGCTTTTTCATGAAATTCGTGTAATTCTCCGAAAGTTCGATTCATATCTAACTCCGAATCAAACGCCCAACTAAACAAATCTTCGTAAAGCTTCTGAAACATTTTAATTAAATTCATTTCTTTTGAATTAAAAAAAGCCGTCATAATCGACGGCTTTATATTACTTACATAATTTTTGGTAATTAAACCATTCCCAAACCAAGCAACAGAACCCACCAAGGGAAATCTGTCTTTTTAGGCGTTTTATCCTCAACAACCACGTTTTTGAGTTCTCCACCGTCAAAAGTTGGCTGTTTAGTCAAACCTTTGGTTAAATCAATCATTTGCTGCTCTAAACTGCTAAGTTTTAAATCAGACAAAGAGACTGGTATTTTGGGAACAACAACAGGACTTTGAGTAATTGGAATAGAAGCAACAGCCACAGGAGGAGCAGAAAGAACAGGTACGCTAATAGTCTGATTTTCGCCACCTTTAACTTTATAACTAATCAAAGTAAAGTTTGAGGAAACGGATTTCATAGATTTTTTAGCACCCGCACCGATAAACGCATCGATTAAACCGTCAGCCTTTTGTTTTAAAGGAGTCATGAAATCTAAATACATTTTTACGCCTTTTGCGCTGCATTTGCTCCACTTTGTAGCCGTTTGCATCTTTAACGCTGCATTATTACAGATATAAACATCATTTATAAATCTGTTAATGCTTTGAATGTCACCATTTTGAAGGTTAGACATTAAAGTATTAAAATAAGGTTGGTAATGTTGCGACAATTCGGCTTTTACATTGGCGGGAGGGTGTGAAGAACCCCAACATGTGACATCAAAACCATTTGAAAGAATATTACCAAAGGTTTTCTGAAAAGTCCCACCCAAACCGACAACGCCCAAAATAGAAGCATAAGGAGAAACCAAGGAACTGGCAACATTACCCAATGACTGAGCGACATTGTTACCGCCCGCAAGGTTAGCCCCTAAAGAAGAAGTGAGCCCTTTAAAGAGCTCACTATCGGTATTTATATTAATTCCTAACATAATAAGAAATTTAAAGGTTATTTACTCGCGTTCGCCTTAATAGCCTGTAAATTTTCTTGCTGATGCTCTTGGTTTTTTTGCATCAAGTTAGTCAAGGTTTTCGGGTCAGTAATTTTTCTTTCGATAATCAATTTACGTCCTGCAATTGCATTTGCGAATTTGATTTTCAATCTAACATCGTGTAACACTTGGTTACTTGATACCAAATGAATTGGACTACCTGAGTAATCCGTGTCAGGCTCGGCAGTATCTAACAATTGAGAATAAATCAAAGAATCGGTCAAATCAGCATTTAATTTATCCGATTTAATACTTACTTCTTCGACATCATAAGGCGCGCCCGCGTTACCGTTACCCATATATACAACGCGTGAAACGTTGTTGTCCAATACGATATCATGAACGCTTTTTGTCGCTTCCAGTTCCAAAACCTCATATTTTGGTTGGTGCACTTTTACGCCAATCGTCGGAATCGTTTCGATACTAATTGCGGTTGTTGTGCCACCCGATAACATTTTACAATCAGACTCAATAAAAAGACCTTCACCGTTTTTCAAATTCAAAGGTGTTTTGAAATCAAAAGGCAATTGATAACAGTTGTTAATTCCGAAGCCTTTGGAATCCTGAAACGTTTTCAAACTCAAAGGTTTGTTATTTGCAAAAACTAAAGCATGTAACTCTAACATTGACATTTTAGGTACAATTGCTTCGGTTTTTTTTCCGTCTAAAGTACTGTGTATCGAAATATCATTTAAAGATAAAGCGGTTAAAACTGTACTTAAATCATGCGTTGTATCAATTGTTATTAATACCCCGCTAATCGTTTCGTTTTCTACTATTACGAAACGTTTTTCGTTTTGGTTAATCTGTAACTTCATTAGTCAATTGCGTCTTTAGGTTTTACTAATTTACTCACACTTGGTGCTTTATCATCAAGAAAGCTCAAAATGTCTGGCCCAAATTTCAAAGCAACGGCTACAGTTACAAAAATTGTAACCCAATGGAATTTTTTTAACATGTTTTCATATTTTTATTGATTAAAAGAGTAAAATTAATAGCGGTTTTAAAAAAGCTTCAAAATGGCGTCATTTAATTTGAATTAATTAAACTCGAAACTTCTTACAGTATCGAAAGAAACCATAAAAGGATTAATAAAAAACTTTCTGTGATAGTTTCTATCCATTGAGAATTTATCATAATACGGCTTAAAACATGTTGTAATCATCGAGTAAGAAAATTTTGTTTTAACTGTCTGTTTATGCAAGTCAAACAATTCTAAATCTTTTAATAATTGATAATAAGAGGTTTTGGACATACCTAAATTTTCCGAAATAGTTTTCACATCTTCCCCCTCTTCTATTTTATCCAGTACAATTTTTAAACGAGTTTTTGAAAGTTTTGCATAACCTCTACGCCTTTTGTCGGTATGCGTCATTTTCTTAAATGACTCATTCCCGAAATTCTTTTTATAATTCAAAATCTTAATTTCGGCTTTTCGGTTATAATCGTCAATTCTTTCCAATACGGTTTTAACTTCTTTAAATTCCTTAACTTGAAAGAAATCAATTTCGTCAGTGAATTTTTTAAACAAAAGTTTAAACATTGACTTATTTAAAGTCGCGTTATCCTGTTCTATACATTTGTACCGCTTCTTTAAAAAAGTTGCTTCATAATCATGAAACTCATTTTCATGCTTTTCAAGTTTTGAATCAGTAGTTAAAAAAAACTGGTGTTTTTTATGCAATGATTTATCAATCAATTCGTATAAATCACGGTCGTTTTCAGTTAACATATGATTACGTTTAAACTCTTTTGCTCGGTTCAAATTTCCCTGAGACAATAATAAATCATAGCGTTTTATCAAATTATAGGACTTCATAGCCTTTTTCCATTTCGGGCATTTATGGCGAAACAAATCCCGTTTATACAAGGTTGACATGTATTTTCGAGTAAAAGACATTTCATACCTTAAAATTTTACTGGCTTCGCGATACAAAAAACTTAATTTTATCAATAAAAAATCTTCTATCTCTTCACAAAATTTGACATACTCGGGATTTTTAATATAGGTTTTATAATACGCAAAAATCAAATCTTCGACCCTTCCATTATGTTTTTGATAGGCTTCTTTAAAATGCTTTTCAAATACTTTTTTCATTTCGGGTAAAAGTCCCTCTCTATTATCATCAAAAAACTGCTCGTTTTCTTTAAAAAGTCTCGGCAAATCTGAAAATTCGAACTCGTCACCTTTAGAGTAAATTTTAAAGAAAAAACCATCGGTAGAATGACGATAGTAAAAACTCGTATCTCTATCGTCTTGGACTATTGTATCTTTTCTAAGCCTTGTTTTATAGAATTTTCTTTGACTGCTTAAATAATCTAAGACCATTTCATGAGAAGGGAAAATTTGATTGTAACACAAATCCAGCCTTTTAACTTCAACATGACGCATATCAAAATATAACAAAGTAGGAAGTTTTAAAGGTTCTGCTAAATCAGTAAAAAAAGTTCTTATAAACTCAATTAACCTTTGTTGAATGTTATTTACTTGGTGATACATTTCACGGCTTAAAAATACATTATCCCTGTACCGCTTACTGTCTATATTTGGAACAAATTGCGCAACGTTGTGATTATACAAATACTTTGGTATTGATAACTCGAACGTAATAGCGTCATAATTTTCTGAAACAGAAAATTTAGTTCGATACTCACTCGACGGAGTTGATAAATTACCACGAACTGGGCGAAAAAACATTTCGCCCTTATCTTTGGTTTCTATTATCGCCCCGCGCCTGTGAACCCATCCGACACGCTTTACAGTTTCAGAAATGAAATATGTATCATCGGGGTTAATGATTTCTTTTTTATTTAAAAAATCTCTCGTTCTCTCGACATATACACTTTCATACTCTAACAACCTTTCGTATAAAATCCGATTGAAGTCATTAGCATATTCTTTACCGTTCAAAACGTTCGGAGCCAAATTGATTGTTTTTTCATTGATTGAATGTAAAACAAAAGTCACCGTATCAAGCATTTGAAACAGAAGAAAATTTTAAATTTTTATAGTTCAAATACACTCTAACAGTTTCAAATTGAAATTTTAAACACTCATTTTTAAAACTAATCTTTTCGTTTATACTCATGGATGCATAAAACAAACCGCCTTTTATTAAAATGAAATAAGCCATTACAATATAGTTTTAAAATGGCTAATTCTTTTTTTATGCTGCACTGGGTCAATCAGTTCAACATACTTACGGTACATTTGATAAGAATTTGCAACCTGAAAAGAACAATCATCAAGTAAAGAAGTTGTACCGTTTAAAACACGATTATCTAAATTTCTCATTAAAGTAATAGTATCTTTAAGAGAAACATTTAGCATTGAAGTTATTGCGCAAATCACACAATCTTTTTGGATTTCGGAAGTAAGTAAATTTGCCATAGTTACGCGTCTAAAAGATTATAACTATAGTTTATTTTCGACATTAACTCACGAGAGTTAACAGCAGATATTTTTAACTCAACATTAGGAAATTTAGAGCTAGAAATATCAAAGTAATAAACGCCATCCGCAAAAGATTCAGCTAACTGAATTATTTTAACAGACTGATTTTTGATTTTTTTAATTCGGAACGTTAAAACAGAATCACCAAGCAATGTAGTTTTACAAGTAGGGCGCAAACTGCGTTGTAAACTTTTTAGACATGGTTTACCTGTTTTTCTTATTCTATCACATGACAGAAGATAAAGAGCATAATTTAAAATCCTTACTTCGGATTTAATAGGGAAATTTTTCATTTTTTCGATTCTTGTAGGTTATCGAAAAAAATTAGAAAAAAGAATGATTTTTATGACTTTTGTCAGTGATTTAATTAAAATACTGATAATTAAGGCTCTCTATTGTCGTTTGATTTTGCATACTATAAATTATAGTGCAAAATATATACATTTTAATACGATACTTTTACTGTGCTTTTTTTCTATTTTTAAAAAAAGAAACGAACAATAAAATCTTT
>RCUJ01001258.1_pt1 | contig 13875 bp, 10 predicted proteins | sample 2166321 | NCBI WGS metagenome assembly RCUJ01 (sample SAMN09932808, study PRJNA488358) | compost metagenome | feature: garden; material: soil; isolation source: compost soil in an enriched community after 118 h of incubation | place: Germany: Experimental Botanical Garden Goettingen | collected... | reverse complement strand
TGGCTGGCGGTCCGGGCGCCGAAAAAAGGCGCGTTCAACCGGCTGCGGGATGTCGGGCATGATAACCCGCCCAACGCCGGGGCGCGCGGGCCGAAAACTGAAAGAAAAAGGCGCACAAGGCGCCTTTTCCCGTGATACGCGCGCGGATGCCTAGCCCTGAGCCCAGGAGTCGCGCAGGGTCACGATGCGGTTGAGCACCGGGGCGGCTTCCGTGGAATCCTTGAGGTCGGCCGTGAAATAGCCCAGGCGCTCGAACTGCCAGGTGGCGCCCGGCGTGGCGACGGTGCCCGGTTCCAGCCAGGCCGTGACGGTCTGCTTGGAGTTCGGATTCAGGCAGGTCAGGAAGTCCTTGTCGCCGCCGTCGGGACGCGCGTCGGCGAACAGGCGGTCGTACAGGTGGATCTGGGCGGCTACCGCATGGGCCGCGCTGACCCAGGTGATGTTGCCCTTGACCTTGACGCTGTCCGCGCCCGGGGTGCCGCTCTTGGTCTCGGGCAGGTACTCGGCCTGGACTTCAACGACTTCGCCGGCTTCGTTCTTGGTAAAGCCGGTACAGCGCACCACATAGCCGTACTTCAGGCGCACGGTGTTGCCGGGGAACAGGCGGAAATACTTCTTCGGCGCTTCCTCGCGGAAGTCGTCGCGTTCAATCCAGAGCTCGCGCGACAGCGGGAATTCACGCACACCGGCTTCCGGGTCATGCGGGTTGCGCGGGGCGGTGCAAAGCTCGGTCTGGCCTTCCGGGTAGTTGGTGATCACCAGCTTGATCGGATCCAGCACGGCCACGGAGCGGGCGGCGATGGGGTCCAGATCATCGCGCACGGCTTGTTCAAGCAGGCTGTAGTCGATACGCGAATCCGACTTGGACACGGCGGTGCGGTCGCAGAACAGGCGGATCGAGGCCGGCGTGTAGCCGCGGCGGCGCAGGCCGAAGATGGTCGGCATGCGCGGATCGTCCCAGCCGTCCACATGGCCTTCGCGCACCAGTTGCAGCAGCTTGCGCTTGCTGGTGACGACGTAGCTCAGGTTCAGGCGGGCGAATTCATATTGGTGCGGCAGCGGCTGGGCCAGCTTGCCCAGTTCAGCCAGGCGCGTCAGGATCCAGTCGTAGAACGGACGCTGGTCTTCGAATTCCAGCGTGCACACGCTGTGCGTGATGCCTTCCAGCGCGTCTTCCACCGGGTGCGCCCAGCTGTACATCGGGTAGATGCACCATTGGTTGCCCGTGCGGTGGTGGGTGGCGTGGCGCACGCGGTACATGACCGGGTCGCGCAGGTTGATGTTGGGCGACGCCATGTTGATCTTCGCGCGCAGCACCAGGCTGCCGTCCGGATGCTTGCCGTCGCGCATTTCGCGCAGCAGGGCGATCGATTCGGCGGCGGGGCGGTTGCGCCAGGGCGAATCGGTGCCGGGTTCGGTCAGCGTGCCACGGTTGGCGCGGATTTCTTCGGGGCTTTGCGCATCGACGTAGGCATGGCCGGCTTCGACCAGGGCTTCGGCGAACTCGTACATATAGCCGAAGTAGTCGCTGGCGAAGTAAAGGTTTTCCTGGCCGTTGCCGGCCTTCCAGTCAAAGCCCAGCCAGTGGACGGCCTCGATGATGGCGTCAACATATTCCTGGTCTTCTTTTTCGGGATTGGTGTCGTCGAAGCGCAGGTGGCAGACGCCGCCGAAGTCGCGCGCCAGGCCGAAGTTCACGCAGATGCTCTTGGCGTGGCCGATGTGCAGATAGCCGTTGGGCTCCGGCGGAAAGCGCGTGCGGATGCGGGCCGGATCGGCCGTCCCCTGCGCCTGCACGTCGGCCGGGCCAGGCTTGCCCGCCCAGCGTTTGCCCTGGAAGCGGTTGGCTTCGAGGTCGTCCTGGACGATGTTAAGCAGGAAATTGGATGCAGCAGGGGTCGGCGTCGTGGCGGAGGTCATTCTTGAAAGAATAGGAAAAAGCGGCGACAAAGCGTCAATTTTGCCACGTTCCGCAACAGGGGCCTTTTTGAACCCTGTGCAACCGGTTTCAAACTGTCCCCACAGCCATGTAACTGGCTCTACACTACGGGCCATCATGGACATATCCACCCTTTCCCTGGCCCGTGCGCAGTTCGTGGCCAGCCTGAGCTTTCTGGCGCTGTTCCTGGCGGTTTCCCTGGCCCTTGCCTGGGTGCTGCTGTTTTTCAAGGTGCGCGCCCGCTGGTCCGGCCGCCCTGGCTGGACCGCCGCCTACCGCTTCTGGGTACGCATTTTCGCCCTGGCTTTCGTCCTGGCCCTGGCCGCCAGCGTGCCCGTCCTGATCCAGATCGGCAGCCTGTGGGCGGGCCTGATGGACAAGATCGGTAATGTGGCCGGCCCCTTGCTGGGCTACGGCATCCTGTCGGTGTTCATCCTGAAGTCGTGCTTCCTGGGCGTGATGCTGTTTGGCCAGCGCCGCGTCTCCGATGCCGCGCACACGCTGGCGGTGCTGATGGTGGCGGTGGGCCAGTTGGTCGCGGTGTTCTGGGTGCTGGCCTTGCAATCCTGGATGCAGACGCCCGACGGCGCCATTCTTGTCGACGGACGCTACCAGGTCTATGACTGGGTGGCGGTAGTGCTGAATCCGTCGGTGGGCTGGCGCATGGCCATGGTGGCGGTGGGGGCGGCGCTGGCCGTCTCGTTCCTGATGATGGGCGTGACCGCGTTGCAGGCCTTGCGCCGCCCGCTGGGCGATGGCGAGCGCAACTCGTTCAAGACGGCCCTGGTCATCGGCGTGGTGGCCGCGTTCCTGCAGATTCCGGTCGCTACCGGTACCGGCCATGTCATGGCCAAGCTGCAACCGGCCAAGGCCGCGGCGGCGGCGGGCTTCTGGCAAAGCGGCACCGAACCGCAACTGGTGCTGTTCGGCTGGCCCGATGCGCGCAGCCACACGAATGTGTCGGACCTGACCCTGCGCAATGCGGGTGGCGCTTGGCTGCATCGCAATGCGGAAGGCATCTACGAGGGGCTGGATAAATATTCCGGCATGCTGCCGCCGGTGGCCCTGACGTTCTGGTCGCTGCGCGTGGCCGTCGCCTTGGGCTTGCTGATGCTGGCTGTGGCATGCGTGACGTTTCTGTGGACGTTCCGGCGTGCGATGGACCCCTCGACCCTGCCCGTATGGTGGCTGCGCGTGCTGTGCGGCATGATGTTTTCGGGCGGCATCGCCGTGGTGGCGGGGTGGTGGGTGTCCATCATCGGCCTGCAGCCGTTCGTGGTGAACGGCACCATTACGCAATCCGAAGTGCTGGGGCAAGTGCCGGCCAGCACGGTGCTTTATGGCTTGGTGGGCTATGGCCTGCTGTATGCCCTGCTACTGGCCGCGTTCACGGGCATGCTGTTCCACGCGGCGCGCTACGGCGTGGTGCCGGTGCGTAAATTGGCCGGAGGTACGCCATGATCGCCATGTTGGCCGCTTCGCAGGGGCTCAGCCCCGAAGACCCTTCATTCTGGATGCCGCTGGCCTTCATGGGGCTGTTGTTCGTGGTGATTGCCGCGGGCATGGTGCTGGATGGCTTTGACCTGGGCGTGGGCATCCTGCTGCAACTGGCGCCCGAACATGAGCGCGGCCGCATGATGTCGCTCTTGAGCCCCTGGCGCGATGCCAACGAATTCTGGTTGCTGCTGGGCATGGGGCTGTTCGCATCGGCCTTCCCCTTCGCCTGGGGCGCGGTGCTGGGCAAGCTGTACGGGCCGCTGACCTTCATGGTGCTGGGCGTGGTGCTGCGCAGCGTGTCGTTCGAATTCCGCATCCGCGCGCGCAACGAGATGAAGCCGCGCTGGATCTTCGGGTTCTGGGCCGGTTCCATCATTACGGCATTCGGGCAGGGGATGCTGCTGGGGCGCATCGCCACCGGCTATCAATCCGACGCGGGCTATGGCTGGTTCGCGCTGTTCGTGGGCCTGTGCGCCGTGGCGGCTTATGTGCTGCTGGGCGCGTCGTGGCTGGTCATGCGGGTGGACGGCGATCTTCAACGCCGCGCGTCCTACTGGGCTCGGCATGCCATCCGCTGGACGGCGGTGGGCATGGTGGCGATTGCGGTGACGCTGGGGCTGGCCAACGCGGGCATCTTCTATAAGTGGAGCAATATCGCCCACCTGAGCCTGGCCGCATCCGTGTGGGTGCTGATGCTGGCGGGGTATGTCGCGGCTGAAATGCTGCTGGCCCGCTTGCCCGGCCGGGCGGAGCGTTTCAGTTGGCTGCCGTTCGTGCTGTGCGTGGGGCTGTTCTTGCTGATGCTGGGCGGCCTGGCCTACAGCTTGTTCCCGTATCTGATCCTTGACGACATGACGCTCTGGGACGGCGCGGGCGCGCTCGGTTCGATGCGCCTGGTCATGGCCGGCGCGGTCGTGGGGGTTCCGGTGGTGCTGGTGTTCAACATCCTGGCTTACCGGTCGGTCTTCGGCAAGGAACGCGCACCGGTCCCGCTACTGCCGCCACCCTCGTATTAGTAGGATGGGTGAAGCGCGAAAAGGTCAATGCAAAATCCCCGGCATCGATCGCGCGCAACCCATCATGCAACGCCGAATTTTTCGCAACGGGCGGCTATGGAGGGGCGGCCGCCTGATGGGTTACGCGCGATTCAGGTCAGCATTCTTTTATGCGGCCTTGCGCGCTTCACCCATCCTACAATCCACAGATCACGACCACGGATCACGGATCACGGATCCCGACCACGGACCCCGGATCACCGACCACGGACCCGACCACACCCCCGCCCCATGACGAGCCATCCACCTCCGCACACGCCGCGGACGGCCCACCGTCATAACACCGGTCTGGCCACCCGCTGCAGAATCTCTTCGCCGTAGGCTTCCAGCTTGCGGGCGCCCACGCCGCTGATGTGGCTCAGGGCATCCATCGAATCCGGCTGGGCCAGGGCGATTTCGCGTAGCGTGGCGTCGTGGAAAATGACATAGGCCGGCACGCCATGGCTCTTGGCCACTTCGCCGCGCCAGGCGCGCAGTGCTTCAAACACCGGTTGCAATTCAGCCGGCAGGTCAATCGCCGCCGCCTTGGGACGGCCACTGCCCGTTTTGCCCGACTTTGTCTTCTTTTCGGATTCCCGACGCAGCATCAACTGGCGTTCGCCCTTGAGCACGGCGCGGCTGCCTTCCGTTAGCGCCAGGGTGCCGAAGCCTTCGTTGTCGACGGTCAGCAAGCCTTGCGCCAGCAACTGGCGCAGCACGCCGCGCCAGGCGGTGTCGCTCAGGTCTTCGCCCACCCCAAAGACGCTCAGGGTTTCATGGCCGTGCTGCTTGGTGCGGTCGGTGACCTTGCCACGCAGGATGTCGATGATGTGGCCCGCGCCGTAGCGCTGTCCACGTTCCTTCCACAAGCGATAGACGGCCGACAGCACTTTTTGCGCGGCCACGGTGCCGTCCCAGGCTTGCGGCGGTTCCAGGCAGACGTCGCAGTTGCCGCAGGCGGTGATCTGCTGGCCGAAGTACGCCAGCAGGCGCACCCGCCGGCATTCCACCGTTTCGCACAGGCCCAGCATGGCGTCCAGTTGCTGGCCCAGGCGTCGGCGATAGGACTCGTCACCGGGAGATTCGTCGATCATGCGGCGCTGCTGCACCACGTCTTGCAGGCCGTAGGCCAGCCAGGCAGTGGCGGGCAGGCCATCGCGGCCGGCGCGGCCGGTTTCCTGGTAGTAGCCTTCAACGGATTTGGGCAGGTCGATGTGCGCCACGAAGCGCACGTCGGGCTTGTCGATGCCCATTCCGAAGGCAATGGTGGCCACCATGACCACGCCGTCTTCGCGCAGGAAGCGGGACTGGTTGGCCGCGCGCACTTGCGGGCTGAGGCCGGCGTGGTAGGGCATTGCATCGATGCCCTGGTTGCACAGGAATTCGGCCGTCTCTTCGACCCGCGCCCGCGACAAGCCGTACACCACGCCGGACTCGCCGTCGTGTTCGGTGCGGATCATTTCCAGCAGTTGCTTGCGCACCTCGTTCTTTTCGACGATGCGGTAGCGGATGTTGGGGCGGTCAAAGCTGGACACGAAATGCCGGGCATCGTCCAGCGACAGGCGCTGCGCGATCTCGGTGCGCGTGTCCGCCGTGGCCGTGGCGGTAAGCGCGATGCGCGGCACGTCGGGCCAGCGCTCGTGCAGCATGGACAGGCCCAGGTATTCCGGCCGGAAATCATGCCCCCATTGCGACACGCAGTGCGCCTCGTCGATGGCGAACAGGGCGATGCGGCCGCGCTCAAGCAGTTGCAGGCAGCGGTCGGTCAAGAGCCGTTCGGGCGCAACGTAAAGCAAATCAAGTTCGCCGGCCAGAAACGCCTGTTCAACGTCGCGAGCCACGCGCCAATCCTGCGTGGAATTCAGGAAGGCCGCGCGCACGCCAAGTTCAGTCAGGGCGTCGACCTGATCCTGCATCAGCGCGATCAGTGGCGACACGACGATGCCGGTGCCTTCGCGCACCAGGGACGGAATCTGGTAACAGAGCGATTTCCCTCCGCCCGTGGGCATGAGGACCAGCGCGTCACCGCCGTCGATCACTTGTTCGACAATGGCTTGCTGGTCGCCGCGGAAGGATTCGTAACCGAAAACGCGCTGCAGGACGCCAAGGGCGCGCGCGTCAGACATGGGGGTAGGCCGGAAGCATCATGGCGGGGATTTTAAGCCGCAATTCCAGGCCGGCTCTTTTCGGGGGGATATTTCCGTCCGCCTTGCGGTCCGGGCCCGGTGGCGCGCCGGGGCCCGCCGACCCACTGATTCATTACCAGCTCAACCAGGTGCCGCGCATGAAGGTGTCCACGGGCATGCTGAGGTTGGCGCGCCATTCGTAGTTGCCCGACACGATGTCGCGGTCGGCGCCCACCGCCAGTTGCACCTTGGGCGCCACGAACATGCTGTGCGACAGGCCCACGCGCTGCTCGGCAAGGGTAGAGCCCTCGTGCAGCCCCGAATAGGTGCCGCTGAATGTGCCCCAGCCGGTGATGGGTATGCCCGCCGACAGGGTGTTGCGCGTCTGCGCCGCCGAGGCCACGCCGCCGGAGTAGGTCGACAGGTCGCCGAAGCCCGCGCCGATCTGTTCGTTGGTGTAACCCAGGTTGACCAAGTCCGCGACGTCCACGTTGTAGCCGACGCGGTAGCGCCAGGCGTTGGAAGCGTCGAACGAGCTTTGTGTGGCGCCCGCCTGGAACGTGCCGTATTCGCCTGCCGCATAGGTCGTGCCCATGCCGCGCGTGGTCAGCGCGGGCGCGCTTTGCATCTGGCCTTCCAGGGTGAGCGCCGGCGTCAGCCCGTACCGCACGCTGCCCGAGCCCACCGACGCGCCATAATCCACCGCGCCCGACCGCGCCGTCGGGTCCATCCGGTTCAGTTTGCCGACCGACGACGAATAGCCGAAGCTGCCTTCCGGCACGGTGGCGGCCGAGCCGGCCCAGTTGGAGATCTGCAGCCCGCCCACCGGCGCGCTGCTGCCCCAGACGGGCGCGTTGGCGTTGATATTGCCCACGCTCAGCGACGGGCCGGACGTGTTCCGGTACACCCAGTTGCGGTCGCCGCCATAGCGCAGGCCATCCTGACCACTGACTGAAGCAAACCAGGGACGGCTCGGGCGCGACACCCCCGATATCACCACCACGGGCACGCGCGGAATGTCGCTGTCTTCCAAGGCGAAGGAATAGTCGGGCGTGCTCTCTTCAGCAACCGCCGCGGGGGCGTTGTCGCATTCCAGCGGGATGTCTTCGCCGCTTCCCGACAGGCTTGAACCCAGTCCGGGAATCACGTCGGAGCCCCGTGCGGAGTCCTCGCTGTCCGCGTCGCCCCCGCGCACGCTGGTGTCCATGGCCGGTTCGGCGACCTCCATGCCGCCGCACAGGGGCGGGTCCAGGGGAACGGCGCGCGCAGCGATCGACGGCGCCGGGCGCACGGGAATGGGCTGCACCGGCGACAGCACGCCGATGCCGCGTGCCATCAGCACCGGCGCGCCCTGCGCGGGCGACGTGACAGAAGAGGGGGACGCATCAAGTGTGTCGGCAAGCGCGACCGACAGCGGGCAATACGCTCCCGCCGTCAGCGCCGCGTGCAACAACCGTCTGCGCCAGATTGCAGGGGCGACCATAAAAACAGTGTAGAGAGGGGACTCTGCCGTAGCTGTAAACGATTTTTAGTAAACCGGACCAGCCGCAAGACCAAGGGCCCCATTTTAGGGCCGATCAAGCGCGCCACAAGACGCCGTACATCATGCAACAGGTCTATTTCAGTTGATTTCTTGCCCCTTGCGGTCAGACGCGACGCGCCGCACTATGGCATCCATGGACAATCCTCATACCAAGCTGCTTGTCGTCGACGACGACCCGGCCCTGCGTCAGTTGCTGGCCGACTACCTGAATCGGCATGGCTACGACACCTTGCTGGCGCCGGACGCCACCGACCTGTCGACGCGCATTACCCGTTACGCCCCCGACCTGCTGGTGCTGGACCGCATGCTGCCTGGCGGCGACGGCGCCGACGCCTGCCGCCGCCTGCGCGAGCAAGGCGAAGACATTCCCGTCATTCTGCTGACCGCGCGCGACGAGGCCGTGGACCGCATCATCGGCCTGGAAGCAGGCGCCGACGATTACGTCGGCAAGCCGTTTGACCCGCGTGAACTGCTGGCCCGCATTGAAGCCGTGTTGCGCCGCAAGCGCGGCCCGTCCGCCTTGACCAAGGACGCGCCGGTCACCTTCGGCCCGTTCCTGTTCGACCCGTCCACGCGCCAGTTGTCGCGCGATGGCACGGTGGTCAAGTTGACGGGGGGCGAGATCAATTTGCTGGAAGCCCTGGTGCGCAACGCCGGCAAGCCGCTGTCGCGGGAACGCCTGCTGGCGCTTGCGCGCGACGATGATGCCGGCGAACGCAACGACCGCGCCATCGACATCGCCATCCTGCGCTTGCGCCGCGTGATCGAAGACGATCCGAAACAGCCGCGCTGGATCCAGACCGTATGGGGCATTGGCTACCGGTTCTCGCCCTGATGCGTTTTCTTGCCCGTTTCCTGGTGCCGCGCTCGCTGCGGGCGCGCTTGATTCTGCTGATCCTGGGTTCCGTCCTGCTGACGCAAGCGGCCACGCTGGTGACGGTGTCGTACTTCCGGCACAAGTTCATGGAAGACGTGGCCATCGGCTACATCGTCACCACCATCCGCACCCTGCGTGCCGCCTTGTCCGAAGTGCCCGCCGAGGACCGCGCCGATTTCGTGCGCACGGCGTCTCAGAACCAATGGCGCCTGTGGTCGCGCGTGCTGCCAGCCGAAGCCAAGCTGCAACGCTTCAATGGACGGCGTCCGCCGCCGCCTCCCCGCTCCGCGCCCCGGCCGCCACCCCCGCCGCCTTCGGACGCCCGGCCTGGCGACATGCCACCGCCGCCCCCGGACGGGCATGGCGACGATCGCGGCGACGAGCACGAGGCCGGTGCCGACCAGACAGATACGCGCACCGCCCAGCAACGCGAGGCCGACCGCGCGGCGCACGAAGAGCGCATGCGGCGCCACAACAAGCCCGAGCCCGACGACATCCGCCGCGACCTCAAGGCGCTGGTGCAGTTGCTGAACGAACGGCTGAACGACGGCACCCGCGTGGCGCTGTCGCGCGGCCCCACGCCCGAGATCTTTATCTCGCTGGCGCCCAATTCGGCCAGCGAAGACGTGCCGCGCCTGCGGGAATGGCTGGTGATTCCCCTGGAACGGCTGGACCCGCCCGTGGCCACGCCCTTCATCGCCGCCTGGCTGGGTGGACTGGGTCTGTTGCTGTTGCTGGCCGTGGGCTTTTCCTGGCATATCACGCGGCCCATCACTCGGTTGGCGGACGCCGCTGACCGCTTGGCCGCCGGGCAACCGCAGCGCGTGGAACCCTCGGGGCCCCACGAAACCCGCGCCTTGGGCGAACGCTTCAACGCCATGCTGGACGCGCTGGCCGAGTCCGACTCGGTACGCCGCACGCTGTTGTCGGGCTTACCGCACGATCTGAAAGGGCCGTTGTCGCGCATGTGGCTGCGCATTGAAATGGCCGACGATTCCAAGCTGAAGGAAGGCCTGCGCACCGATCTTCAAGACATGCAGCACATGGTGGACCAGTTCATCGGTTTTGTGCGCGGCACGGATCCGGCCGCCTACCGCTATGCGCCGATCGTGCTGTCTGAATGGTTGGCCGAGCGCGTCGGTGCCTGGCATGGCGCCGGCACCGACATCCACCTGAAGTCGGTGGATGACGACGCACCGCTTGTGGTGCAGGCCGACGCGGTGGCCTTGGGCCGCCTGCTGGACAACCTGGTCGGCAATGCCTTGAACCACGGCGCCCCGCCCGTGGACGTCAGCTTGCGTCGCGAAGACCGCGAGGCGGTGCTGGATGTGGCGGACCATGGCCCCGGCATCGTGCCCGAACGCCGCCAGGAGGCGCTGCGCCCGTTCAGCCGGCTGGACGATGCACGCACGCGCACCGGCAGCGTGGGGCTGGGCCTGGCGCTGGCCGAGGCCATTGCGCGCGCGCACGGCGGTTCGCTGGAGCTGCGCCAGGCCGAATCCGGCGGCCTGTGCGTGCGGGTAAGGCTGCCGCTTTCGGAAAACGTCTAGCCGGTGGAACCGGACGCCGGGGTGGGGCCACTAGCCGGCCCCCCTAGCCGGCGCCTCCATACGGTACGATGCATCCTGCTTCGTCCCTTGTCGTTTTCCGCACCATGGCCATCCAGTCCGATTCCCTTTCCTCTCGTCCCGACGCCCCCCGCATCGTGGCGCCGCAGCCGGTATCGCCCAACGAGGAATCGATCGAGCGCGCCTTGCGGCCCAAGGCGCTGCAGGAATATGTCGGCCAGCAGCGCGCGCGCGAGCAGCTTGAAATCTTCATCGCCGCCGCTCGCAAGCGCGGCGAAGCCCTGGACCACGTGCTGCTCTTCGGCCCGCCCGGGTTGGGCAAGACCACGCTGGCCCACATCATTGCGCACGAAATGGGCGTGCAACTGCGCCAGACTTCCGGCCCCGTGCTGGAACGCCCGGGCGACCTGGCCGCGTTGCTGACCAACCTGGAAAAGAACGATGTGCTGTTCATCGACGAAATCCACCGCCTGTCGCCCGTGGTTGAAGAAATTCTCTATCCGGCGCTGGAAGATTTCCAGATCGACATCCTGATCGGCGAAGGCCCGGCCGCGCGCAGCGTCAAGCTGGACTTGCAGCCGTTCACGCTGGTGGGCGCCACCACGCGGGCGGGCATGCTGACGAACCCGCTGCGCGACCGCTTCGGCATCGTGTCGCGGCTGGAGTTCTACAACGCCACTGACCTGGGCCATATCGTGACCCGTAGCGCGGGCTTGCTCAACGCCGTCATCACGCCCGACGGCGCGGCCGAAGTAGCGCGCCGCGCGCGCGGCACTCCGCGTATCGCCAACCGTTTGCTGCGCCGCGTGCGCGACTACGCCGAAGTCAAGGCCAGCGGCACCATCGACGCCGACGTCGCCGGCCGCGCGCTGGCGATGCTGGAAGTCGACCCCCAGGGCCTGGACCTGATGGACCGCAAGCTGCTGGAAGCCATCATCCACAAGTTCGATGGCGGCCCGGTCGGCGTGGACAGTTTGGCGGCCGCGATCGGCGAAGAGCGCGACACCATCGAAGACGTGATCGAGCCTTACCTGATCCAGCACGGCTATCTGCAACGCACGCCTCGGGGGCGCACCGCCACGCTGTCCACCTGGCGCCATCTGGGCCTGGCGCCTCCCGCTGGCGCGGCCACCGGCACCGGCGAGCTCTTCAACAAGTAGGCCGCTTGGGTATCGGGCGCGGCGCGATCGGCGCGGCGGGTTTATGATCCTGGGGTTTCGACATCCCCGCTATCAAAGGACCGGATTCCCATGCTGCCCGAACTGCCTACCTATGATGACGTCGTGCGCGCCAGCGAGCGCCTGGCCGGCAACGCACACCGCACGCCCGTCTTGACCTCGGCCACGGCCGACGCCATCAGCGGCGCGTCGATCTTCTTCAAGTGCGAGAACTTCCAGCGCATGGGCGCCTTCAAGTTCCGGGGCGGCTATAACGCCATCGCGCGCCTGACGCCCGAACAGCGCGCCGCCGGCGTGGTGACGTTCTCGTCGGGCAACCATGCGCAAGCCATTGCGCTGGCCTCCAAGCTGCAGGGCGTGTCGGCCACGATCATCATGCCGCTGGACGCCCCGGCGGCCAAGCGCGCCGCCACCGAAGGCTACGGCGGCAAGATCGTCACCTATGACCGTTACACCGAAGACCGCGAACAGATCGCGCGGCGTATCCAGGCCGAAACCGGGGCCACGCTGATTCCGCCCTACGACCACGAAGACGTGATCACGGGGCAGGGCACGGCGGCCAAGGAACTGTTCGAGGAAGTGGGCGAACTGGACTATCTGTTCGTCTGCCTGGGCGGGGGCGGCCTGTTGTCGGGATCGGCCTTGTCGGCCTTTGCGCTCAGCCCGCGCTGCCTCGTGTACGGCGTTGAGCCCGAAGCCGGCAACGACGGCCAGCAATCGCTGCGCAAGGGTGAAATCGTCCGAATTCCCGCCCCCAAGACCTTGGCCGATGGCGCCGCCACCACCCACTTGGGCAACCTGACCTTCCCGCTCATCCAGAAATACGTGCGCGACATCGTCACGGTGTCGGACGCCCAGTTGGTCACCACCATGAAGTTCTTTGCCGAACGCATGAAGATGGTGGTGGAACCCACGGGTTGCCTGGCGGCCGCCGCCGTCATGCAGAACGTGGTGCCGGTGCAAGGCGCGCGGGTTGGGGTCATCATCAGCGGCGGCAACGTCGACCTTCCGGCCTACGCCAAGCTGCTGGCGTCCTGACCCGCCAGAATGGCAAGTGAATTGACCCGCGCATGACGCGCATCAAGCGGCCCGCGCCCGGGGCCGCGGATGCGTGCTTGCGGTTGTTGTCCGTGCAGGGCAGAATCGGGTCTCGATCCTGACGAACAGGGGGCTGCGGCATGCGTATCCTTGTCATCGGCGGCACCGGTTTCATCGGCCGTCACCTGATTGCCCGGCTTTCCGGCGACCTGCACCAGATCATCGTGCCTACGCGCCTGTTGGCGCGCGGCAGCGAACTGCAAGTCCATCCCACCACCACGCTGATCCAGACCGACATCCACGATGATGCCGCGCTGGACGAACTGGTCACGGGTTGCGACGTGGTGGTGAACCTGGTGGGCATTCTGCACGGCAACGTCGGCAAGCCATACGGCTCTGATTTTGCGCGCGCGCACGTACACCTGCCGCAACGCATTGCGCGAGCCTGCCAGCGCCATGGTGTCCGCCGCCTGTTGCATATCAGCGCGCTAGGCGCTGATTCGCAGGGCGACAGCATGTACCAGCGTTCCAAGGGTGATGGCGAAGCCGCCATCAAAAGCGAGTTTTCACCCGGCAACGACGGCGGCTGGACCATTTTCCGTCCGTCGGTCATCTTCGGCCCGGACGACAATTTCACCAATATGTTTGCATCACTGGCCCGCTGGCTGCCGGTCTTGCCCTTGGCGGGCGCGCATGCGCGCATGCAGCCGGTGTATGTGGGCGACGTGGTGGCGGCTATGGCGACGGCGCTGGGCGATACCCACACCTGCGGCAAGACATACGAGCTGGGTGGCCCGCAGATCTACACGCTGGGCGAGATCGCCCGCTTGTGCGCCGCCTGGAGCGGCAACCCTCGGCCCGTGATTCCCGTGCCGATGGGTGTCGGGCGCATGCAGGCGCGCCTGTTCGAATGCATGCCGGGCGAACCCCTGATGTCGCGCGACAACCTGGATTCCTTGCGCCGCGACAACATCTGCGTGGGCCCGATCGCGCCCGAATTGCATGTGGTGCCGACGGGTCTTGAGGCCGTGGCGCCGCGTTATTTGCAGCGCACTACCCAGGCTTAGCGCGCCAG
>RCUJ01001256.1_pt1 | contig 13901 bp, 13 predicted proteins | sample 2166321 | NCBI WGS metagenome assembly RCUJ01 (sample SAMN09932808, study PRJNA488358) | compost metagenome | feature: garden; material: soil; isolation source: compost soil in an enriched community after 118 h of incubation | place: Germany: Experimental Botanical Garden Goettingen | collected... | reverse complement strand
AGTTCCAATATGAATATCGGCGAAGCATCAAAAAGCTCCGGCATTTCCGCCAAGATGATCCGCTACTACGAGAGCATCGGCCTGATCGGCCCCGCGACGCGCACGGACTCGGGCTATCGCGTCTACACCGACCAGGACCTGCACACGCTGCGCTTCGTGCGGCGGGCGCGGGACCTGGGGTTTTCGGTGGAGCAGATGAACGAGTTGCTGGCCTTGTGGAAGGACCGCAGCCGCGCCAGCGCCGACGTCAAGCGCATTGCGCTGGAGCACGTCGAGGAACTGGAGCGCAAGGCGGAAGCCCTGCGCGACATGGCCGCGACCCTCAAGCATCTGGCGCAGCACTGCCATGGCGATGACCGGCCCAACTGCCCGATTTTGGAAAACCTGGGCCGGTCGCACTGAGGTCTGGGCAAAGGGCCGCGCAGCGGTCTGCGCAAAGGCCCACGCCAAGGCAACGTTACGGCGTTTCTGCGGCCTCGCCTGCCTCTGCCGCCTCGGCTGCGACGCGCGCATGGTAGGCGTCAGTGGCGGCCTGCTTGGCGGCTGCCTTTTCAGCGGCGGCGGCGGCCTTGGCCTCTTCCGCCGCGATGGCGTCGGCTTCGGCCTGGATGGCGCGCTGGCGGGCGCGTTCCTTCACCTCCGCCACGCCGGCGGCATCCAGCGATTCAAACACCGCGATGGATTCCACATGGCCCGTGTGCGGGAACATGTTGATCACGCCCGCGCTCTTCAGCACAAAGCCGCCCTCATGCACCAGGATGGCGGCATCGCGCGCCAGCGTTGCCGGATTACAGGACACGTAGACGATGCGGCGCGGCCGCTCTTCTACCGTCAGTTCAGACAGCGCTTGCGACACCGCGTGCGCGCCTTCGCGCGGCGGGTCGATCAACATGCGGTCGAAGTAACCCAGGCTGCGCAGCCAATGCGCGTCAACCTCGAACAGGTTCAGCGTGGCGAAGCTGGTGCGTTCGCCCAGGCCATGGCGCGACGCCGCGTCGAAAGCGCGGTCGGTCAAGGCCTTGCTGCCTTCCACGCCCACCGCTTCGCGGCCTTGCGTGGCCAGGGGCAAAGTGAAATTGCCCAGGCCGCAGAACAGATCGGCCACGCGGTCGGTGGGCTGCACGTCCAGCAGCTTCAGCGCGCGCGACACCATCGAACGGTTGATGGCATGGTTGACCTGCGTGAAATCGGTGGGGCGATACGGCATGCGCAGCCCGAATTCCGGCATCGTGTAGGACAGCGAATCGGCGTGCTCGGGCTCTAGCGGATGCACGGTTTCCGGGCCCTTCGCCTGCAACCACCACTGCACGTTGTGCTCGGCGGCGAAGGCGCGCAGGATGGCGATGTCGCCATCGGTCAGGGGCAGCAGATGGCGCAGCACCAGGGCGGTCACGCCGTCACCCAGCGACACTTCAATCTGCGGCATGCGGTCGGGCGCCGACATGGACCCGATCATGGCGCGCAGCGGCATCAGCAGGTTGCTGACGTGGCGCGGCAGCACGTGGCATTCACGCATGTCGGCCACATAGCTGCTCTTGCGCTCGTGAAAGCCCACCAGCACCCCGCCCTTCTTCGGCACCACGCGCACCGACAGGCGGGCGCGGTAGCGGTAGCCCCAGGTCGGCCCCTGCAACGGCGGCAGAACCAGCGCCGGACGCAGCTTGCCCACGTGCCAGAAGGTATCTTCCAGCGAACGTTGCTTGATGGCCACCTGCGTGCTGGGCTCCAGGTGCTGCATGGCACAGCCACCACAGACGCCGAAGTGCGGGCAGCGCGGCACGACGCGCTGCGACGACGGGCGCATGACCTGGTCCACGCGCGCAATCTCGTAAGACGGCTTGCGGCGCAGCGTGACGGTGGTGACCCGTTCGCCCGGCAAGGCGCCTTCCACGAATACCACTTTCCCGTCGCGGCGGGCGATCCCCCTGGCTTCCAGATCCAGGGACTCGATACTCAAAACGTCTGACATCTCACGCAGTCCAGAATTACACGCAACCCATGATTGTAAAAGGACTCCGCCCATTCCCGGAAATGGTCTTTGACGGGGCCGGACCGCCCCGCCTCCCCGCCCGCCGACAAGCCCAGGTTATGCAGCCTGCCTACGGCGCAAGCGCAACGATTGCAGGCACAGCGCCCCCATGGCGGCCAGGGCGGCGGCGGCACCCACCAGCGGCAGCGCCGGCAAGCCCAGCCAGGCAATCGTCAGGCTGCCCAAACCGCCCCCCACCGCCGTGCCAAGGTTGAACGAGGCGATGTTCAAGCCCGCGGCCACCGCCGTGGCGGCCGGCACGTGGCGCTGCGCCAGTTTCAGCAAGCGCAGCGTCAACACCGTCACGATGCAGAAGAACACCAGGCCCAGCACGCCCGCCAGCGCCAACACAACCCAGCCCGACGCGCGGAACTGGTAGAGCCCCAGCAGCGTTGCAAAGAGGCCCGTCAGCGCCAGCAACGCGGCGCGGTCGGGATCCATCTTGTCGACCAGATAGCCGCCCAGCAGGTTGCCACCGATGGAAAACAGCCCAAACAGCAGCATCGCCGTACTGAGCCGCTGCACACCCACCCCGGTCACCTGCAACAAATAGGGGGAAACAAAGGTGAAAAAGCAGAAGGTCGCCACGCTGACCAAGGCCCCAACCCCTGCCGTCATCAGCATTTGCGGGTGGGCGATGGCACGCAGCGCGGCCACGGCGCCGGGTCTGTCTTGCGCCGCCGCGGCAGCGCCCGCGTCGCGCGGCATGCAGTACAGCAAGCCGGCCAAGCCCAGCACGGCCAACACGCCGATCGCCAGGAACACCGCGCGCCATGACCAGACGCTGCCCAGGAACGTGCCCAGCGGTACGCCCAGCGCCAACGCCAGGGTCAGGCCGATCCACACCACCGCCACGGCGCGTCCGGCGCGCGCCTCGTCCACCAGCCGGGTGGCGGCGTCAGACGCCACCGCCATGAACACGCCATGCGCCAGCCCGACGGCAAACCGCAGGCCCAGCAGCATCGGCAGCGTTCCCGACAGGCTCATCAGGGCGCTACCCACCGCCAGCACCCCCATGGCCCACGCCAGGGTGCGCCGATCGCGCCAGTGCGCAACCAAGGCGGTCAACAAGGGCGCGCCGATGGCCGCGCCGAAAGCATAGGCGGCGATTGCCGTGCCGACCGCCTCGATCTTGGCGTGCAGGCCGTCGGCCATGGCCGAGACCAGGCCGGCCACCACGAATTCAGAAAGGCCGAAAGCGAAGGTGCAGACGGAGAAAAGATAGACAGCGATAGGCATGGCGTTCAAAGCTCAGCAAAGACAGCCGCCGAGCGTAGATGCGCCACCTTGCGCCGTAAAATAGTTTATTTATCGCTAATTAAGACTTCTGGCGTCTTATTTGATCAGCCGAACGGCGTCGATCAGGCGGTCCCGCACGGGAGACGCCCGCTCTGCGTTCCACGCCATCAGCAATTCCACATGCCGCAGCGCATCGGGCGCATCGGCGGCAATGGGGCGGAACACGACATCGCCACCCCCGCTATGGGCCACGGACGCGGGCAGTAACGCCACGCCGAAGCCCGCCGCCACCAAGGCCGCCACCGTCTGCAACTGGCGGGCCTCCTGCGCGACTTTGGGCACGAAGCCCGCCGTTTGGCAGAGCTGGGTCAGTTGATCGTGAAAGCCTTGCCCCAAGCGCCGGGGCGACCCGACGAACGGCTCGTCCTTCAACGCGGCCAAGTCCACCACCGCTTCGCCTTGCAAACGATGCCCCGCCGGCAAGGCGACCTGGATAGGCTCTTGCAGCAGGCGTTCGAATTGCAGGCTAGGTGTGGTGGCGCCCGGTGTGCGCATGAAACCGATGTCGGCGCGCCCTGCCTCCAGCGCCTGCACTTGCTCGTGCGTGGTCGCCTCTTGCAAGGTGAAGGCCACCGCCGGATTCGCATCGCGAAAATCGCGCAACGCGCGCAGCAACGACGCATAAGGCGCGATGTTGATGAACGTCAGCGTCAGGTGGCCGTCCATGCCTTGCGCCACGCGCCGCGTATGCGCCACGCTGTCTTCCAGCTCGCCCAGGATGCGGCGCGCAGATTGCAGGAATGCCGCGCCCGCCGCCGTCAGGGCCACGCTGCGATTGGTGCGTTCGAACAACTGCGCGCCAATGTCGGCTTCAAGCCGCCTGATGGCCTGGCTGAGCGGCGGCTGCGCCATGTGCAGGCGCTGCGCCGCGCGATTGAAATGCAGGGTTTCCGCCACGGCGACAAACTGCCGCAACAACCGGGTTTCGATCATTGCGACGCGATCAGTCCAGTTCAGCCCGGGAAAACAGGTCTTGAATCAGCTTCCTGTCTTCGCAAGCGGCCTTGAACGCCAGCGCGAATGTCTTGAGCGCTTCGCTATCGGACGAATAGGCGCAGAACGTATCGGCTTCCGGATCGAAATCGATCAACTCATCGAGTTCGGGCGTTTTCTCGTTCAGAAAAACCAGCGCCAAAGACGTCCAGTCATAGCCCGTGCCCAGAAACCCCTCTTCCCTTCTGCGGCGAAAAACCTCTTCCTTGTATTCCCCGACATTGAGGCTTACCGAGAAGTTGCCTTCGTACTCCATCCAGGAAAACGGCTTGATTGTTTCTTCGAAATCGATAGTCACTGCGCTCAAAGCTCCTTGAATCGCCGGCTGCCGACAATAGCGGCCGGGCTGATGCGCGGAAAGTCCCCCGCCGCATCTTGTGCGCGCCCATTAGAGGCAATTATTGCGATGTGCGCAACGCGGTTCGTATGGAGGGCCCCGTCGCAGGGAGGCTTTGACGCCCGTTGCAGGAGAAAAAAAGGGGAATTGAAGGGGACTGTCCCATCAGGCAGTCTCCTTCAATTCCCCCAACGTCGGCGCCTGTTACAGCGCCGCCACGGATTTCAAATCAGAACGCACGCGCCACGGAAAACACCGCGCCGATCCGGCCAGACGGATGGCCATATTTGGTGGGCAGCCAGTTGTCCTTGGTGGCGCCCACGGCGGCCAGCCCCAGCACCCAACCCTTCAGGTCCTTGGTCACGCCAACCTTGTAGTCGACGTAGTGGCCGATGGAATCGCCGTCCATGTTGGATTGGTTTTTCAGCTTTTGATAACCCAGGTGGCCCAGCAAGCCCCAGCCGTCGCCCAGGTCGAACGTGGCCGTGCCGTCCAGGTACCAGGTGCCTTTGCTGTCCGGCGTGCTGAAGAAGTCGCTGGGCGTGTACGAATACTTCAACGAGTAGTTGCCGTAGGACGCGCCCAGGTACAGGTCGGTGTTGTTGTAGTTGCCGCCCTTGGGAGAGCTGGAACCCGGGTAGTAGTAATGCAACACACCGGCGTCCAGGGTGAATCCGCCGCCTACGTCGCCTTTCCAGCCGCCGTAGAAGTCCATTTCGAGGTTGCCGTCGGTGAATACGAAGTCAGAGACGTTGGAGTTCCAGTTGCCCAGATAGAAGCCGGAACTGTGGGCCAGGTCGAAGCCCACCTGCACGGCGGGACGGAAGTCGGTTTGTGAATAGCCGCGGAAGCGATAGTCGCTGACGATGGCCGCGTTACCGCTAAGCGAAAAACCGGCGCCCAGGTCGGTGGGTTCGGCCTGGGCCGTCGAGGCGAAACAAGCAGCAAGCGCAAAGGGCAAGGCTAGCAACGTCTTCTTCATGGTGCGGAGTCCTGATCGGAATAAACGAGGAGGAGGACGGCCTGCGGCGCATCCCTCTGACCGGCTTTGCAGCGGTTAATACCGGTTCATTCTTCCTAAAGCAATGTCCGTGCCAGGTTTCAGCAAGGTGACAAGCCGCCTTTCCGAAGCAGGATGCCGCACGCACGCACCAAAAAGGGGCGCGCCCCGCCACACCAGCGTCACGTCGTGCATCAAGATGGGGAATCCGCGCCAAACTGGTTCATCGCACGTGCTGACGCGGGTAGTCAGGGCAAACAAAAAACCCGGCACGCGGCGACCGCGTCCGGGTTTATGGCACAGGCGTCCGCCCGGTGAAGGCGGCGGACAGTGGCCGGGTTTAGTTGGCCAAAGGCGGCGGCGGAGGAGCGTCGACACCTTCAGGCGGCGGCATACCGCCCTTGCCCTTGCCATGACGGGCTTCCATCTTGGCGTGGCGTTCCTGCATCTTGGCTTCACGGTCCTTGACGATCTTCGTCACTTGCCCGCGTTGCGTATCGTTCAGGCTATCCCACACCGCCAGCCACTGGTCACGAACCTGCTTGGCCTGCCCGCCGAACTGATCGCGCGATTGCTCCGACTGCGCCATCAGCGCGCGCGGATCGAGCTTGCCGCTGTCGAGCTGCGTCTTCAACAGGTCATGGCGCTTGCCACCAGCCTCGCGCATGGCCTTGTGCAGGTCGCGCTGGCCTTCCTGCGCGGTCTTGAACAGCGCCTGCTGTTTCTCGTCCAGCTTCAGTTGATCAACCTGCGCCTTGGACACGGGACCCAGGCCGGGGATGAACAGGCCGTCGCGCTTGCCCTTGTGGAACTCACCACCGCGCGGGCCGTGGTGCTGCATGGAAGCCGGGCCGCCGTCGGCGGGAGCCGCAGGCGCGGCCATGGCGGAGCCAGCCATCAAGCCGCCCGTCGCGGCGACAAATGCAAGAGCGGCCAAATTGGAGCGAAGTGCGAATCGGGACATGAGTGTCTCCTGAAAGTGAAGAAAGCGAGGCCATTGTGCGGTTGGCCTGGTTTCAACCGGGTTTCGCGCCTGCGGCCCATGTTTCAGTCGATTGCGCCTGCGCCAGACGTGAAAACGGGGCCTTGCGGGGCCCCGTCGTATCCTGGCTTTCGCCAGCGCCCGCGAACGCAGGCGTCAGGTGGCGTCCCAGGCCGCCATGTATTCCTTCCAGTGCGGCGCGTCGCTGGCCGACAGCGTGTCGCGCACCAGGGAGACTTCGGCGTCGTAGCCGGTGCGGTCCAGCTCGCCACGCAGGAAGCGGAAGCGGCAGTACACCAGCCAGGTGTTGACGACGTCGGTTTCGCAGTAGGCGCGGACTTCGTCCGCACGGCCCGTATTCCAGGCTTCCCATACCTTGCTGCCGTCCATCCCCAGCTTGCCAGGAAAGCCGCACAGCTTGGCCAGGTCGTCCAGCGGCGCGTTGGCGCGGCCGTTGTACTTGGCCAGCACGTCCATCAGGTCCAGATGGCGCGTGTGGTAGCGGGCGATGTAGTTGTTGAACTTGAAGTCGCGGTCTTCTTCGCCCATGTCCCAATAGCGGGGCGCGGGCACGCCAAGAATCAGGCTGCGGTAATGCAGAACGGGCAGGTCGAAACCCGATCCGTTCCAGCTCACCAGCTTGGGCGTGTAGCGTTCGATGGTCTTGAAGAAGCCGGCCAGCAACGCGGCTTCGGGGTCGTCGGGCTGCCCCAGCGTCTTGACGCGAAAGCCCTGATCGTCGCGGAACACGCAGCCCACCACCGCGACCTTGTGCAGGTGCAGCGGCAGGAAATCATGCCCCACGGCTTCGCGCCGCGCGGCCAGCGCTCGTTCGATGACGTCCTGGTCCGAAACATCCGCCCCCCAGCCGTTGAGCTTGCGCAGCCCATCGGCATCGGGAATGGTTTCCAGGTCGAATACCAGGGTGGGCGTCATTTTGCGGGCAGGTACTGCATGGGATCGACCGGCGTACCCTGGCGGCGGATTTCAAAGTGCAGGCGCGGCGACGTCGTGTCGCTTTGGCCAAGTTCGGCGATCTTGGCGCCGCGCTTGACGTTCTGCCCCGTCTTCACGAGCAAGGAGCGGTTATGCGCGTAGGCCGTGATGAAACCGTTCTGGTGTTCAACGATGATCAGGTTGCCCAAGCCGCGCACGCCGTTGCCGCTGTACTTGACCAGGCCATCCGCCGCGGCGGTGATCGGGTCGCCCAGGGCGCCGGAAATGTCGATGCCCTTGCTGCTGGCGTTGAAGGTTTGCACGATGGGGCCGTTGGCCGGCCATGCCCAATTGATGACGCTGGCGTCCGCCGCGCGCGGCGTGGGCTTGACGTCAACCGGCGCCGGAGCGGGCGTGGCATCGGGCGGCGGGTTGGTGGCGACCGGGGTTTCCGGCTGGTCCAGCGGGCGCGGCTGCGGCTTGACGCTGGCGATGGGTGCGGGTTGCGCGCCCGTGCTGGCGCCGCCCGACATCTTCAGCACCTGGCCTACCGAGATCTGGTTGGGATCGCTGAGGTTGTTCCAGCGCTTGACGCTTTCGATATCCACGTTGTTGGCGCGGGCGATCTTGTAAAGCGTGTCGCCCGGCTTCACCACATAGCTGCCACCGGGCTGGGCCGTTGACGCTGGTTGTCCGTTGGTCATGTCGACCACCGGAGCGCGAGTTCCTTTTGATGCGCAGCCGGCCAGAATAGCCAGGCTGAGTGCCCCCACGATAAAGAGCGGGCGGCGCAGGCGCGTCATGGACGCGCCCATAGTCATATCGGTCAGTTGCGACTGCCCGTTGAGCATACGTTTCTCCTGTTTGCTCAAGATTGTATTCCGGCGCGTAGCGGCACAAAGCGCACGGCCTCTAATTCAGTGCGTTTCCAACTGGCCGCGCCGGTGCGTTCGATCAGCACAAGGCGCTGGTTGGTGCCCCCTTCGGGAGCGATCAGGCGTCCGCCAGGCGCAAGCTGCGTGAGCAGCGCTTGCGGAATGGCCAGGCCAGCGGCAGCCACAACGATAGCATCGAACGGCGCCACGCCGGGCAGGCCCAGCGTGCCATCACCATAGATCAGACGGATGCGCGTGGTCAGCCGCAAGGCGCGCAGATGCTCGCGCGCCAGCTCGTAAAGACCACGGATACGTTCAATGGAATGCACTTCACGCACAAACTGCGCCAGCACCGCCGCCTGGTAGCCGCAGCCCGCTCCCACTTCCAGCACGCGCGTCGGCGTGCGGTCCTCGCACGCTGCCGCGATCATGCGCGCCACCACCCAAGGCTGCGAGATGGTTTGTGAATGCCCGATGGGCAGCGCCGCGTCTTCGTAGGCGCGGCTGGCCAGGGCTTCATCCACGAACAAGTGGCGTGGCACGGCAGCCATGGCGTTCAGCACGCGCTCGTCGCTGATGCCCTGCCCCCGCAGGCGCTGCACCATCGCCTGGCGCAAACGGTCGGAGTTCAGGCCAAGATTGTTGCCCGAGGCCGGCGCGGGTGCCTGCGCCTGGCGAGGCAAAGTGGCCGCGGAAATGCGGGTGTTGCTGTTGGTGGCGGTAACGCCGGGGCTGAGCCGGCCTGAGTCGTAGCGAACCGGGCTGGGGCGCCCGGGCGCCGCCTGCGACACATCGGGTTGACTTACGCGTTTGCGCATAACGGCTCTGCCCAAGTTCGGATTTCGTCCAGTTGACTGTGCTGGGTCAGGTCCAGCCGCAAGGGCGTCACCGATACCGAGCCCTGCTCCACCGCATGGAAATCCGTACCCGGCGTGGCATCGGCGGCCAAGCCTACCGGGCCGATCCAATACACCGTGTCGCCATAGGGGGTGGTGGTGCGCACGACGGGCTGCGACGGATGGCGCTTGCCCAGCCGAGTAACGGCAAAGCCGTGCAGGTCTTCAAAGCGTCGGTTGGGAATGTTGACGTTCAGCAGCACAGGCGCGGCCAGGGGCTGCGCCAGATGGCGTTCTACCACCAGCCGAGCGGCGCGCGCGGCGGAATCGATGTGTTCCCAGCCCTTCTCGGCCAAGGAAAACGCGATGGCCGGAATGCCGAACAGATAGCCTTCGCTGGCTGCGGCGACGGTACCCGAATAGAGCGTGTCATCGCCCATGTTGGCGCCGTTGTTGATGCCGGACACGACCAGGTCCGGCCGGGCGTCCATCAAGCCCGTCAGCGCCACGTGCACGCAATCCGAAGGGGTGCCGTTGACGGCGATGAAGCCGTTCGAGGCGGTGCGGACCGTCAAGGGGCGGTTCAGCGTCAGGGAATTGGAGGCGCCGCTGTGGTTGGTCTCGGGCGCGACGACGGTGAGATCGCCCAAGCCTTGCAGCGCCGCGACCAACGCTTCCAGCCCGGGGGCCGAGTAACCATCATCGTTCGAAACCAGAATTCGCATTGTGCATCCGAAAGAAAATAAAACGCGGGTGGACGTGTCGGATTGTACCGTCCGCCGCCGCACCCGGTATGACTGCGTATGCCGCTGGGGCGGGAACGCCACGCTCGATAACCCGTACCCAGGGGCCCCGCGCGGCGCGGTAGAATCCGCAGCCATTACGACAACAACCGACAACAACGGACTCCCTACCCCATGGCGATTACCGAACCCTCCCTGGCGTTCACTGCTGCGCTCGTCCTGCTGGCCTACCTGATCGGCTCCGTGCCCTTCGCCGTGGTTGTCAGCAAGCTGATGGGGCTGCAGGACCCTCGCAGCTACGGGTCCAAGAACCCCGGCGCCACCAACGTGCTGCGCACCGGCAACAAGACCGCCGCCGCGCTGACCTTGCTGGGCGACGCTGCCAAGGGATGGTTCGCGATCTGGCTGGCCGAACGACTGGCCCCTGGCATCGCCCCCGCCGGCTTGGCGCTGGTGGCGCTGGCCGCTTTCGTCGGCCATCTGTACCCGGTTTTCCTGCGCTTCAAGGGCGGCAAGGGCGTGGCGACCGCGCTGGGCGTGCTGGTGGCGATCCAGCCTTGGCTGGCCGTGGCCACCGCCGCCACCTGGCTGATCATCGCCGTGTTCTTCCGCTATTCGTCTCTGGCATCGCTGGTGGCGGCGTTCTTTGCGCCCGTCTACTACGTCTTTGGCTCGGGGCTGGCGTGGCACGCGAAGCCGGCGCTGGGCGTGGCGCTGGCAGTGATCGGCGTACTGCTGTTCTACCGTCACCGCGCCAACATCGCGCGCCTGGTGCAAGGCACGGAAAGCAAGATCGGCGGCGGCAAGAAGAAATAATTCCGTCTTGCCGGCGGGTGGATAAAGGAACAGGTAGGGATCAGGCAATATCCGCCAGGTCCCAACGCGGTTTCACCGTAAAGCTGTGCGCATCCGCGTCCAGTGTCGCAAGCCCAGCCTTGACGCGCTCGGCCGCCGCGAAAGCGATCATCGCGCCGTTATCGGTACATAGCTCCAGCGGCGGAAAATAAGCTTGCGCGCGCAAGGGCTTGAGCGCCGCGGCCAGCTTGGCGCGCAGCAACTGGTTAGCGCCCACCCCGCCCGCCACCACCAGGCGGCGCAGACCCGTCTGCTTGAGCGCCTTGATGGCCTTGGCCGCCAACACATCGACGATTGCCCCTTGCGTGGCCGCCGCCAGGTCCGCGCGGGTCTGATCGTCCAGCCCGCCTTCTTTCTCAGCCGCCTTGACGCGCGTCAGCACGGCGGTCTTCAAGCCGCTGAAGCTGAAATCCAGGTCGCCGCTATGCAGCATGGGACGCGGCAAATCAAAACGGGTCGCGTCGCCCTGCCCCGCCAGTTTGGCCAGCGCCGGGCCGCCGGGATAACCCAGCCCCATCAGCTTGGCCGACTTGTCGAAGGCTTCACCCGCGGCGTCATCCAGCGTTTCGCCCAGCAGCTCGTAGCGGCCCACGCCGTCCACGCGCATCAGTTGCGTGTGGCCGCCTGACACCAGCAGCGCCACGAACGGGAAGTCGGGGCGCGGGTCCGCCAGCATCGGCGACAGCAGATGGCCTTCCAGGTGATGGATGCCGATGGCGGGCAAATGGCGCGACCACGCAAACGACTGCGCAACGCTGGCGCCCACCAGCAAAGCGCCCGCCAGACCGGGCCCCGCCGTGTAGGCGACGGCGCCAATGTCCGACATTTGCAGGCCGGCGTCTTGCAGCACCTGGCGGGTCAAGGGCACGACGCGGCGGATATGGTCGCGCGACGCGAGTTCCGGCACCACGCCACCATATTCCTGGTGCATGGCGATTTGGGTATGCAGCGCGTGCGCCAGCAGACCACGTTCCGTACAGACGGCTGCGACACCGGTTTCGTCGCAGGAGCTTTCAAAGCCGAGGATAATCATGGCGGCAGAGTTTACAACTGATGCGAAAATACGCCTGTTTTGAAATCGCGCGGCGCCCATCGGCCACCGCCTACAACAACCTACAAGCCTGCAAACACACTGGGGACTGGAATGCTGGAGAAGTTATTCAAGCTGCGTGAACACGGCACCACGGCGCGCACCGAAATCGTGGCTGGCCTGACGACGTTCCTGACGATGTCATACATCATCTTCGTCAACCCGGACATTCTTTCGTCCACCGGCATGGACCGCGACGCCGTCTTCGTGGCCACCTGCCTGGCGGCCGCGCTGGGCTCGCTGGTGATGGCGCTGGTGGCCAACTGGCCGATCGGCATGGCGCCCGGCATGGGCCTGAATGCGTTCTTCGCCTTCACCGTCGTCAAGACCATGGGCTACACCTGGGAGCAGGCGCTGGGCGCCGTGTTCATCTCGGGCGTGATCTTCTTGATATTGACGATATCGGGCATCCGCGTGTGGCTCGTCAAAGGCATTCCGCATTCCCTGCGCAGCGCAATCGCGGCGGGCATCGGGCTGTTCCTGGCGATTATCGCGCTGTCCAGCGCGGGCATCGTGGTTGCCCATCCGGCCACCAAGGTTTCCCTGGGCGACCTGACCACCCATGGCCCGCTGTTCGCCATCCTGGGCTTTTTCATCATCGCTTCGCTGGACGCCTTGCGAGTGCGAGGCGCCATCCTGATCGGCATCATCGTCGTCACCGTGTTGTCGATGGCGCTGGGCTACAACGAATTCAAGGGCATTTTCTCGGCGCCGCCCAGCCTGGCCCCCACATTCCTGAAGCTGGACATTCTGGGCGCGCTGCACAGCGGTTTCGTGCATGTGATCCTGGTGTTCGTGCTGGTCGAAGTGTTCGACGCCACCGGCACGCTGGTCGGCGTGGCCAAGCGCGCCGGCCTGGTCCCGGAAGGCCGCCCCAACCGGCTGGGCCGCGCGCTGTTCGCCGACAGCACGGCCATCGTCGCAGGTTCCGCGCTGGGCACCAGCAGCACCACGGCGTTCGTGGAAAGCGCCTCGGGCGTGCAGGCCGGTGGCCGCACCGGCATGACTGCGCTGGTGGTGGCGCTGCTGTTCCTGGCCGCGCTGTTCATCTCGCCATTGGCCGGCGCCGTGCCCGCCTACGCCACCGCCCCTGCCCTGCTCTACGTGGCCGGCCTGATGATGCGCGAACTGATCGACATCGACTGGAACGAAGTCACCGAGGCCACGCCGGCCGCGCTGACGGCGCTGGTCATGCCCTTCACGTATTCCATCGCCAACGGCATCGCCTTCGGTTTCATCAGCTACGTGGTGTTGAAAACCGCCACCGGCAAGGTCCGCGACGTGCACCCGGCCACCTGGCTGGTCGCCGTGCTGTTCGTGATCCGATACGCGTTTTTCCCTGAATAGCCAGAGCAGAAGTCAGTATTCAGTCAGCCGCCCGGCGTTGCCGTGGCGGCTTTTTCAATTCCCGCCAAGCGCAGCGATCAGTTCTTTTCGCGTTCGGTCCACCACGGCGTAGAGCAATACAGCGGCTGCGAGCACTGCCGCAACCCCATTGCCGATCAGAAGTCCTTTGAACACGGGCTGAATCGCCGATGGATCAAACCATCCTAAGGATATAGGGACCCCCACAATAATCAGCGCAAGCCGGAGCAATGGCGGACCCGCCCTCCAATCCAGCAATCGAAGCAATGTAATGAACAACATCGCCAATCCGTCGAACGCCACAACCCAGATCGCAATAAAGAAGATGCTTAGCAACTCTGGCGAGACCTGTCCCAGATAAAGCCAGGAAAGGAGAGGAGACGCGACATACAGGATTGCTCCGCTCAGGACGACATAAGAAAGTCCAAAAATTGCGAGACCCTTCAAATCAGCGAGGATCCGATGCGGCAGCGCAGAAGCGACGTTGGCGACGGCGCGAGTCATCCCGATATAGATGACAGAGGCAATATTCAAGAAATTTATCCCGATAGCGAGCAGAGC
>RCUJ01001255.1_pt1 | contig 13901 bp, 10 predicted proteins | sample 2166321 | NCBI WGS metagenome assembly RCUJ01 (sample SAMN09932808, study PRJNA488358) | compost metagenome | feature: garden; material: soil; isolation source: compost soil in an enriched community after 118 h of incubation | place: Germany: Experimental Botanical Garden Goettingen | collected... | reverse complement strand
GCACCTTCCTGATGGCGCGCGAGGTCTACACGCAGCACATGCGCCAGCACGGCGGCGCCATCGTGAACATGCTGGCCGACATCTGGGGCGGCATGCCGGGCATGGGCCATTCGGGCGCGGCGCGCGCCGGCGTGTGGAACCTGACTGAAACCGCGGCCTGCGAATGGGCGCATGCGGGCGTCCGGGTGAACGCGGTGGCGCCAGGGTGGATCGCTTCCAGCGGCATGGACAGCTACGGCGACGATTACCGCGCGGTGCTGCGCGAACTGAAAACCAAGGTGCCGCTGCAACGCTTCGGCACCGAGGCCGAGCTGGCGGCGGCGGTGGTGTTCCTGCTGTCGCCCGCGTCCGCCTTCATCAATGGCACGGTCATCCGGGTGGATGGCGGCGTGCCCAACGCCCGCCATTCCTGGACCTTGCAGCCGGCCGAGCGCGGCGAGGTCTATAACGGCTTTCCTCAGTACGTGCCGCCATCCTTGTTTTCAGAATCTGTCGATTCCTCGGCGGCCTGAAGCCGATGCAGGGCGTCGCGCACTTCGCCGCGAAAGCGGGCCAGCGCCAGCGCATGCTGGCGTGGGGGCTGCAAGGCCTGCCACAAAAAGCCGACCAGTTGCTCGGCCGTGGCGGCCACGTCCACGCGCGCGCCACGCAGAATGGCGTCCCACAGCACATGCTCCATCGGCCCGTAGACCGTGGAACGCAGCAGCCGCAACGGCATGTCTTGGCGGATGTCGCCGTCGGCCTGCCCCTGGGCCAGAATGCGCATCAGTGGCGCGGTATAGCGGCGTTGCAAGCCCGCGTAGATCTCGCCGAAATCGTCGTTGCGCGCACGCCCCTCCGACAGGATGAACGCGCACAGGCCCGGCCCTTCGGCCAGCAGGTGCCGCAAGTGCGTGTGCACCAGGTAGTGCAATTGCGCACGCGCGCCCTGCACGTGCGGCAGGTTGTCTTCCACCTTGGCGATGATCTCGTCATACCAATCGCTGATCACCCGCACGCACAGTTCACGCTTGCCGCCGAAGTAAGTGAAGATGGTGGCTTCGGACACGCCCAGCCGCTGGGCGATCTCGGTCGTTGTGGCGGCCTGGAACCCGGCTTCGGAAAAGACCTGGCGGGCCATGTGCAGAATGTCGCGGATGCGTTGCTCGGACTTGGCGCTGGCCGGCGGGCGGCGGGTCGGGACGACGGGGGTTTTTTCCATGCGGACGGCAAAAGGGCGGTGGGGCGGGGCTTATTATTGAGCCAGGGTCAAGCAAGTTGAGCAAGCCCTGGATTATTCATAACAACATCAGAGACAAAACCATGCTGTCCCGAGCCGAATCCTACAAGCAGCTTGTGTCCCAATTTCAATGGCAGGTGCCGGAACGCTTCAACATCGGCGTGGACGCCTGCGACAAATGGGCAGACGGCAGTGGCCGCCTGGCGCTGATCTTCGAAAAAAGCGACGGCGCGCAAACGCGCTATTCGTTCGACGACATCAAGGCGCAATCCAACCGCCTGGCGCATAGCCTGACGCGCCATGGCGTAGCACGCGGCGACCGCGTGGCCGTGTACCTGCCGCAAGCGCCCGAAACCGCGGTCACCCATATTGCTGTCTACAAGATGGGCGCGGTGGCGGTACCGCTGTTCACGCTGTTTGGCGTGGACGCCATCCAATTCCGCCTGGCCAACAGCGGCGCGGTGGCGCTGGTGACGGACACGGAAGGGTGCCGAAAACTGCGCGAGATACGCGCCAGCCTGCCGAACTTGAAGGTCGTGTATTGCATCGACGGCGACGGCGAGGAAGGCACCGTGCCGTTTCACGCGGCCTTGGCCCAAGAGTCTGACGATTACACCCCGGTTCACACGGCCGCCGATGATCCGGCCGTGATCATCTACACGTCGGGCACCACGGGCAAGCCCAAGGGCGCGCTGCACGCGCACCGCGTCCTGCTTGGCCACCTGCCGGGCGTGGAGATGTCGCACGAATTCTTTCCCGAAAACGCCGCCCTGATGTGGACGCCGGCCGACTGGGCCTGGATCGGCGGCCTGCTGGATGTGTTGCTGCCGGCCTGGCACCACGGCGTGCCGGTGTTGGCCCGGCGTTTTGAGAAATTCGACGGCACGTCCGCGCTGGAATTGATGGCGCGCCATGGCGTCACCCACACCTTCCTGCCGCCCACCGCGCTGAAGATGATGCGCGGCTCGGCCTACCCGGAAGGCGCCGGCCCGCTGGCGCTGCGCTCGGTGGCCAGCGGTGGCGAGTCGTTGGGTGCCGAACTTATCGACTGGGGCCGCCGCGTGCTGGGCGTGACCATCAACGAGTTCTACGGCCAGACCGAATGCAACATGCTGGTGTCGTCGTGCTCGTCGCTGTTCGACCCGGAAATTGGGTCGATCGGCCGCGCGGCGCCCGGGCATCGCGTGGTTATTGTGGATGACCTTGGTGTTGAAGTGGCCGATGGACAGGAGGGCAACATCGGCGTATTGCGGCCCGACCCCGTCATGTTCCTGGGCTACTGGAACAACCCCGACGCCACCGCCGAGAAATTCGTGGGCGACACGCTGCTGACCGGCGACCTGGGCGTGCGCGATGCGCGTGGCTTCATCCGCTTCGTGGGCCGCAACGACGACGTCATCACCAGCGCCGGCTACCGCATCGGCCCCGCGCCCATCGAGGACTGCCTGATCGGCCACCCGGCCGTGCGCATGGCCGCGGTGGTGGGTGTGCCCGACGAACAGCGCACCGAAATCGTCATGGCATATGTGGTGCTGAACGAGGGTTTCGACGGCGACGATGCCTTGGTCAAGGCCTTGCAAGCGCATGTGCGCACCCGCCTGGCCGCGCACGAATACCCGCGCGCCATCCGCTTTGTAACCAGTTTGCCAACGACCGCCACCGGCAAGATCATTCGTCGAGAGTTGCGCGACGGCAGCTACCGTTGAACTCGTCTCAACCCGTGACAATCTCGTCCATGTGGATGGGTTGACGGGTTGCCCGGCGCTGCAAGTATGATGGCGCAAATTACATACGGCCCCACGCAATCGGGGCCGTATCACCATTTGTCTAAAGCATGGAGATAGCCCCAATGAATAAGCCATTGGATGGGGGTTTGGCTGCGTTGAACGTGCCTGCCTACGTCAAGCATCGCGGCCTGATCGACTGGGTCGCCAGTTTTGTTGCGCTGGCCAAGCCCGATCACGTTGTATGGTGCGACGGTTCGCAAGAAGAATACGACCGCCTGTGCGAACAAATGGTCCAGGCCGGCACGATGCGCAGGCTCAACCCCGCCAAGCGGCCCAATTCCTTCCTGGCCTGCTCGGACCCGTCCGACGTGGCGCGCGTGGAAGATCGCACGTTCATCTGTTCCGACCGGCCTGAAGACGCCGGCCCCACCAACAACTGGGCCGATCCGGCCGAGATGCGCGACACGCTCAACGGCCTGTTCGACGGCGCCATGCGCGGCCGCACGCTGTATGTGGTGCCGTTCTCGATGGGCCCGCTGGGCTCGGACATCGCCCACATCGGCGTCGAACTGTCCGACAGCCCCTACGTGGCCGTGAACATGCGCATCATGACGCGCATGGGCAAGCAGGTGTATGACGTGCTGGGCAAGGATGGCGACTTCGTGCCCTGCGTGCATTCCGTGGGCAAGCCGCTGGCGGCGGGCGAGGCCGACGTGGCCTGGCCGTGCAACCCCACCAAGTACATCGTGCACTTCCCCAAGAGCCGCGAAATCTGGAGCTTCGGTTCGGGCTACGGCGGCAATGCGCTGCTGGGCAAGAAGTGCTTCGCCTTGCGTATCGCATCCACGATGGGGCGCGACCAGGGCTGGCTGGCCGAACACATGCTGATCCTGGGCGTCACGTCGCCCAAGGGCCGCAAGTACCACGTGGCCGCGGCATTCCCGTCGGCCTGCGGCAAGACCAACTTCGCCATGCTGATCCCGCCGCAGGGCATGGACGGCTGGAAGGTCACCACCATTGGCGATGACATCGCCTGGATCAAACCCGGCCCCGACGGCCGCCTGCATGCCATCAACCCGGAAGCCGGCTATTTCGGCGTGGCCCCGGGCACTAGCGAGCAGACCAACTTCAACGCCATGGCCACCTTGAAGGCCAATGTCATCTTCACCAACGTGGCGCTGACCGATGATGGCGACGTCTGGTGGGAAGGCATGACCGACACGCCGCCCGCGCACCTGATCGACTGGCAGGGCCAGGACTGGACGCCCGCCATCGCTCGCGAAACCGGACGCAAGGCCGCGCACCCGAACGCGCGCTTCACCGCGCCGGCCGCGCAATGCCCGTCGATTGATCCGGAATGGGAAAACCCGAAGGGCGTGGTCATCGACGCCTTCATCTTCGGCGGCCGCCGCTCCACCACCGTGCCGCTGGTGACCGAGGCGCGCAACTGGGTCGAAGGCGTGTACATGGCCGCCACCATGGGTTCGGAAACCACCGCCGCCGCCGTCGGGCAGCAGGGCGTGGTGCGCCGCGACCCGTTCGCCATGCTGCCGTTCTGCGGCTACAACATGAGCGACTACTTCAACCACTGGCTCAAGCTGGGCAAGCAACTGGAAGCCACCGGCGCCACCTTGCCGCGCATCTACTGCGTGAACTGGTTCCGCAAGGGTCCCGACGGCAAGTTCGTCTGGCCGGGCTTTGGTGAAAACATGCGCGTGCTGCGCTGGATGCTGGGCCGCATCGACGGCGAATCCAAGGGCGTGGACCAGGTGTTTGGCGTATCGCCCAGCTACCAGGACATCGACTGGACCGGCCTGGAGTTCACGCCGGACAAATTCGAACAGGTCATGTCGGTGGACGCGGCCGCCTGGCGCGATGAACTGGCGCTGCACCACGAACTGTTCGGCCAATTGTCCCAAGGCTTGCCCGAAGACCTGCCGGCCACCAAGACCAAGATTGAAGGGCGTCTGGCTGCCTGACGCTGACTTGGTCTGATAAGCCCGCGTGCCCCATAGGCGCGCGGGCTTTTCTATTTCATGATGGCTCTCTTCATTAGGCTAATTGAGGAGCTGTCGTGGTGGCGAAATGGAATCTGGACGAATCTTGGGGTGAGCCCGGCCGAGCGGCATTGCGCGATCCCGGCCCGGAAGGCGACCTGCAAGTGGCCGTCATCCGCGACATGGAGTCCTTCCTGTTGGAACTGGACATGGGGTTTGCCTTCATCGGCCGGCAGGTGCGCATCCCCATCGACGGCGATGACGTTTGCCTGGACCTGCTCTTCTACCACCGCAAGCTACGCCGGCTGGTGGCGTTTGATTTGAAGGTCGATGAGTTCAGGGCGGCCTACAAGAGCCAAATGGAACGCCACCTGCATTGGCTGGACAAATTCGAACGCGAACCTGATGAAGCCGCGCCGCTGGGCATCATTGTTTGCGCGGGCATGCAGACTGAAAAAATCGAATTGCTGGAACTGGACAAGTCCGGCATACAAGTGGCGCAATACCTTGCGGACCTGCCGCCTCGCGCGGTGATGGCGCAACGGCTGCAACAGGCGGCCAGGCGCGCGCGTTCGCGGATCGAGCAACGCGCAATGCGTGATCCAGGCACAATAAGCCCATGAAACTTGATCCCGACGACCTGGCCAAGATCACCGCGTTGACCTTGGCGAACTACGAAGAAAACGCGGTGGACTTCGAGGCCGGTACGCGCGGCCACGACGTCAGCCAGAACATCGCCGCCTTGCTGCGGCACATCCAGGGTGAAGCGCCCTTTGACGTGCTGGATCTGGGCTGCGGCCCGGGCCGCGACCTGAAGACGTTTGCCGCGTTGGGCCATCGGCCGGTGGGTCTGGACGGCACGCCCAGCTTTGTCGAGATGGCGCGTGCCGCCTCCGGCTGCGAGGTCTGGCATCAGGATTTCCTGCAACTGTCCTTGCCCCCGGCGCGCTTTGACGGCGTCTTCGCCAATGCCGTGCTGTTCCATGTGCCAAGCCAGGAATTGCCGCGCGTGCTGCGCGAACTGTGGGCCACGCTGCGCCCGGGTGGCGTGCTGTTCTGCTCCAACCCGCGCGGCGGCAACCAGGAAGGCTGGAACCGCGGACGTTATGGCGCCTACCACGATCTGGACGGCTGGCGCACGCTGATGATCGGGGCCGGATTCGACGAGCTTGAACACTATTACCGGCCTGACGGTCTGCCGCGCGAGCAACAACCGTGGCTGGCCAGCGTGTGGCGGCGACCCGGCTAGGGGTGCCGCGCGCGTCACTGCGCAATGGGAGCGGGCGCAATGCCCGTCCCAAATGCGTCACTCCAGGGCGTCACTCCAGGGCGTTAGCCCCCAGTGCGCCGCCCCAGCCCGTCAGTGCATCTGCCCGTAGCGGCCGGCGTTGAAGTCCTGGATGGCTTCGATGATTTCGGCCTGCGTGTTCATCACGAAGGGGCCGTAGCCCACCACCGGCTCGCTGATCGGCTCGCCGCTCAGCACCAGGAATACCGCGTCGTTGTTGGCTTCGACGGTGATGTCTTCGCCATCTTGCGAGAACAGCGCCAGTTGCGCATCACGCGCCACGGATTCGCCATTGATCAGCACCGTGCCGCGCAGCACGACCAGCATGCTGTTGCGGCCGGCTTCGATCGGAAAGCTTGCTGACTTGCCCGCCTTCAGGCGCACGTCCCACACGTCCATCGGCGTAAAGGTGCGCGCCGGGCCGGCCACGCCCGCGAAGTTGCCCGCGATCACGCGCACGCTGCCCGCGCCATCGGGCAGGGCGGCCGTGGGAATGTCGGCGTTCAAAATGCTCTGGTAGCCCGCTGCGGCGGCCTTGTCCTTGGCCGGCAGGTTGACCCACAGTTGCACCATTTCCAGTTCACCGCCCGAGCGGGTGAACGCGGGCGAATGGAACTCTTCGTGCAGGATGCCCGACGCGGCCGTCATCCATTGCACGTCGCCGGGGCCGATGACGCCGCCGTTGCCGGTGGAGTCGCGATGCTCGACCTCGCCGCTGTAGACGATAGTGACGGTTTCAAAGCCGCGATGGGGATGTTGGCCCACGCCGCGCGGACGGTCGGCCGGCTCGAACTTGGCCGGGCCGGCGTAGTCCAGCAGCAGAAAGGGGCTGACATTCTTGACCTTGTCGTTGTCGTGATACGAGAACATCGAGCGCACCGGGAACCCGTCGCCCACCCAGTGGGGACGCGGAGCGGCATGCAGGCCGAGGATCTTCTTCATGGCATCTATTCCTATTGCGCGGCCCCTTCGGGGCCGTTCGTCATGAGGGTAAAGATAGGGGCGGACCCACGTTTCAGTAGTACTGGTTTCTGATAAGGACTGTTCCATGAATCGGACGATTGCCAGCCCGTGCTAAAGACACATTTGGGCCACTTCGATACTGCGCCGATACCGCTTCGATACTGCTTCGATACCTCTTTGATACCGCTTCCAGTCCGCCTTTGAAGCCTGGATCATGAGCATCAAGGCCGGGATTTTTAAGAATAATCCGATTTTTTGAGCCCAGCCCCGGTCTGACGTATCCTGCCGCCATGGAACATCGCGTCACCCTCGCGCCGGTAGAGCGCACCGATCAGGTTTGGGGCTTTGCCCCCGTCGCCGCGCCCGATGCGCGGGTGCTGGTGCTGGGCTCCATGCCCGGCGTGGCGTCGCTCAAGCAGGCCCGTTACTACGCCCATCCGCGCAACGCCTTCTGGCCCATCGCCGCGCAGGTGCTGGGTTTTGACGCGGGCCTGGACTATGTGCAGCGGCTGCAAGCCCTGCAAGCCGCGGGCGTTGCGCTATGGGACGTGTTGCAGGCCTGCGAACGGCCCGGCAGCCTGGACGCCGACATCCGCCGCGACACGCTGGTGCCCAACGATTTCGCGTCCTTCCTGGACCGCCATCCGGCCATCACGCGCATCTGCTTCAACGGGGGCAAGGCCGCCGCGCTGTATCGCCGACACGTCCTGCCGACGTTGGCCCGGTCGGTGGACTACGTAGACCTGCCGTCCACCAGCCCCGCCCACGCCGCCGCGTCGTTCGACATGAAGCTCGCGGCGTGGCGCCGCGCATTGACGATGTAGGTGCGCGTGGCAAGGCGACAGCCAAGCCCCAAGCCCCAGCCCCAGCCCCAGCCCGCCCATCTTGGCGGGCTTTTTACCGTCCATCGCTTTATCTCCGTCCCCGATTTGATTCAGATCAACTGTCTATATAACCAAAAGTGATAAGTTAATAGCAACAAAAAGCTACCCGTCCGGAGTCGTCCGTCATGCCTGCCTCACCCGTTCCCCCCGACCCTGCCCTACGCGGAAAACGCGGTTTTCTCAAAGGGCTGCTTGGCCTGAGCGCCGCCGCCACCATCATCCCCATCCATGCCGAAGCCACCGGCCTGAACGGCCAGCCGCCGCGCCGTCCGGGCATGCCCGGCAAGCGCTATGGCATGGTGGTCGACCTGCGCAAGTGCATCGGCTGCCAGGCCTGTACGGTCAGTTGTTCGCTGGAAAACCTGCCGCCTATCGGGCAGTTCCGCACCACCGTCCTGCAATACGAAGTCACCCCCGACGCAGGGGGGCCAAGCGCCATGGTCATGCTGCCGCGCCTGTGCAACCACTGCGACAACCCGCCCTGTGTGCCGGTCTGCCCCGTGCAGGCCACGTTCCAGCGTGAAGACGGCATCGTGCTGGTCGACAACGAACGCTGCGTGGGCTGCGCGTACTGCGTGCAAGCCTGTCCCTACGACGCCCGCTTCATCAACCACGACACGCAGACCGCCGACAAATGCACGTTCTGCGAGCACCGCCTGGAAGTCGGCCTGCTGCCGGCCTGCGTGGAAAGCTGCGTGGGCGGCGCGCGCGTCATCGGTGACATGAACGACCCCGACAGCGCGATCTCGACGCTGCTTGAGGAACACAAGGCCGACATCAAGGTGCTCAAGCCCGACATGAAGACCGACCCCCACGTCTACTACATCGGCCTGCCCGACGCCTTTGTCCACCAGGTCGATGGCCAGGCGGGCGTGCGCCTGGCTGGCGGACATTGAGCCATTGAAGGGGACTTTCATGCAGATCTCGGAATTGCTCACGCCGGTCTATGACGCCGCCTGGCTGCCGTGGGCCGTGCAGTACTTCTTTCTTATCGGCATTGCGGCCACCACGGCGCTGACCGCCGTCTTTGCCGCCTTTGGCGAGACCGGCTCGCCCTTGCGTCGCCTGTTGCCGGCCGCGGCCACCGTGCTGCTGGTCAGCGCCGTCGCCGCGCCCGTGTCGCTATTGGCCGACCTGCATCAGCCCGGCCGATTCTGGCATTTCTACGCGCACATTACGCCGTGGTCGTGGATGTGGCTGGGCGCCTTGCTGCTGCCCGTGTTCGTGGGCCTGTCGGTGCTGTTCTGCGCCGCGTGGTGGTGGGGCCGCATCGTCTGGCTGCGTGTGCTGGGCGTGGGGCTGGCGCTGTCCGCCGCGTCCATCCTGGTCTACACCGGCGCGGAAGTCATGGTGCTGCGCTCGCGGCCCTTGTGGCACACGGCGTTCCTGCCCGTGAACTTTGCCTTGACGGCCTGGCTGGGTGCGCTGGGCGCCATGTTCCTGGTGGGCCGTTGGCTGCCGGGCGGCATGAAGGCCTTGCCGGTGGCGTGCTTGCGCGGGCTGAGCCTGACCGCGGTGATCCTGATGGCGGTGGGGGCGGGCGCCTGGGCGGCGCTGGGCCTGTTGGGCGCCGACCCGTCGTTTGACGCGGCCTTGCGGCTGTTCGCGGAATTTCCCATCTGGCGCCTGAGCCTGGCGGGCGCGGTCATCACGGGCTTTTGCATGATCGCGCTGTTGCAGCGGCCCGCCCGCGCGCTGGCCGCGCCGCTGCCTTCGGCCGTGTTGGCGCTGACGATGCTGGGCGCCGCCTGGATCTTTCGCTGGGTGGTCTTCATGAGCGTGCAGGGCGTGCCCAAGTACGGCGCCGGCCTGTACCTGTACGACATGCCCTGGGGCAGCGATGGGCTGCTGGGCATGGTGGGGGTGTTGGGCTTGTGCGTGGCCCTGATCACCGCGGTGACCTGGGCCCTGGAAGCCTACCCGGCGCGTGCACGCGGCATGGCGGCCTGACAGCAATGGAACACAAAGCAATGAACAAGCAACACGAAGACGACAAGCCGGACCAGACCACAAGCCCGGACACGCCGCAGGACGCGGCGCGGCGCAAGCTGATGATGCGGGGCGGCATGGTTGCCGGTGGCATGGCCGCCTTTGCGGCCGGCTATGGCGAAACCGTCACGCGCGCCGTCAAGGGCCTGGCCCACGGCACGGCCGGCGTGCCCACGGCGCATGCCGTGCGCGGCAATTCGCTGACGCCGGAATTCCGTATCGACCCGCTGACGGGCGTGCTGAGCCCGCAGCCAGGCCAGACGGTCAGCCCGTCCAGTTGCCTGGGCTGTTGGACCCAGTGCGGCGTGCGGCTGCGCGTGGACACGGCGGAAAACCGCATCTTGCGCGTGGCGGGCAACCCCTATCATCCGCTGGCCACCACGCGCCCGGCCGCCATGGAAACCCCCGTGCGCGAGGTCTACGCGCAACTGGGCGGCGACAACGGCCTGGAAGGGCGCGCCACGTCGTGTGCGCGCGGCTCGGCCATGCTGGAACAGATGCACAGCCCGTACCGGGTGCTGCAACCGCTCAAGCGGGTGGGACCGCGTGGTGCGGGCAAGTGGCAGAGCATCTCGTTTGAACAACTGGTGCAGGAAGTGTGCGAAGGCGGCGACCTGTTCGGCGAAGGCCACGTCGATGGCCTGCGCGCCATCTTCGACCGCGACACGCTGCTGGACCCCGCCAACCCCGAGTACGGCGCGCGCGTGAACCAGTTCCTGTTCACCGACGCCTCCAACGAAGGCCGCACGCCGCTGATCCAGCGCTTTGCCGCGCAGTCCTTCGGCACGGTCAACTTCAGCAATCACGGGTCGTATTGCGGCCAGAGCTTCCGCGTGGGGGCGGGCGCCGCGCTGGGCGATTTGAAGGGCATGCCGCATGGCAAGCCTGATTGGGACAACGCCCGCTTTGGCCTGTTCATCGGCGCCGCGCCCGCGCAGGCCGGCAACCCGTTCCAGCGCCAGGCCCGGCAGTTGGCCGAAGCGCGCGTGCGCCCGGAGGCAAACAGCTTTACCTACGTGGTCGTGTCGCCCGTGCTGCCCGCGTCCTCCAGCCTGTCGGCCGGGTCGGGCAACGAATGGCTGCCGGTGAACCCGGCGAGCGACCTGGCCTTGGTCATGGGCCTGATCCGCTGGATTCTCGACAACGAGCGTTTCGACGCCAAGGCCTTGGCGCAGCCCGGCCCGCAAGCCATGCAGGCGGCGGGCGAAGCCGCCTGGACCAACGCCACGCACCTGGTCGTGGCCGAATCCGGCCACCCGCGCCTGGGCAGTTTCCTGCGCGGCGCGGACCTGGGCTGGCCGCGCCCGTCGGACGCCGACGACAAATGGCAAGACGTGTATGTCGTTCGCCTGGAAGACGGCACGCTGGCGCCGCACACCGGCGCGTCGCCCGCGACCTTGTTCGTGGACGAACGCATCGCGGCGCCCGGCATGGCGGATGCGCCGCAAGCCTTGCGCGTGTGTTCGTCGCTGGCGCTGCTGCGTGAGGAATCGCATCGTAAAACCCTGGACGAATACGCCGACCTGTGCGGCGTGCCCGCCGACAAGATCGCCCAGCTTGCCCAACGCTTCACCAGCCACGGCAAGCGCGCCGTGGCCGACGCCCACGGCGGCACGATGAGCGGCGCGGGCTTCTACACCGCTTACGCCATCGCCATGTTGAACACCCTGGTGGGCAACTTGAACGTGGACGGCGGCCTGGTGCTGGACGCCGGCCCGTTCCCGCCCTACGGCCCCGGCCCGCGCTACAACATCGCGGGCTTCGCCAACCGCGCCACGCCCAAGGGTGTCGCGCTGTCGCGCAACCGTTACCCCTACGAGAAGTCCAGCGAATTCAAGCGCAAGCAGGCGGCGGGGCAGCCCACCTATCCGGCCGAGGCGCCCTGGTATCCGGCCACCGGCGGGCTCAGTTCGGAAATGCTGGCGTCCGCGCTGGCGGGGTATCCGTATCGCGCCAAGGTGTGGTTCAACCACATGAGCAACCCGGTCTACGGCATTGCGGGCTTCAAGTCCGTGCTGGCCGACAAGATGAAGGACCCGCGCATCCTGCCGCTATCGGTATCGATCAACCCCTTCATCAACGAGACCAACGCGCTGGCCGACTACATCGTGCCGGACACCGTCACCTACGAAAGCTGGGGCGTGTCGGCGCCGTGGGCCGACGTGGTCGCCAAGGCGTCCACGGTGCGCTGGCCCGCCGTCCGCCCGCGCGTGGCGCGCACGGCCACGGATGAACCGGTGTGCCTGGAAACGTTCTTGATCGCCTGCGCCAAGCGCCTGGGCATGCCGGGCTTCGGCGCCAACGCCATCACCGACAAGGACGGCGGCAAGCACGCGCTGGACACGCCCGAAGACTTTTTCCTGCGCGGCATGGCCAACATCGCCTTCTCGGCCGGCCGCCCCGTGCCCGAAGCCAGCGACGAAGACATGGCGCTGACCGGCGTGGACCGCTATCGCGCCCTGCTCGAACACAAGCTGAAGCCGGGCGAGTGGAGGCAAGTGGCCATGCTGATGAGCCGTGGCGGGCGCTTCGACAAGATGGACGACGCCTGGGTGCAAAACGAGACCCGCCAAATGCGCCAGACCCGCGCCGCCTACGCCAAGCCCTTGCACATATGGAGCGAAGACCTGGCGGCGTTCCGGCATGCCATGACGGGCGAACGCTATAGCGGCTGCCCGACCTGGTATCCGCCACGCCTGGCGGATGGCCGCGATGTGCGCGCCGAGTATCCCGCTGCGGACTGGCCCTTCCTGCTGAGTTCGTTCAAGTCGAACCTGATGAGCTCGATGTCCATCGGCGTGAGCCGACTGCGCCAGGTCCATCCGCACAATCCGGTGTCGATCAACCGGCAGGACGGCGAACGGCTGGGCATCCGCAACGGCGATGCCGTGCGCATCGTGACGCCGGGCGGCGCGGTGACGGGGCTGGCCTTGCTGCGCGATGGCATCCAGCCGGGCGCGGTCGGCATCGAACATGGCTACGGCCATACCGAGCTGGGCGCGCGTGCGCACGTGGTGGACGGCAAGCCGATGCCGCACGACGCGACGCTGGCGGCGGGCGTCAACCTGAACGATCTGGGCTTTGGCGACGCCACGCGCGGCGAACACGCCAACGTCTGGATCGACTGGGTGTCCGGCGCGGCCGTGCGCCAGGGCTTGCCGGCGCGGATTGAGCGGGCCTAGCGGGTCTAACGGGCCTAGCGGGTCTAGCGGACCGGGCGGATCGCGGGCCGACACCCGGGGAGTGCCTCAGCGCACCACGGTGTCGGCCACCAGCTCCAGGTCGCGCGCGCGGATGTCCACGTCGGGCAGCACGCCCGACAAGTCGCCCGGCTGGGCGGCAGCTTTGCCCGCACGACTGATGCGGATTTCGACCTGTACGCGGCTGGCCCCAGACAGCTTGGCCTGTGGCGACATGGCGCTGCTGTCATCCAGCACGAAAGCGCGCGGCAGGTCCGACACGCGCCACTGCGCGATGGCCAGCGGCATGCGCGAGCCCGCGATGGGGCGCGCCAGGATGAAAACGGTATCGCCAGGCTGGACCTGATCGCGCAGCGCGTCGGCGATGCGCGCGGTGCCCGAAATGCGGGCGGGAGACGGGTCGGCGGCGGGCGAGGCGGTGGTTGCGGTGGCGTCGGTGGCGGCATCGTCCGTGTTGCGGATCGAAGCGCCCGTGCCACTACCCGACCGCGCGGTCGGCGCGCCAGCCGACATTGCTCGCGCCTGCGCGATGTTCGACTGAATTTGCCGCGCGGCCTCGGAGTCCGCCGGCAGCAGCGCTTGCAGGCGTTCCCAATGCACCAGCGCCTCGGCCGCGTCGCCACGGCGCAGCGCC
>RCUJ01001253.1_pt1 | contig 13914 bp, 10 predicted proteins | sample 2166321 | NCBI WGS metagenome assembly RCUJ01 (sample SAMN09932808, study PRJNA488358) | compost metagenome | feature: garden; material: soil; isolation source: compost soil in an enriched community after 118 h of incubation | place: Germany: Experimental Botanical Garden Goettingen | collected... | reverse complement strand
CTAGTAAATCCTCAAGCTCATCCTGATTGTTAGGATGTGGATATTCCTGGAAGACGGGGCGAGTTATCACTATCGACTGGATGGTGTCGTACTTGGGTTTACCGTACTCAGAGTGCTCCGAGCGGGCGTTGATAGGATAAATGGTCAAATACTCGGAGGTGACCATTAATAAGAGATGCCAGCCCGACCCATTGTCTAGCAGAGGTACATCGCTGTAGAAAACGAGTGTCGGGCCATAGAAGTCATTTTCGTTGTATTCGCCCGACTCCAGCTCTTCGAGTTCTCCCGCGCTCAATCCTCTCGCTTCGCCATGGTCGAAACGAAGGAATGGGCCGCCATCCACGCGCTGTTGCATGGCGTACTGTGAGGGGCGCATAGATGGCATGTGCTTTCGTCCTTGATCGAGATATGGTTTCTACTTGCCCGCGCACTGATGGGGCGAGTGCGAGTCTAACGAGCCGCTAGTGTCTTGGAGAAGGGATTGACGGGAGCTTGGCCGGAGAGAACGGTATAACACTGTGATGGCTCCGAGTCGTTTATGTTTTAACTGAACATGCCAGCAATAATCCTGGCGTCGAGCAAGGCGTGGTGAGGCAGCTCTTCACCCTCGCTAGTCGGAGAAAGGGTCGTGCGTCAGGAGGGAAATTACGAACGATTCTGGGCCATCGTCCGTCCTCATATACCAGGTCGCAAAAAAGTTCCCAATCGTACTAAGGGGCATCAGTGACGATCTCGACCCCCTTTTTGAACGACGTCAGAAACCTGAGCAGCGACATCCTGGCTTCAATAATGGGCAATGCGTAGCTCCCACCCCACAGCTGCGGAAGCACGATTTTCTTTACGAAATCACTGCAGTCTTCTTGCCAAGTATCGAGCAATTCGACGTAGAATTCGCGCCCGTCATCAGCCACCAATGCGAGTGATATCAGCTTCGCTGCTGCTGATAGATGGGTAAACTCGCAATCAAGAAAGAGCCTCATATTTTGTTAGAACTCCGCAATGGCTAGGGCTCGCCTGGATATGGCGCAGGAAGGTCAGCTATGGAAAATGGCCCTCGAGCATTGAATCGCCCCTGGTTTCGTAGACACCTCCAAGCGGTCATAGAAATGTGGGGCCGCGCCGCCCCTCCACCCAGACCATTGGTTGAACACCTGTCCACCAATGAGGTGAGTCAGGACGTCTTGAGCATACTGAAAATTGCCCAGCAGCGGGTAGGTGCCATCGTGCCAGGTCGAACGCCTGATGCAGGCACAGTAACGCTATACGCTCGTCACGCTAGCAACTTAGTTGATGGGCTCATTACACTGCTGCCAAAGGCGCAGCCTTCGCGAGCCTTGCGAGGCTCTTGTATTGAAATCGAACTGGGGATTTGACGTCCACGCAGGTTTCCCGAAGACCCCGCTAGCAAAAAACCTAGTAGAACTTGCCGAGCGCAGTGCCGCCCCCTTTGAGATGCTCTATGAACTCTGAATTAACTGAAGAAGAGATGCGTCGTGCCCTTTTCGGTGCGCCTCAGCCCCAAGAGCAGGTGTCCGCTCCTCTAGTACAGGAGCCTGTGCCAGAGATCGTTTCCACGAAGACGGTAGCAGCTCCCCTAGCCAAGAAGAAAGTGGCGAAAGCGTTCACGCCTAGGCTTAGGGTGACGCTCCGGGTCGGGAACGAATTTGAGGGGAAGATGCACGACTTGATTCACGAGGCCGACACGTTGAGCTCGTTGCTTGCTGAACAGGAGGCTGTGAAGGCTGCTAGGAAGAAGTACAAGTATGTGGAGGTGGTATCGGTTAAATCGATGTAGACGGCCCCGCTGACTTGGCTAGGCGGCTAACTGAGCCACACGTTTGTGACATGTACATCGAGCGCAAGCGGAGCGCGCCGGCCCACGATGGGCCAGAGGCTTGAGGATGGACGCCCGGAGGGCCAAAACCTGGCGCAGCCGGGTTTGGTTCACGACAGCCGTACCCCTGAGGGGGCAAGCCCAAAGCGGATATACCGTAAATCGCCATCGAACTACGAGGCAGGAAAGTAGGTTCGCATACTGATGCTGGTTTACCGGTGCAAATGGACTCAGCGACCCATTCGCACCCAGTCGTTTTAGCTGATGTCTGTCGTCAGTCCAGCCACATATGCCAGTGTCGAGTTGAGCGGGCGATGCCCCATCTTCTCGCCCATAACGCGCATCAAGTCCGCGTACTTATACGTGGTTTTGCGAATGCCATGGGGAGTGAGCAAACTCACATCGATATTCGCTTTGCGAGCCCAGGAAACACAGATCCTTCTCAGTGCGGCGGGCGACAATGAACGCTTACGGTCATTAGCAGCACGGAAAAGATAGTCGCCCTCTGACAGCTTTGAGGCCTTTATGTACTGCACAAAGGTCGACCTATGGTTTGGAGGAATTGCGTCATGCACGTTGATATTGATATCAAAGATCTTCACGCCATACACCGCAGCACCACCTCGCATTCTTGCCGATAGGAACTCAGTTTTCCGCAGCGCTCCCAGCATGCATGCGAAAAGGGCTTGATCCCTCAAACTGCCAGAGTCCTGGAGGATCTTTTCCACAATCTGAAGTTGCTCCTCGGTAAGCTCTGGCCGAGCCCCGCTGATCCGTTTTGCTGACGTGCTTTGGTCAGCGTCGGGAGAAACCTGCACGCGTTTGAAGGCTACAAGGTTTGTCAGAGGAAGATCGGTTACGAGCTGTTCCAGCTCCCGTTGATCTACAGACAGCAATGCTTCCGGCTGCAGGGTAGCTTTGATGGCTGAACTAATTGCCTGCTTGACGTCGGCTTCTGGCGGCACAGGCTCATCAGGGTGGCAGACCTTTGAGGCTTCGTTGAGATCGTAGAAGCTCTTATAGCCCAGTCCCTGCGCGAGCGCTCTTTGAGCATCTGCAAGCGAAATTGGAGTTGGGCAACGCCAGTGCTGTAGCAACTGCTTGGCCAGGCTTTTAAAGCCATGGTTACGGATCAGGTCTTGTGGATAGACTGGGACGCGCATAGCAATTCTCCGGTGCCAGGGTGTCGGCTGCCCGCTGACTATCGTCGAAATGCGTGCGATAAAGAGGGTGTTTAACCTGTGGCATTGAGCCTTCACGAGCCGACCGTTTGATCCAGGGAGATCAGAGGCGGCGAAATTAGCATGGCAATCTGCGGAGCGTCTACGATGGTTCCGAAATATTGGACTGGTTCAGTGAGTCAAGGAACTGCGTGACCATCATTTATGGAGCATATTGGCAGCTGATTTTTTCAACGGGATTTGGGCTCGGTATCAGATATCGAGCAAGTGAAAATTGGGGAAAGGCGTGGCGAATTTCAAATCGACCGAGATGCGGTTTTTGGACTCGATCTTCGACATGGGGGGCGGATACGTTCTCGATTTCTCCAACCGTACGATGGACGAGTTCTTCATGGAGGAGCTGGAGATCGATATCTCCCATGAGATGTTTTCCAAGGATGGCACCTCCAAGGCCCGGCGTGTCAGATGCCTCCTTCAAAACGCCGATCACCCCACGGTTACCCGAGTGCTCGAAGCCCTCTGGAAGTACCGACAAACTATTCGGGAAGAGAGCAAGGCTGAGGAAGACGTGGTAAACGCCGAGGGCCGCTTTCTATCGTTGCTCGAATCAATAAGATCACCAGGACAGCGCGCCCAGGTGGTACAAAATCCTTTCGCTGCGGCAACGGTCATTGATCAGGGCGCAGTCCTTGATGCTTTGAAGCAGCGGCTGTACGACCTGCGCGATCTGCCACCGCAGAAGCGTGGCTACGAATTTGAAGGATTTCTCAAAGAGCTTTTTGACTCCTCCAAGCTTCAGGCACGTTCGCCGTTCAGCCTGGTTGGTGAGCAAATAGACGGAAGCTTTCAGCTTGGAAACGAAACGTATTTGATCGAAGCCAAATGGGTCAGAGATCCGATTGGGGCAGCTGAGCTTCATACGTTTCAAGGCAAGCTCGATCAAAAGGCTGCCTGGGCGCGTGGTGTTTTTATTAGCTATGGCGGATTCACCCAAGAAGGCCTCCACGCGTTTGGCAGAGGGCGAAAGGTGATCTGTATGTCCGGCGAGGACATCTATAAAGCACTGGGACGGCGGATACCCATTGCGGAGGTGCTTGAGCGGAAGGTTAGGGCTGCCGCAGAGACTGGCGCTGCGTTCGTGCCGCTGGATGGCTTGTTCAAACTGTGACTTGGCGGAGCCATGTTGCCAACAGCTTGAGGTCAGGCGAAGGTCAGAATCAGCAGGTCTTACCTGATTCTGACCCTTGCACGACGAGCCTGGTTAGCAGGCTCTCGATCCGAACTCGGCTATCCATTTTTGCAAAGCTAATACGTCAGCCTCGAAGATATCCAGCTCAAGAGCGCTGCTGGGTAACTCCTCCGACTGAGCATGTTTGAACACCGATAAGCATGTCATCAGGTCGTCAATGAATACGCAGTCTTCATTCGTCACCTTCATGGTTCAAGTGTCGAGGCATAAGTCCCTGAATGACAGCTGACGGGGCCATTCGTGGATAGGGATGGCGCTTCACAGACCAGGCTATCTTGGTGAAACCCACGAGTTGCTTGAAGAATGAAAGCTCGACACGGTGCTGGCACGGTCGAATTGGGTCAGACAATTGAACCGCAGAAGGCCGACTGTAATCCTGCCAATGCGAGTCTTCTGCCTAACCCGGATCCTGTCTAATCAGACAGAATCGCTGGTAAGAAGCCTTAAGGAGTGTATGTTATAAACGAGGCTCCGCGTCATAGTGAACCTGTCAAGACGACGTTTCACACTTTTCGGTAACGGCGGGGTAAGGTGCATGGGGCCAGTATGGGCCAAGGACTGATGTCGCAGAGATGAATAATGCGTGAGTTTCCAAGAATAAAAGATCCAGTTGAAAACATCAGTGTTTACGAGCTCGACCAAGGGAAGATCGCTGGTTCTATACGGTCAGTGGCGCTTAAGCGGGTTTTGTTTGGAGCGGATAGACCAAATTTGCGGATTTCGAGGGTAAAGAATATAACCTTTGAAAAATGCATCTTTAATCATCAAGATATCGAGCTTGTTAACTTTTACGGCTGTAAATTTATCGATTGCGAATTCAATGGGGCAAAATTCAAAAGCAGCGAATTTCATAAATGCCTCTTTAGCAATTCTGTATTTTATAAATCCCTATTTGAAGACACCTATATAGATCCGAAGTCCTTCAAATTCGACTGGTATTGGCGCCGCCACTTCGCAAATATCAATGTAGGTTTGTTTCAATCCCTATATAGAAACTCGAAGGACATGCACCAGGATATCTTTGCAATGGAGGCGGATAAAAAATTTCTCCTGTATAAAAGGTATGAGTGCCTATTTGGCAAAGAGAAAAAATATGGAAGCTTTCTTATCTCACAGAGCTACAATGTTTTACTAGGGAGCGGATATGGAATGCTCAATGCCATGTTATTTACTGTTTTAGGCATTGCATTATTTGCCTGGCTGATGGACGGACATCTCGAGGATCAAAAAGGCTTCCTGGAAGCTTTATACTTTGCAGTGGTGTCATTTACAACAGTGGGGTATGGCGACTTAAAACCCAAGATGCAGTGGGCTCCGCTCGCACTGACTATGTTTTTCATTATGACCTCCGTCATTTGGTGTGCGATTGTGACAGCTATTGCAGTGAAAAGGATTGTAAAGTAGTGACATATTTGGTCATGGAATGCGGCTCCTCCGCCAGGGGGGATACGAACTCGAATAGTGATCGCGATGTGGTATGCATTTGGCGAGACATGTTTCCAGATTTAAACGCCATAAATGCCACCTATGGCCAAGTAATGTTCTATTCGGTAAGTGCGCTTCATAGAATGAAACAGAAAGGATCTCTGTTTCTCGTGCATTTGGATATCGATGGAGTATGGTTAGAGGGCGACATTTCCCTGCTGGACGAAATAAGGGGGTTCCGCCCAGCACCTCATTTGATTAAGAAAACTCAACATGGAGCCATTAGCTTTGTGCGAAAAATTTCTTGGTATCCTCCGGGCCAAGAAGGATATTTGTGGTTGCTTGACTCACTTTACGTTGCCTTGAGGAATTGCATCTACAGCGCTAATGCCATAAAAGGTCATTATGCCTTTGGGCTATTACCTGCTCTCCAAGTATTTGGTTTGTCTCAGCCAGACATCACTACAATCCTTTTAGTGAGAGAGGGCAAATACAGCTATCGAAGACCTTGCGCTTCAGTCGACAAACTTCCGCTTCTCAAAGATGTAGAGCGGGCTTGTCAGGCAATTATTCATCATGAAGTGAATTTTGCATGCGGGGGGGTGACGGATTGGCATAGAGCCTGGAAGTTTGATTATTGGGATGAGCGACTCATCGAGCGAGCCATTTTGAATAACGAGCATCAATCTTCAGAGTTTATGAAAAAAATGCGTCACCACAATTATTTCAAAAACTCACTAAAAAAGGACATGGCCAGCATTGTTGACGACCATTCTAAGTAATGGTATACGAGCAAAACTCTGGATCAAGATCACAAAGTAGGGCATGTGCGGTCAGGCGCCGATGATCTCTGGCAGCTTCGACCAAATGTTCGGCATGTGTGTCCTCCCTGGAACCTGATTGATCAGGTATATCTCGCTGGTAGCTCAGGGGTTGATGCTCAGGGAATGGACATCGCGCATGGCGAAGTAAGATCGCCGAGGCTGCCAGCGCCGGGAATGAGGTGCTCCAGATTGCGGTGTATGGAACGCGTAGGCAGCTTTACACCCTCCATACAACCTTAGTGCCCTGAGAGCAGCAGCCAGAGCGTATCTGTTCTGGCTACGAGCGAAGCGGGCCTTGAGCAGGGTTCACTTGGGGGCAACGTAGTAGCGAACCGACGACTCTAGGAAGCACTTGTTCAGGTACTCCGGCGTAAGCTTGCCGGCCTCCTCAAGCTTGGCGAGTAGCTTCTCATCCATCAGCACGAGTTCCGGGCTCACGGGCAGTGCTAAGAAACGTTTCTCGTATAGGGCTACGTTCGAGTCGGGGAGAATGAATTTCTCCCCTGTCGTCGTGAAGGGCACCCATTCAGTGTCCTCAATCAGCACCCGGCCTTTTATGAAGAACGATGTGAGTGCCATACCCACTATCATCCGAGCAGTGGCGTGCGGATCCCCAACTCCGTTGAAAATTCGTACTGTGTCATGAACCTGCTCAGTTTCATCTTCCTCTAGTTGTGCTTGCGAGGGTATGCATGGTGGTGGCTCCATGATCGAGTCGTAGAGTGGCCTTTCTTTGGCTACACAGTAAGCCCGTGCTGCCAGCATCACGAAATACTCGGTGACGATGAGAGATCGGTCGATGCTACCGTTCCTTCGGAAAAAAGCTATCTGCTCTAGGAAATTGTCTTCTGTCGATTTGATCATTCCCTGCTCTGCCGGCTGATCCCATAACCTGGCAACAACAAAGGCACTCTTAGGCGAGCGCTCTACAGGCTCGCCACCTTGCTTTCTGTATATGGCGAGAAGGTTTTCATCCCCCAGCCATTCTTTCAGATGTGCCTGAGGGATCACGTGCTGATTGACCGTGATCCTATTCGGGTTTTTGACGCGATTACCGTTTTCATCCAGCGTTTCGCTGGGAGCTTCGTGAGGAGAGTGGTCTTTCTTATACATGCTAAGGGCCCAATAGTTTTTTAGCTGAACCGGCGAGCAGCTGTGCAGCCCCGTACGGGATCATTAACCAGTAAATTGCCCATGTAATGCTCCCAAATGGAAGCGTACAATTGAGGTACTGTCAGATAGCCCGCATCCAATCTAGAGTCCTACGGAAAACGGGAAACTCTTGGTCAATTACCTCCGGCTGCCAGCCCCGGATATTGTCTTCCTGAGCGATGATGGCTGCCTCTCCGTTCTCCTCAATATTTAATGCGTCCTCAATGCACCCCATTGGCCAGACCCAGGTTGAGAACGTTGCCTTCATGGCATCATGGGCGGCGTTTGCGAGCGGTCGGCCTTCAGCATGCTTCGCGAAGGCAGCCCAACAGTCCGCTGCAGTTCCGCTTTGGGATTTCTGAGGCATTCCATTTCCTCCGAGCTGGAAACCTTCGGCTTGGCTGACAACCCGAAGTGCAGATCTGACGTTATCCATCTCTTCGCATTCCTTCGGAAGCCAGGGGCCTCTAGCGTGGGTGAAAGCAAAATCCAAGTCAGCGATCACGCCACATTTGATACCCATTGCCGTCAGTACAGAAAATCCTTTAGGTATAGCGGTGCAACTCCCTAGGGCAACGAAACAGATCCGTTCAAGCTCCGGACTAACGCCATAGAGCTTCTCGTAAATGAGGGGTAGCAACCTCTGGTCAGTTTTGCCCTCACACAGAATTACCTTTTCGGCGAAATAGATCTCCGCAATGTTTCCGAGCTCAAAAAGCGTTCGAGATTGGGCTTGAGCCTCAGCTATAGCTTGAGTAACCGCCGTGCCCATAGGAATCCGAACCTCGGAACCGTTCTCCCGTGAGCGGCGCACGATCACCGTTTCAGGCGCATTATCCCTGCTTACCATCAATGGCGAATGGGTCGTGAACACAACTTGGTAGCCGGATTTTGAAAGCACATGGAGTGCTTCCCTAAGACCCCTGACACCTTGTGGGTGGAGAAAAATCTCGGGTTCATCGATCAGCAAGAGACGACGAGAAAGGTCTTGATCGCGGGTTTTACGGATGTCGGCTAGGAGCCGGATCAAGGCCATTTGTATTGCGCGCTGAGCACCGCTACCTAAAGTGTCGAATCGTCTGGTTTGACCAGATATCTCATCTGTCACGTTCAGATCACCGCTCTTGAAAAACTCCTTAACGTCGATTGACGGTACGTCCAGGTTTAACATCAAGCCAGGGAAGAAGCTTGAGAGGGCATTGGTGGCGCTGGTGTCGAACTCAGTCAGCAGAGGGGATCGGTTCTCACCGTCGGATCCCAGTATATTCCTGACTGCTGTGAGTGCATCCTGAACCTCTTGGTGAGCAGTGAGGATGGGGGCCATGATTTCATCCAGTAGCCCACGAATTGTGCTGCCAGCTTTGCCTTTGCCTAGGTCTTCCTGGACATCATCCATGGCGCGGATATGCAACGCTTCGGGTAACAATGCCGAAATTGCTTGAGGCAACCCCGTCGGATAGGAGCGCCACGACGTAGGGAGACCTTGCTCATCTATATCAGCATTTCCCCAGACCTCCGTGGTCGGTTTGGTCGAGCCTGAAGCAGAAATCCTTATCCAAAGGTCACCGTTGATGCAGTAGGGGCGAATCGCTGCTTGATGTTTGGCTTCAGGGATTTGCGCAATCAGTTCTTCGGTAATCCCGGACACGCAGGCGCTGATGATGATGGGTTGAGTCGGATCATTCGCGTCTGTTTTCGCAAATGCCTTTGGCGCAAGCACTAATCTGATCGCGTCGAGGATGGTGGATTTTCCTGCGTTATTTTGACCGACCAGTGGGGTGAAATCGCCCAGTGGCAGGATTACTTGCTTGCAAGAGCGGAAGTTCTTGATGTGTATTTTGCTCAAGGCGTGCATGGGATGAATTCCTTTTCTACGGTGGGCAAGGCTCCTCAGCGTAGCCTGAAAGTGGCGATGCGCCACAGTCCTGGTATCATTGCTTAAGGATGCAGCAGCGCTGTGAGCACATATCCTCTCTCGCGCAAGTGGAGCGCGCCGGCCCAGGATGGGCCAGAGGCTTGAGGATGAAAGCCCGGAGGGCCAAAACCTGGCAAAGCCAGGGTTTGGTTTACGACAGCCGTACCCCGAAGGGGGGCAAGCCCAAACCGGATTCTGCGTGAGTCGCCAACAAGCTGCGAGACACCAATGCAGATACTTAGGGCTATTCGGCCACTGATGTGAGCTGGTTAACTAAAGGTTTGCGGGTACGTACTGCTCTGAGTTGCCCCTGGCCCAATCATCGCTCCAACAAACCGTTTGTGGTTTGCCGCGCTCGTGCCACACCACACCTTCTGACCGTCGCCGTGATGCATTTTCATTGTCACCGCCAGGCCATGCGCTACGTTCCGTGACAAAGATCCATACGCAAGCAAGCCCATCTTCCTCCAGGAATTTCTGGAAGAGCTGCTGGTCGATAAGCGCGTGCGAGCCATCACCTGGGCTTCTGCCGCACACGAAGCGCGTTTCCCCTGCTTGATCCACATAAATGTTTGGATCTTCACGATGGGGCTTTAAGTTGAGCCTCTGAGCAAGCCAAGGCGCCGGTATCAAAGCTTGAGCGCCTTCGGGCATTGAGACATCCAAGTGAGCTTCCCAATAGTGGCGGAAGCACGGATAGGCAACCTCTACTTCACCTAAATCGTGAAATTCGTAGGTTGACCATTGCTCCTGAGCCCATGTCGAGCGCCATGGAGCCTCTCTGAGATAGCCATCGTTGGTGAAATCACGGGAAGTCCATGAGTCCACGTCCAACTTTTGTTTTTTTCGGATGTAATTGAGGAGCTGTTGTTCGTCCTCCCGCCTCACCAACACCGGCAACAGGAACCGCCACTGTTGTTGCCTGGAGCCGTGATCCCCGCCTTCCTTCTCTGGATACTTCACTGTCACAGAGCGATGTTCGTGTAGGACTACCCATGCCGCATGGGTTGAGTCAGTACGGACTACTAGGTTTGCTATGCCGTCGGAGGGTTCCTCCTCGAATGGCCATTTCCCCACGTCGTTTTCGACAGTCTCCCGTATGGATATCCGAAACTCATCGATCACTGGATGGTGTACATCAGGCCGGCTGTGCTCGTCAGTGAGCAGGATGGTTGGATCTATGTCGCGATGAGTGCCGATGTCTAGAGGGCTGGCATAACGCCGTGCCCCCTGTTCACTCGTCTCAGATAACCACTTGTTGTCGGCAAGGCTGCAGAGAAGCTCATCGAGAGCGAGCCACTGGTATTTTTTCCCGATGCGCTCGATCAATGGTCGATTACGGCTGTAGTCATACCGACCTGAACGATCATCTGGAAACAGTCTTTTTGTCCAGCCTAGCCCATAAGCTCGTTTAGCGACCCAACGCTGCGCCGCCTGTATATCGACGTGAGGTAACCGTTCATCCCCAGCCGTGGAGGGTTTGAAGCGTTTTTTATACTCCTTTTTATACCTTGCCCGCTCATCAGGGCTCAAAATATCCAGAAGTATTTTTTCAGCCCTTGCGAAGTAAGTTGAGCGCTCAGCAATATCTTGCTCAGAAAGCTTGAGCCTGAGATCCCTGAAGGCATTGGGCCTGAAATCGTTCATAAGTTTCAGGACGTCAGTTCTTAGATCGCAGTGATTGATGACCTCATCCTCAAACCGCTCATATACCTGAGTGGCGCTCAGAGGCTCCGGCAAACTCAATGGCACGTTCAAGAACGAGCTGATCCTCGGTTGGATCTCATAGCTGGCGAAATCGCCTCCCCATCCTGCGCAAGAGTCTTGGATCTGCGAGTCTCCAGCCCGCTTCACCGCTTTTTCAAGGGCCTCTTCGGACACTGACAGTCTGATGTTTTTGGAGTGGTAAGGGGGCATTGCTTTCACGATATCAACCTGTTCGGGCAGGTGATGATTTAGCAGTGCGTGCTCGATAATGCCTAGCGCGCTGTCCCTAAGTAGAATCGAGAGCGGAACATCCTCTCTGTCGAAGACCTCGTTGTACGCGACCTCCGAATAGGTGCGCAGTCGATGCTGCTCTGGATCGATGCAGCATGCTCCGAAGGCGGCTGTGTGTAGGCGCTCGAGTACGTAGAGATCGTCTACCTTGCTGAAATCCTTGCAAAGCATCCCATACAGGCTTGGATTCCAGATCATGAGCGACGTAAGCGCCTTGGTGGCTTTGTCTCGTAGCTCCCGGTGAGAGCAAGTGAAAAACCAGGTCAAGGTTATTGCGCAGAGATACTGAACTTCTGGATCAGTTCGATTGCTTTGCTCAAAGGCACTCCATTCGATCAATCGTCGACCGGTATTTTCCTCATCCATGGCCAGGAAGTTCAGCTGAGTTGTCCATGAAGCATCGCGCTTGGGCATGCTCTGAACAGCCAGCCGATTGTGCAAAAACTTCGCATTCCACGGGTGGCCGGCACTTGCACTCACTTGAAGGATGATATCTAAATGATCTTCATTTTCAGATAGAAAATGCTCAAAGAGTTCAAGTGTACGGTTGCTAAACGATTCATTAGTTCGCCACCGCAAACTTTCTATGAACGCATTGGCGCTAGATTCGTCGTTTGCCCATCGATTTGCGCCGCCAGGCATGGCATCGAGAAGTTCCTCTCGGAAGCGCTCAGGAAACTGTACGGACAATGCTTCCGCCAAACCGGCCCACTTGGGATGAAGCCGCTTTCCATTGTGAATGAACTGGAGTGAGCCGTTTACTAAAGCTTCTGCTGGGTCTGTGACCTCGTCTAGAAGCCCCGAAGCCATCAAATAGTCCTGTAGCCTCTGGAAGCTAAAGCGGACAATGTCTTCCGAAGAATCGAATGGGTCGACATCTCTGCTTTTTGGATCTGGATCAATCCTGAACAACCCACTTCGCTGAAGTACCTCAAACCAGGTTGTTCCTGATGGAGGCGGAAACGCGTGAAACTTATTGGCAACGATGCGTATGGCGTAGGAGGACGAAACGTAGTCTTGCCGCTGTGCAGCCATCTCCATAGCAATCAATAAAAGTGCTTGATTGGTTGGTTTGACGAGGTCATCGCTTCCATCTCTTCCGACGCCTAAGTGCCGAGCAATACTTCTCAGATAAAAAGAGAAGACCTGCTTAGTGCCGGTCAATCCTCTCGGAAACCATTTTAGATTTTCTTTGTTCAGCGCAATACAGGCACTTCGCAAAAATAACGGATTGACGAATTCCGCCGCTAGCCAAGGAACGTTAGGTTGTGAGATTCCTCGTTTTCCTAGGTATACGCGTGCGGCGCGAGCTTGTTCTTCAGGGGTAACGAATCCACGAATTAGAAAAGTTGGGACTTTTTCGTCAAGAGTGGAAGGTATGACGTACGGTGTATATTCACTTCTGCAACTGAACACAGTCAGTAAGTTTTTATGCTTCTCGATTCTAGCAATGAACGCTGCAAGCTCGTTACGCCACAGGGTTATGCCAGATCCCTCATTCAGAGCGTCAATCAGAATCAAGCCGCGCTTACCCGTAACCTCTGCAGCAGCACTCAATGCCTGAAGGAAAGCGTCAGGATCTATATCGCCAAGGCCTAAACGGTTAGTAACTTGACTCCAAATACTTTCGTTAGTCAAGTGTTGGCCCAGGATAAGGACGGCGACCCTGCCGTCCGAGATGGCTTGCTGTGCAATGTTACCAAGTAGATGAGACTTGCCGGTGCCGGCCTTTCCGTTCAGAAAAAAACTGCGACTATGCTCTGTCGAGAAATATCTGTCTTGAAGTGATGACCTAAGTGAGTATGCCGCATCGCTAAGCTCGCTCAACTGATGTTCTAAAGTTTCTAGAGAGTCGCTACGGGGCTTTTTCGCATTACGCCTCTCCTCCTTGTTCGTCCATGCCACACGCTGAAGGTCATGGACGTTATCCGAGATTTGCTCGATGCATACAAGGCATTCTGCTAGTGGCCAGGTAACCCAAGCGTCGGGTGTGATTTTTTCTTTAAGCGCATCAAGCCTTTTTACCTGGGATACAACACTTTCCATAAGGGCGGTGCTGGAGATGCCCAATTCATTTTCGGTATTATTTATTTTTGCTAGCGCGCAGACTTTGTCGATCTTGGCTTGGATCTCTGAAATGATGTCCTGATCGTGCAATATTATCTTGAATAACTTTTCAATCCCGACTTCGACATGATCTTCAGGATGAAATCTTTCATCGAGAGACTTTACAGCCCAGTTGACTTTTTCTGACAGCCAAGTCGGTGAGAATTCGACATCCCCAAACCAGTATCTTCTCAGGCCTTCGGAATTTGATAGGGAGAGTCGGTTAGTAA
>RCUJ01001252.1_pt1 | contig 13920 bp, 16 predicted proteins | sample 2166321 | NCBI WGS metagenome assembly RCUJ01 (sample SAMN09932808, study PRJNA488358) | compost metagenome | feature: garden; material: soil; isolation source: compost soil in an enriched community after 118 h of incubation | place: Germany: Experimental Botanical Garden Goettingen | collected... | reverse complement strand
GATCTCCAACACCCAGCTGAAGTACGGCAACCTGTTCCCGACCGCCCCGGTCTTCGCCACCGGCACCGCCCGCCTGTTCCCGGGCTCCGCTGAAGGTTTCCAACTGCTGAGCAGCGAAATCGAAGGCCTGAACATCGACGCCGGCCACTTCACCTCGATTCGTGACGGCAGCGCCTCCACCAACCGCCACGGCGAAATCACCACCACCTACCTGGGCGGCCAAGCCAACAGCGCCGACTACGTAGGCGGCTCCTACGCCTTCGGTGACAACGTCAGCGCCAGCCTGTATGGCGCCGAACTGGAAGACATCTGGCGCCAGTACTACGGCAACCTGAACTGGAACATCCCGTTCACCGACACTCAGGCCCTGAACCTCGACTTCAACGCCTACCGGACCCCCGACAAGGGTGATTCCAACGCGGGCGAAATCGACACCACCGCCTGGTCCGCCGCTGCCGCCTACTCCATCGGCGCGCACAAGTTCACCCTGGCCTACCAGAAGGTGAATGGCGACGAGCCCTTCGACTACATCTCGATGGACGGCCAGAACTCCGGCGACTCCATCTTCCTGGCGAACTCGGTCCAGTACTCCGACTTCAACGGTCCTAACGAGAAGTCCATCCAGGCTCGCTACGACCTGAACATGGCTGAGTACGGTGTACCGGGCCTGAGCTTCATGGTTCGCTACATCACTGGTGACGACATCGACGGCACCAAGACCGACAACGTCAACATGATTGGCGCGATCGGCGAAGATGGCAAGGAATGGGAACGCGACATCGAAATGAAGTACGTGGTTCAGGAAGGCGCCGCCAAGGACCTCTCCTTCCGCGTTCGCCACGCCAGCTGGCGCGCCAACAGTGACGCGGCCTTCTTCGGTTCCGCTGGCGGCACCGCCAACGACGAAGTTCGCCTGATCACCGAGTACCCGCTGGATATCCTGTAATATCCTTCGCCTACGCGTAAGGATTAATGAAACCCGGCCTCGGCCGGGTTTCTTTTTGTTCAGAACCTGACCGTAGAGTTGATCAAAATTCAGCCAACCCTTGTTCGAACTTTAATCAACCCGAGGGCAATGCGTAAGTACCGGTCACATGAGCAACGAGATCATCTTCCCCGCCCAGTGAATAGAGCGACACTTCACATACCGCTTGACGTCGACCAAGTTTAAGTATCCGCGCCTCCGCATATAGATCGACCGGCCTGGGCCTGGAAAGAAAGTTGATGTTCAAGTTGGACGTCACCGCCATTTCAACTTTGCCCAGCCGCCCCAATACCACCGCATACATGGCCGCATCCGCCAGTGCCATTATCGTCGGCCCCGACAGGGTCCCGCCCGGACGCACCAACTTGGGCTGGAAGGGCACCCGCGCCAACGCGCCCTGCGCATCCAGCCGCTCGATGCGCAGATCGATATCGTCCGCCATGGGCACGCCGCTGCGTATCAGCGCCTCGACCTGCTCCGCCGTCAGTCCCGCCACGTCGCCTTCCTCTCTCTACCGGACCGCAATCCTGTACGCCACTTGATCAGGGCCGTACAATGCCGAGCCATTCAAACCCATCGCAACCGACAAAACGGCCAAACATGCGTACCAGTCAGTTCCTGCTGTCCACCCTCAAGGAAACCCCCTCCGATGCCGTGGTGATCAGTCACCAGTTGCTGCTGCGCGCCGGCATGATCCGCAAGCTCGCCTCCGGTCTCTACACCTGGCTGCCGATGGGCCTGCGGGTGCTGCGCAAGGTCGAGGCGGTGGTCCGTGAAGAGATGAACGCCGCCGGGGCACTGGAAGTGCTGATGCCCGCCGTGCAGCCGGCCGAGCTGTGGCAGGAATCCGGCCGCTGGGAGCAGTACGGCCCCGAACTGCTGCGCCTGCACGACCGCCATGAGCGCGAGTTCTGCGTCGGCCCGACCCACGAGGAAGTCATCACCGACCTCGCGCGCAACGAGCTGAACAGCTACAAGCAGCTGCCGATCAACTTCTACCAGATCCAGACCAAGTTCCGTGACGAGATCCGTCCGCGCTTCGGCCTGATGCGCGGCCGCGAGTTCACCATGAAGGACGCCTACTCCTTCCACATGAGCCAGGCATCGCTGCAGGAAACCTACGACCGCATGCACCAGGCCTACTGCAATGTGTTCAGTCGCCTGGGCCTGGATTTCCGCCCCGTACTGGCCGACACCGGTTCCATCGGCGGCACCGGCTCCCATGAATTCCACGTGCTGGCCGAATCGGGCGAAGACGACATCGCCTTCAGCGACAGCTCCGACTACGCCGCCAACATCGAGAAGGCGGAAGCCCTGCCCCGCGAGACCGAGCGTCCCGCACCGAGCCAGGCGCTGCAACTTGTCGACACCCCCGACACCAAGACCATCGCCGACCTGGTAGAGAAGTTCGGCCTGCCGATCGAGAAGACCATCAAGACCCTGGTGGTCCATGGCGCCGAAGAAGGCAAGCTCATCGCCCTGATCGTCCGCGGCGACCACGAACTGAACGAGATCAAGGCCGCCAACCTGGCCCAGGTCGCCAGCCCGCTGGTATTCGCCAGCGAGGCCGAACTGCGCCAGGCAATCGGCGCCGGCGCCGGCTCCCTCGGCCCGCTGAACCTGCCGCTGCCCTGCGTGGTGGACCGCTCCGTGGCCCTGATGAGCGATTTCGCCATCGGCGCCAACATCGACGACAAGCACTACTTCGGCGTCAACTGGGAGCGCGACCTGCCGCTACCGGAAGTCGCGGACCTGCGTAACGTGGTGGCCGGCGACCCGAGCCCGGACGGCAAGGGCACCCTGGTGATCAAGCGCGGCATCGAAGTCGGCCATATCTTCCAGCTGGGCACCAAGTACAGCGAAGCCATGAAGCTGAATGTGCTCAGCGAGCAAGGCAAACCGGTGACCCTGATCATGGGCTGCTACGGTATCGGCGTATCCCGTGTGGTGGCCGCCGCCATCGAGCAGAACTATGACGATCGCGGGATTCTCTGGCCCCAGGCCCTGGCGCCCTTCCAGGTCGCCCTGGTACCGCTGAAGTACGAGACCCCGGCCGTCAAGGAAGCCACCGACAAGCTCTATGCCGAGCTGCGTGCGGCGGGCGTCGACGTGCTGCTGGACGACCGTGACAAGAAGACCAGTCCCGGCGTCAAATTCGCCGACATGGAGCTGATCGGCATTCCGCACCGCATCGTCGTGAGCGAGCGCGGCCTGACCGACGGCAACCTGGAATACAAGAACCGCCGCGAAGCCGACAACCAGGCTGTACCGGTCGCCGAGGTTCTGTCCTTTATCACCGCCCGCGTGAATCGCTGATCGAGAAAATGTCCAAGCGTAGTTCCTATCACCTCGCCGGCGCCGCCTTGTGCGGCGCCCTCTTCGTCAGCGGCTGCGCCAACCATTTGCCGCAGCGCAGCGAACACGAAGAGCGTGTCGAGCGCAAACTGCTCAATCACAGCCTGCAGATCGACGTGGGCGACCCACAGGTGCTGGAACTCCCGCAACGACGCATCCGCATCAACGAGCAGAAGACCTTCGAGGTCACCGAGTTCGAGGTGAGCCGTCACTACGACCGCTACACCCCCTACCAGCCCTGGCGGGAAGTCTACGAAGTGCCGCTGGGCGCGGTGGCCGTGGTCGCCGGCGTCGGCGCCAATGTGCTCAACGTGGTGCTGCTCGGCAGCCTGCCGGACACGGCCACCAAGGACTGGATCAGCTACGGCTTCGCCGGCCTCAATCCGGCGATGAACGTCGAGTCCAACGGCCGCTCCGAGCAGAACCTGGCGAGCATCGACGAGAAGCAGCAGGACAAGCGCATGGAGTACTCCAGCCTGCCCTGGGCCGAACGCCCTGTGCTGGTGAAGGCCGGCAGCAAGACCCATGAGCTGCTCACCGACCGCAATGGCATCCTGCGCCTCAATCTGCTGGACGGCCCGTTCGCCGAACAAGACATCAGCCGCATCGGCACGCTCCGCCTGCACGTCGAGGACCCGCTCGACAACGCCCGCGCCGACGCCACCCTGGGCGTCAGCCACAACCTGCGCGGCAAGCTGGTAGAGGCCCATTCGCTGATCTTCGAAGACCTCGAAGACGACGAGGTGCCGCAGTGGGTGCACCGGGTCAAGCGCCTGTCGGAGCTGGGTCTGGAGGAGGAAGCCAGCGAGCTGGAGCAGAGCCTGATCGAGCTGACCCGCAACGATCCGGAGCTGCAGCAGGAGTTCCTCAAGTCGCTGATGAAGGACGCCGGTCGCCTGGCGGCGGACCCCGGCGAATCGGACTGAGCCAGGAGGGAGCGGACCCGGCTCGCTCCCCCACCCGGACGATCAACGCCGCACGATAAAGCCGGTAATCCCCTGCAGCGGCTGCTCCTGCAATTCCACTGCGGCTACCTCGGCGTCGGCCGGGCCTTCCTCCAGCCAGGCGGCCAGTTCACGCACGGCCCCTTCCTCGCCTTCCACCAGCACCTCGACCCGGCCATCGGCGACGTTTCGCACCCAGCCGTCCAGTTCCAGGCGGTCCGCCTGTTCCTGGGTCGACTGCCGGTAGTAGACCCCCTGTACCTTGCCGCTGACATAGCCATGCAGACAGATTCGCGCCATTGCCCTAGCCCCCCTTGCGCAGTTCGTCGAGCCGCGCGGTCAGGCCCGCAGCGTTCTGCTCGCCGAGCAGGCGTTCGCGCAGCTTGCCCTGAGCATCGATGATGTAGGTGACAGGCAATGCTTCGCTACGCGGCAGGTCGTAACGCTGGGACGGGTCCTCGGCCAGCACGGTGAACTGGATGCCCATCTTCTGCACAGCCTGGCCGAGCGCCTCGCCCTGCAAGCCGTCGAAGTTGACCCCCAGCACCTTCACACCCTTGCCCTGCTGCTGCTCGGCGAAGGCGTTGAGCTCGGGTATTTCGGTACGGCAGGGAGCGCACCACTCGGCCCAGTAATTGATTACCAACCACTGGCCTTCAAGTCGTTCAGCCGCTACCTTCTGGCCATGCTGATCGACACCTGCGTCGTCCGAGCAGCCGGCAAGGATCAGCCCGGCGCCCATCAGTGCGAATACCCCTATAACAGCCTGGAGTCGCGATCCCATGCATTCGGTCCTCGTGTACGCGGGGTTGATATGAGCTTGGATGCCCTGCGCCTGGAAGTGCCGGACATCCTGGAAGAAAACAGCACTCCACTGGCAAGCGTACCGGCGCTCCTCGCAGAGGCCCGCCAACTCCCTCAGGATAGCGCCCTGCAACAGGTCCTGGGACTCTTGTTCAGGCTCAATCGCAGCGCCCTGACCTTACTCGAAAGGCAGCGCGTGCTGCAAAGCTTCAGCGAGGAGTACCGTCACTTCGCCCAGGCCTATCAGGACCGGGCCGGGCCGCCCACCCTCTTCGTCAAGCTCTGCGACGAGCTGGCCTGCGGCTTCAAGCGCCTGCTGCTGCAGATACTCCAGGGCCATCAGCCCTCGCGCCCGCACCTGGCCTGGTGCCTGCACATGGCCCTGCACTTCCTCGCCCAGACCCAACTGCGCCACTACCAGCTCTACCAGGAGCCCACGGCGCGGCTCTGGCGCGACAGTCATCTACTGTACTGGATAGGCGAACACCAGAACTGCCTGGACGAGCCGGTGGCCGCGGCCTTCCGTCCCACCCCGGCGAATACCCTGCGCGGGCTCTACCAGCAGATGCTCCTGCTGGCACTCAGCAACCCTTTCCACCTCAGCGACGGCGAAAGCGCCCTGCTCTTCGGGGCGCTGGCTCCACTGGCCGACCTGGCGCGCCTTCTGCCTTGGGACGATGACGATGAGAACAACAGCCCCACCGTCGACCTCACCGAATCCCAGCCCTGCCTGCCCCAGGACCAGCGTCCGGATGGCGCAACAACCTACCTGCGCCGCTTCGAGCTTGGCGCCCTGCTGATAGCCCTGCACGAACCGGCGCCCCTGCGCAGCGAAAGCGAGCGTCAACTGCTGGAAAAGGTTCGCCAGCACTGGCTGGGGCGTCAGCAACGCCGCCACCCACGCAGCGAACACTCGGGCAGCTGCCATCTGGCGGTGGGCCTTCCGGCCATCCATGCCGATCTGCTGGCACAGCATCCCGACCGCTGCGAAGCGCAGATGCTCGATGCCAGCCCTGGAGGCGCCCGCCTGCTCTGTCACAGCGATCTGGGCAACCAGCTGGCGGTGGGGCAACTGGCGCTGGTGCAGACCCAGGGCAGCCCAGTGCTGGCCCTGGTGCGCTGGCGCTACCAGAACAGCGAAGGCCTGCACCTCGGCCTGCATTACCTCAAGGGATTGCCGCGTCCGGTCTGGCTGCGCCGCGCACCCAGTGCGCAAACCCATCCTGGCGTACTGCAAAGTACTCCGGCCCCCGGCAACGGTTGGCATCATGGCCTCTGGTTGCCGTGCAAGCAGTTCGTCGAAGGGGAGAACCTCTGGCTGCAGCTGGCCAGCGTGCACAACCAGGCCATAGTGCTGCTTCCTGCGCCCAACCTCAGCAGCCCACTGGTAGCGCGTTATCCGCTGCAACTTGCCTGAGTGGTCAAACTGCGAGACGGGTCACGCAGCCAGCGGCCGAGGCGCACAGTTTCACGGGGGAATGGCTGCTTATAATCCCGGCCCATCGGTACGAGCGTACCTTTTCAGCCTGGATGCCCCATGCAACACCAAGACAGCCTGATCGGCCCGGTGCCTGCGCGCATCGTCGAAGTCGCCCGCTCCTCCCTCACGCCCTATGACGGCCGGGTGGCCGACTTCAACGTGGCGGCCTGGCTGCACCTTCCGGGCATGAGCGAGCTGCCGGTTTCACTGCTCGTGAGCTACACGGATGGCGGGCAGCGCCGCGAGATCGCGGTGGACCACGGCAGGCTGAACCCCAAGGGCAAGATCCTCCTGGCCGGCATCGCCCGCTTGCCGTTCAAGCAGAGGATCGAGCAGATGCAGGTGCGCCTGCGCTCCGCCGTGCCTATCAAGGGATTATTGGTGGACGAACTGTTCGTGCAGGCAGTGGAGCAGGCCGAGCCCGCCAACCAGCAGGCCCGCGCCTGAGAGCCTCAGGCGGGTAGGGCCCGATTACCGTCCATCACCGACAGCTCCGCCTCGCGCTCGCCCAAGGGCGCTGCCGTTGGCGCCAGGGATTCCGGCCAATGGCCGAACCTCAGGCCGGTGACCCTGTTCAGCCCCTCCAGCGCCCGTTGCGGTGCGTGCTCATGCAGCTGGATTAGTTTGTTTTTCGCGTTACCCATTGCCTTCATCCCCTGGCCACCAGCGCGATGGCCCCTTCCCTGCAGTGCCATAAGCATGCCAGCCGCCGCGGCACGCCATCACCCGCTCGGGAGCGACGGCTTGTGGCTGCGGCCTGCCGCAAACTGACGATTTGCGTCATTCGTTCCCCGGCTTGAGCCATTGCGCCAGGCTGCCGCCGAACAGCGCCTGCTGTTCTTCCTGCAACAACTCCAAGGCCTTGCGCAACGGCGGATACCACTCCTCGTCCAGATGCTGCGGCAACTGGTTCGGCTGCGGCAGCGGCCAGGGCATGTGGCTGATCAACTGGTAAAGGCTGTAGCTGCCGAGGTCGCGGCAGAGCACCCAATTGCCGGCAGTGGCACGGCAGACCAGGTGCTGGCGCTCCAACAGCTCCAGCATCTCCAGCCATTCATCCTCCGGCAGGTGCCAGCCTGCGCGCTGCACGTCCAGGTGACGCACCGGCATGCCGCGCATCTGCCGGTCATGGAATACCCGCAGGATGCCCAGCATCACCAACAGGCGCGGCAATGCTCGCCGGCGCCAGTGCCAAGGGGTGGAGAGGTTGCAGACCAGTTCGGCGCCGAACAGCACGATGACCCAGGACAGGTAGATCCACAGCAGAAACAGCGGCACCGTGGCGAAGGCGCCATAGATCAGTTGGTAGCCCGGGAAGAAGCTCACATAGAGGCCGAACAGCGCCTTGGCCGCCTCGAACAGCAGGGCGGTGAAGGCCCCCCCCGCCAGTGCATGGCGTAGCGGCACCCGGGCATTGGGCACCGCCGCGTAGATCAGGGTGAAGGCGGCGATGCTCGACAGCAGCGGCATGAAGCCCAACAGGGTCTTGGCGCCGATCAGCGCATCCGGACCGGAAATCAGCGACAGCGAGGTGATGTAGGTGCTCACCGCGAATCCGGCGCCCAGCAACAGCGGCCCCAGGCTGAGAATCGCCCAGTAGAGCAGGAAGCTGGACACGCCGCGGCGCGGCTGGCGCACGCGCCAGATGGTGTTGAAGGCCTTCTCGATGGTCACCAGCATCATGAAGGCGGTCACCACCAGCAGCCCGACACCGACCCAGGTCAGGTGCCGGGCCTGCACAGTGAAGCCGCGCAGGTATTCCTGCAGGGTTTCCCCGGTGGACGGCACGAAGTTGCGGAAGATGAAGCTCTGGATCTGCTCGCCCGTGTCCTGGAAAGCGGGAATGACCGAGAGCATGGTGAAGGTCACCGTCATCATCGGCACCACCGCGAACAGGCTGGTGTAGGTCAGGGCCGCGGCACTGTTGGTTCCGCGATCGGCCACGAACCGCTGCAGCAGGAAGCGCCAGAACTCCATGACGTCGGTGAGGCGTTGGCGCATTCCTACTCCTTGATTCTGATCGGCCCGGGCTGGCTCAGCAGACCGCAACCGCGGCGCACGGTTCAGGACGACGCCACGACGCGGTTAGAATAGCCGCCTCGACCAAGCCCAGGCGACCCCCGACATGACCGAACTGACCCTCTACCACAACCCGCGCTGCTCCAAATCCCGCGGCGCCCTGGAACTCCTCGAGGCCCGCGGCCTGGCGCCGACCATAGTGCGCTACCTGGAAACCCCGCCCAGCGCCGCGGAACTGCACGCACTGCTCGCCAAACTGGGCCTTTCCGCCCGGCAACTGCTGCGCAGCGGCGAAGACGAATACAAGGCCCTTCACCTGGACGACGCCAGCCTCTCCGAAGAGCAGCTGATCGCCGCCATGGCCGCTCATCCCAAGCTGATCGAACGCCCCATCCTGGTCGCTGGCGACAAGGCCGTGGTCGGCCGCCCGCCGGAGAAGGTCCTGGAGATCCTTCCTTGAGCGCGCCCTATGTCCTGGTCCTCTACTACAGCCGCCACGGCGCCACCGCCGAAATGGCCCGCCAGATCGCCCGAGGCGTCGAACTGGGCGGCCTGGAGGCGCGACTGCGCACCGTGCCGGCGGTCTCCAGCGAGTGCGAAGCGGTAGCGCCCGACATCCCCGCCGATGGCGCCCTCTATGCCACCCTGGACGACCTGCGCCATTGTGCCGGACTGGCCCTGGGCAGCCCCACCCGCTTCGGCAACATGGCCGCCCCCCTGAAGTACTTCCTCGACGGCACCAGCAGCCTCTGGCTAACCGGCGAGTTGGTGGACAAGCCGGCGGCGGTCTTCACCTCCACCGCCAGCCTGCATGGCGGTCAGGAAACCACCCAGATCTCCATGCTGCTGCCCCTGCTGCACCACGGCATGCTGGCCGTCGGCCTGCCCTACAGCGAGCCGGCGCTGCTGGAGACCCGTGGCGGCGGCACCCCTTACGGCGCCAGCCACCATGCCGGGGCCGATGGCAAGCGCCCGCTGGACGAACACGAGACCATCCTCTGCCGCGCCCTGGGCCAACGCCTGGCGCAGATCGCCCAACGCCTGGAGACACCGCGTGGCTAGAAAACCCAAGCAACTCCCCGAACTGGCCTGGCTTGCTCCGCGCATGACCGCCAGCCGCGCGGTCAGCCTGGTGAGCTTCCTCGCCCTGGCCCTGTTGCTGGCCACGCACACGCTGTTCTTCGCCGACCTGCACGGCGCCCGCCCCTGGGTCGTCCTGACCATCGAACTGGTGCCCCTGGCACTGCTCGCCCCCGGCATGATCCTGGGCAACGCCCGGGTCCACGCCTGGGCCTGCTTCGTGGTGAACCTCTACTTCATCCAGGGCGTACTGGCCGCCATTGACCCGGCGCGCGAGCTGTTCGGCTGGCTGGAGGCCGGGCTTAGCCTGGTGCTGTTCTGCGCCGCATTGCTCTATACGCGCTGGCGCTTCCAGTACAACCGCAAGCTGGCGGGGGAGTGATACCCGCTCCGAAATGAAAAAAGCCCGGTCATGCATCCGGGCTTTTTCTTTGGCGTTTCACGGGAGTTCGCGGCTACCAGCCGAAGATTTCCTTGAGGAAGGGAATGGTCAGCTTGCGCTGGGCCTGCAGCGAGGCCTGGTCGAGGATGTCCAGCAGGTCGAACAGCAGATTCATGCTGCGGGGGCCACGGGTGAGGATGAAGCGGCCCACTTCGTCGGTCAGGTGCAGACCACGGCGCGAGGCACGCAATTGCAGCGCACGCAGCTTGTCCTCGTCCGACAGGCCGTGCAGCTGGAACACCAGGGCCAGGGTCAGCCGCGACTTGAGGTCCGGCAGCTTCACACCCAGCTCGCGAGGCGATTTGTTGGCCGACAGCAGCAGCTTTCGTCCGGCATCGCGCAGGCGGTTGAACAGGTGGAACATCCCCTCTTCCCACTCGGGACGCCCGGCCAGCGCGCCCAGGTCATCGAGGCAAACCAGCTCGGCCTGCTCGAGATTGTCGAAGACTTCGGGGCCGTAATGCACCAGTTCGTCCATCGGCAGGTAGATCGCCTGCTCGCCGCGCTGCGCGAAGCGCAAACAGGCTGCCTGCAGCAGGTGGCTACGCCCGACACCCTCTCCACCCCAGAGGTAGATCAGGCTCTCGGTCCAGCCGGCATCGGCTTCGCACAGGCGCTCGACATAGCCGAGGGCCGCGGCGTTGGCCCCGGGATAGAAGTTGGCAAAGGTGGCGTCGTCACGCAAACGCACACTCAGGGGAAGCTGGATCGGTGTCATGCCGTACTGGGAGGGTCGCCTGGACCGCTGCTGGACTGTCCGTAAAGGTCGGAAAGTTTATAGAAATCATGCGCATGGCGCAGCAAAACCATGATGATCGCCGCAACAGGCAGTGCCAGCAGCACGCCAGTGAAGCCAAACAGCTGCCCGCCGGCAAGTATCGCAAAGATAACCGCCACCGGGTGCAGGCCAATGCGGTCGCCGACCAGCAGCGGCGTCAAGAGCATGCCTTCGAGCAATTGCCCCACGCTGAACACGGCCACCACGCCGATCAGCGGATAGAGTTCGAAGCCACCAAACTGGAAGAGCGCGGCCATCACGGCGGCGCCAAAACCGACCACGAACCCCATGTAGGGCACAATACTGGCCAGCCCCGCGAGCAGGCCGATCAGCAACCCCAGGTCCAGCCCCAGCAGCATCAGGCCGGCGGCGTAGATCACGCCCAGGGCCAGCATTACCAGCAACTGGCCACGCAGGAAGGCGCCCAATACTTCGTGGCATTCGCCCACCAGCCCAACAACATAGGACTCGCGGCTGCGCGGCAGCAGGCCTCGCAGTTTGCCGACCATCAGGTCCCAGTCGCGCAGCAGGTAGAAGCCCACCACCGGGATCAGCAGGAAATTGCCCAGCCAGGCCAGCACCGCCAGGCCGGAGGCCGTGACACTGGCCAACAGGGTGCCGGCGATGTCAGTGGTCTGGCCGAGGTGGCCGCTGAGCATCGCCTTGAGCCTGTCGAAGCGCCAGAAGTCCCCCGGCAGCCCCAGCTTGAGCTGGACCCAGGGCAACGCGCTGTGCTGCAGCCAGTCGAGCATCTGCGGTGCCACCTCGTACAGGCGCAGCAGCTGGCGCCCGAGCATCGGCAACAGCACCAGCAGCAAGGCCAGCAGGATCAGCCCGAACAGGCTGAAAACCAGCACCACACCCCAGGTGCGCGACAGGCCGAGGCGCTCCAGGCGGTCCACCAGCGGGTCGCCCAGGTAGGCCAGCAACATTCCCACCAGGAACGGTGAAAGTACCGGGTGCAGCTGATACAGCAGCCAACCCAGCAGCAGGAAACCACCCAGCCAGAGCCAGCGGCGCGAATCGGTCATTTCAGGCCCTCATCCTTGCATAGCGGAATTTCCGTCCCCACTCCCAGACGTACTGGGCCCCACTGCACAGCGTCACCACAAGCACCAGCCAGGTCAGCGGCCAGCGCACCTGGCCGAACGCCGGCACCAGGCTCAGCTCCAGCAGCAGGCAGAGCACCAGGACCATCTGCAGCAGCGTGCTCAGCTTGCCCAGCCGACTCGGCGAGAACTCCGCCGGCCCGGCCAGCATGCGGAACAGCCCGGCCCCCAGCAGGATCAGCAGGTCCCGCAGCAGGACCACCAGGGTCAGCCAGAACGGCAGGACCTGGGTGATGCTCAGGCAGATGAAGCTGGTCACCAGCAGGAGCTTGTCGGCGAGGGGATCGAAGAGCGAGCCGAAGCGGCTGGTCCAGCCGAATCGCCGGGCGAGAAACCCGTCCAGGGCATCGGAGAAACCCGCCACGGCGAACAGCAGCAGGGCCTGGGCATGTCGGTCGGACAGCAGCAGCCAGGCAATGGGAAGAACCAGTGCCAGGCGCAGCAGGGTCAACAGGTTGGGCAACTGGTGCATGGCATCCCCGTCCCGGGCAGGCCCGCAGTGTACCCCCGCTACCAGTGGAAACGCAGCAGGTTGCTGCGCGGCACGATCTGGGGCGCCGGCGCGGCCTGCGGGTCAGTAGCCGGAGCCGGAGCCGGAGCCGGAACAGCCGGGGCTTCCGGCGGGGACTCCTGCAACCCGGCCAGGGCCAGTTGCGCACGCAGTTGTTCAGGGCTGGCGTTGACGCGGTACTCCAGGCGATCGCCCTCGACCTTGAGCAGGCGCGCGCCAAAGGGTTCCAGCAGGCGCGACAGCTCGGCGTAGCGAGCCAGGTCTGCACCCTGCACTTCCAGCTCCAGGTTCTGCCCGGCACCGGGCGCCACCACGAAGCGCGGCGCCAGGCGCTGGCTCACCTCGGCCAGCACGGCATCGGCAAGGGCGGCGTTGTCGGCCGCTTCCGCAGTGCCCTGCTCGCGGCTGTCGCCCAGCCACAGGCGCCACTGCGCCTGCCACTTGCCGTCGGCCTCGCTGGCATCCACCGCCAACAGGGCATCGGCGTCATAGCGCTCGGAGGCCTGGGTCAACGCACCGGGCTGTGCGGAAGTGAGCTGTTCAGGGGTCGCCAGCAGTTGCTCTTCGAGGTCCGCCAGCGGCAGGCGCAGCGGCAGGCCACGGTTCTGCGCGGCCTGGCGCAAGGGTGCGGCGGCTTCCTGGCCGTCGCCCACCAGGCTGGCGCCTTCGCCGGAGCGATTCAGCCACCAGGCGAGGATGGCCGGACGGTTGGCACTCCATAGCGGCACGCCGGCCTGGCGCAGGACGCGCTCGGTGGTCACTGGGTCGAAGTCCACCACCAGGGTCTGGCCATCGTAGCCGTACTGGCTGATGAGCTGCTGCGGGTCCTTGCGCAGCGCTTCCAGGGCCGGGTTCTGGACCGCCTTGGGGTCGCCGGAAAGGCGCAGCACCAGGGTATCCAGGGCGCGCACCAGTGCCTGGTTGCGCTCCTCCGGCTGCTGCGAGGCGACGGGTTCGCGTACCTGGTAGAGGTCATTGACCGTTTCGGCCTGGGCCGGAAGGCCAAGCAACGACAGGCAGAGCAGCAGCATGGAAGCGATCAGGCGCATGACGGAATCTCTGTGGGCGATCAGGTGCAGCATAGGCCGCAATCGAAGGGCTATACCTTAAACAGCCACTTGCCGCGGGGCAACGCATGGGGTTTTTCCGGCCTTTTCACCAAGGCCGACCGCTGCCGATGGCCGCTGCCGGGCAAGCCTGATAAAATCGCGCGCCTTCGCAAACCGGCAGCCAGACTTGCCGGTCGATCCTCGAATTTCCCCTATAGGCCTGGATTTATGAGCAAGCAACCCTCCCTGAGCTACAAGGACGCCGGTGTAGACATCGACGCTGGTGAAGCCCTGGTCGAACGCATCAAAGGCGTGGCCAAGCGCACCGCGCGCCCTGAAGTGATGGGCGGCCTGGGCGGCTTCG
>RCUJ01001251.1_pt1 | contig 13941 bp, 14 predicted proteins | sample 2166321 | NCBI WGS metagenome assembly RCUJ01 (sample SAMN09932808, study PRJNA488358) | compost metagenome | feature: garden; material: soil; isolation source: compost soil in an enriched community after 118 h of incubation | place: Germany: Experimental Botanical Garden Goettingen | collected... | reverse complement strand
ACCAATTAGCAAAAAGACGAGAGTCACACCGGAAAGGACCATGACGTCAAGAAGTGCAATATCACCTTTAGCAATCGCGGTTGCCGGAAAATAATGCAACAGCGAAACGTGCTCGTATGGCTGCAACCAATCTACCGATTTAGCAAAGGTTGTTAATATAAAGCTTCCGACTGCAATCAGCACTCCGAGCCCCATCGTCAGGCCGCGCTTGCCGCTCGCAAGCCCAATACCAAACACCACCGTAGCGAGCGAAATAGACAGGAGCCACATCATCGCCCCAAGCCGCAGAACAACAAGAGGATCGAGCGTCTCGCCTATAGTAACGAGACCGATTACAATACCTACTATTGTTGCAAGAGTTGCCGTGAAACTAATTACTATAATCGCAAGCCATTTGCTAATAAGAATTCGCGAACGTCCGAGCGGCAACGCGGCTAGCGTTCGAAGCTGTCCTTTTTCTTCTTCTGCCACCGTAAGCCCAACCGCTAAGATAATTGACAAGATACTCACGAAGATAGGAATCCTGACTTCAAATAGTTGGCTACCGATATAACTCGGTAATTCCTTTAGATCGTTAAGATTGCCGACTAGCCCCTGTAGCGCCGGTGGTAAGCTGCTAATTAGTTGATCGAGTCCCATATCTTGATGGAACGCTGGATAAAAAATCATCATTAAGAAGCCGAGAAACGCCAGACCAAGTCCCCAGCCGACAACAAAAGCTCGCTTATCATAAAGCGTTTTCGTAAACAGGTTATACATGAGGCTCCTCCCCGGCGTCTTTAGCGTATAGCTCACTAAATGCCGCCTCGAGACTATATTCGGTAATTGTCAGGTCGGTCAGTGGCGGTGCACTCGCTAGCCATTTCTGCACATCCAAAGCAGGCCCTTTGTAGATAAAGTTAACTTCGTGACCTTCGGCTGTCTTTCGATGTTGAATCAACTGCGCCCCCTTTAGCGGCACGACTGCGTATTTTGCTGTCGCATGAACCATTTTACCGCCAGCCGCTTCGATCTGATGTGCCAAAATATCCGTCACTAGCCGTCCTTTGCGCATCAGTAATACGCGACTACAGACATCTGCAACTTCACCGAGATAATGAGACGACATGAAGATTGTCGTCCCGCGGCCTCCCTCTTCGCGCACTAACTCTAAAAAAGCCTGTTGCATCAAAGGATCAAGACCGCTACTTGGCTCGTCGAGAATCACGAGCTTCGGGCTCGCCATAAAAGCACCAATGAGAGCGATTTTTTGTCTATTACCCCTGGAGAGTTCTTTAATCTTTTTGTGAAGCTGCGGCTCAAACCGGTCACACAGCTCCTTGACTCGAGTTTGATCGCGGAGCTTATAGCGACGAGAAAGAAACGCAAGGTACTGGTCGCCGCTAAGATTATCGAATAATGCCATGTCGCCACTCGCAAAGCCAATATCGCGATGTGTTAGGTGGGCTATTTCTGGAAGAATAGTTTTTCCAAACAATTTGACCGATCCACTTGTCGGACGTAAAAATCCAAGCATAAGATTGATCGTTGTCGACTTCCCTGCACCGTTAAGTCCAACGAACCCAACGACCTCGCCTTTTTTGACTGAAAAACTGACATTATCAATGGCCCGATAATCGCCGAAGCGCTTAGTGACATTGACGACATCAATAACCGTAAGCTCATTCATATACTTCGTAGTATAGCATCTGCTAGAAATTAGAAGATAACTGCATAAAAAAACTCCGCAATTATTTGCGGAGTCCTAGTGTGGCGACAACAGCTTTATAAGCTTCAAAGTCTTTACGCTCGAGATACTTGAGGAGGCGCTTCCTACGGCCAACCATTTGGATCAGACCGCGTCGGGCCATATGATCGTGTTTGTTGGCTTTTAGGTGTTCCGTCACCTCTTTGATACGAGCAGTCAAGATTGACACCTGAGCCTGTGGGCTACCGACGTCGTTCTTTGAAACCTGAGTCAAAGCAATTGCCTGTGATTTGTTCTCTTTAGTAATCATCTCAGTGATTGTACCAGTATTTAGCCGGTTTTTCAAGTCCTAGCTAGTAACGCCAAAGTCAGCTAATGTCTGAGCATCCGCAATCTTCCACTCGGCAATACTTGTACGGCGCAGCTGCGTACAATACGCACCAGTACCAAGTGTAGTCCCAATATCACTCGCCAAGCTGCGGATATAGGTCCCGCTCGAAACGTGAGTGCGCACTTTTAGCTCGGGATAAGCATAGTCGACAAGCTCGAGACTAAAAACAGATACTGTGCGAAGAGGAATCTCTACCTCTTGCCCGTCACGCGCCAGTTTATAGGCGCGCTGGCCATCGATCTTGATAGCGCTAAAGATAGGCGGACGCTGCTGGATCTCTCCCGTCCAATCCTTGAGTGCAGCTACAACCTCAGCTTCTGATGGCTGGCGATTAGAGACATTAGTTAATTCACCTTCCGGATCACCCGTCGTACTTGTTTGGCCAAGGCGAATCGTTGCTTCATACACCTTATCGAGCTTCGTGTAGTGGCCGGCATTTTTACACTCTTTACCAATTACTAGAATCATCAAACCAGTGGCGAACGGGTCGAGCGTACCCGTGTGGCCGACTTTTACTTTTTTGCCAGCCGCCTTGCTCAGTACACGACGAACCCGCGCTACTACGCCAAAACTCGTCATCTCGTCTGGCTTGTCTATAAGAATAATTCCATCTGTCATATCTTACCTAGTATACTAGACTCATGAAAAAGATTATTTTTGGAATCTTTGCTCATCCCGACGATGAAGCATTTGGACCAGCAGGCACCCTACTGCTTGAAACAAGGGCCGGCACTGAGCTGCACCTTATTACACTCACTTCCGGCCAAGCCGGTACTAACCCAGATAATCACTCAGACCTCGGAGCCGTCCGACATCAAGAGTGGCAGCAGGCTGGCGCTCTTCTCGGCGCAACCAGTATGCACGATCTTGGCTTCATGGACGGTCAGCTTTGCAATATAACGTTAATCACAGCGGCCGAAAAGATCAGCGATATTGTCACCCGTATCATTGATACTCATGACCATGAGATAGAAATTGAGTTCATGACAATCGACACAAACGGCATCACGGGACATATCGATCATATCGTCGCTGCTCGTGCTGCTTGCCTCGCGTTTTATCGGCTAAAGGCACAAGATAGTCGCTATTACCGCGTTCGTCTCGCATGCCTACCCGAAAGCCAGCTCCCGGCAGTTAACACTGACTGGCTCTATATGGAGCCAGGTCACCCCGAGAGTGAAATAGACGAGATCATTGATGCTCGCCATCTCAATGATGACATTATTGCGGTAATTCGGACACATCACTCACAGCGCGCTGACGGTGACGCTAGTATCAATCGGCGTGGCCAGGACCTCGGCTTAAACCACTTTATGATTCGCGACTAAGAAAAAAGCCCCGTGGGGCTTTTTTTATTGTCCAGGAATACGGAATTGGCCAGGATTTGGCGCAGATGGCTCCTCTGGTGCTGCTGGTGGCGGCGTCCCGAAGATGTCGCCGAGTTTGTCGGCCGGAACTGCTCCGCTCGGACCCTGTGATGCATTAAAGTCTGGCAGCGGTGGCAATGGAGGCAACGTTGAAAAATCCGGCAGTGGAGGTAGACCGCCTGCTGGCTGGACTAGCGGTGCCGGTGCCGCCTCGAACGACGGCTGGGCAGGCTCAAATGGCGTAGCAGGACTGTCTACCGGAGCACTGTTAAGCGCAGCCTCGACAGCGGCGCGCGCATCGTCGTGCTGAGCGCGATTCTGCTGATCAATATCTGCTAATGTTGGAGCTGACATAGCCGCTGGTTCAGGCTCTGTCGTAGCAACAGGCTCACTTATAGGCTGGAGCGGTGCTGCATGAGAAGTTGGTTGATCAACTGGCGCAACTGCTTCGGCGAACGGATCAACCGTTTCTGGCTCAGCATCAGCCGCAGTCGTGGCATTGATCGGCGACTGGAAGGTTGGCTGCGCATCGCCAACATAGCTACCTGATCCATGAGTCAAAATCGTACGATTGCGATCGTCGTCTTCTTCTCGACGACGGTCATCAGCCGCCTGCTCTGAAGTTGCATTCAGCGTACCGCCAAGTTGCGGTTCACTTTGTGATGGCTGCCAGTTACTGATAGCGCCACTAGGAGCTGCTGGCTCAGCTGATTCGGCTGCCTGGGTAACCTCTTCGCTCGCATCTGCAATATCTTGCTGTAGTTCATCGACAGATGGTAATTCAGTGACAGTAGCGGCTTTTGTCGCCTCGAGCTGTTCAGCTAACTGATCCTCTGCTACACGAGCAGCCTCTTCTTGCTTCTCGGCAATAACTTCAGCGCCAACCGCTTCAATATTTCCAGATTTTTCGTGAGAAATCGATAGTGAACCGTCATTTTTCTTTTCCGGCACCTCAGCCGGAGCGGCGGAAGTCTTATCAAGCTTCGTCGACTGCCCTTCTTCCAGGTCGGTCGTGCCGTCGATGGACGGTGGGATCACCTCTTCCTTTGGGCCAATTTCATGTGCCTCTTGGAGTTTCGCGGCAATTAGCTGCTGATTAGCGCCAGCTGCCATCAATTGCGCTGCCATTGTCATTACTCGTGATGACGTACGATTATTACTAAAACGATCAGTCGCAGCAACGATACCTGTCAAAAATGCGGTTGCCGTCTGTTCATCAAGACCAGCTTTTTCAGTTTTAATAGCCTCGCTTAAGCCTACTAGCATTTCGCTCAGGCTACTTGCGTTGTCATCGTGCCATGCAAGGCTCCCCAGGTCGCTTATTTCATCACCTGCAGTAAGCGTTGCGACGGTTGCATCGTGCAAGATACGTCCGTGAGCAGCCAATGCGGTATCGAGATGATCTTTATTCTTCACGCCAAGCGCAATCACAAGTTCAACGTTGTAGTCACCCTGGCTAAACTCAAGATCCTCGTTACTTATCGTTGTCCGATACGGCGTAATAAAAATCTTAACAACATCACCCTCTACTTTATAGCGGAGATGGTCGGCTTTTTCTTTATCGAGCGCAATAATAAAATCACGAAGACTATCGACGCTATTTTCAAATGTTTTCTCAGGGTCAAGAAATGTAATAGCAGGTGGAAGCGCCCCGCTCACAACAGCTGTCGCATGCTTATTGAGCTTATTGAGGAGTAACGTCAGGCCAAGCGCAGCCGACAATTCATCAACCGATGGATCAGTGCTAACGGTCACTAAAATATTGGTCGAATTTTTAATTCGCTCAACAATCTGCTGCTTGACGTTCGTCCCTTCGTTCATGTGGGTGTTTTTCCTAAGTGTTTATGTCTTTTTAGAGTTTGCTGTCACTATACCATAAGTAGTTTCCAATCGTCAACATGGCCTATGGCTTTACTTTTTGGTGTTTTTCCCCTATAATCACTCGTTGATTGTATATATAAATCTTATAAGCAAAAGGAACACCATGCCAATCATCAAATCAGCCATCAAACGAGCTAAACAAACCATCGTTCGCCGCGAGCGTAACGTTGGTATCAAGCGCGATATCAAAGAAGCAACAAAGGCATTTCTTGCCAAGCCATCTGCTGAAGCTCTTTCAAAAGCACACAGCGAACTTGACACTGCTGTTAAGAAAAAACTTTTAAAGAAAAACACTGTCGCTCGTCGCAAAGCTGGTCTTGCTAAGATCGCTAAAGACGCTGGCGTAAAGCTTGTTGCCGCTAAAAAGACAGCTACGCCTAAAGCTGCCGCAGCCGCTAAGCCAGCCGCTGCAAAGAAGCCTGCTGCAACAAAAGCACCTGCGGCCAAGAAGCCTGCTGCAAAGAAGCCTGCTGCTAAAAAAGCTGACAAGTAATTCTCTGTCGCTCGTATAAAAATACGCCGATAACTCGGCGTATTTTTATATGTCTTTATTGATTCGATCTATAGAGTTGCCGTCTTCAAAAGTGCGCGCTCAATAAGCAGCCATGGTTCAGCGGCAGACGTCTTCATCGCCGTATCTGCCTCGGCAAAAGCCATCACTACCCTGGCGCTACCTGGCCCGCCAAGTTTCCTGGCATACGAACTGAGTTTGGAGATCGCATACGGGTGCGCACCAACATCTTTAGCAATATCGCCACTTGGCTTATCTCCTAGTGCAAGTGCGAGCAGCTGCACTACCTGCCCTGTTAATAATCCGAACACGCGGTACGGATCTTCAGTCAGCTCGAGTGTCGCTATCATCTGCGAAACACCCTTCGCGTCACCACGAAGCGCTGTTTCGAACAAGTTAAATACATTCTCAGTTGGACTCAGGTCAATCACCTCGGCAATAACATCCGGCGTGACCACGTCAAGAACTGCCAATTTCTCTAACGAGCGATACAGAGCCCACTGATCAATACCGACTCGAGAGACCAGCGAACGTACGCTTGACGCGTCAAGCGTCATACCGAGCTCCTGAGCCTCGCTCTGGGCCCATTTCTCGGCAATGCCACTGTCTCGATCGCCCCATAGCTTAAACTCGTGGACCGCAGCTGCCTTCTGGAGATCTTTGTATGTTTTCGTTCGCTTATCAGGCTTTGATTCAACCAATAATAGATGGACATCCTCGGATACACGAGACAGCCAGTCACTAAAAGTCGGCCAAATAGTCTTATTATCCGATAGTCCCTTTATTACAACGAGGCGACGGGAAGAAAAAAGCGTACCACCCATCAGTAAATCAGGGACGCCACGCAGCTCGAGCTCACTGCCATCGATCCTCTCGACAACCCCATCGAAATCGTCAACGATCTTTCGTAGCGCTCGCTCAAGCTCGAAACTGTTCTCACCGGTTAATAGTGTAATCATCCCTATTAGTATAGCCCACGTTACACACTATGTCGCAGTGCTACGACGATGCTTTGCTGCAAATCGCCCACAGTCGTTAGCGTGTCACCAATCACCCAAGTAGGCGATGCGGCATACGAGCCAGCAAACTTCTTAGTCCAATCGCCCTCAAGCCCTAGGGCGATTGCATAGGGTAAGTACGTCGTATACAGATTAATACCCCGAGACAACTGCTCAATAGTCTCAGGTGCCTGAACACCCTTGAGTCGATCTATCTCTGCTGTTTTCAAATACAACATAAACCCTTCGAGGTATCGTTTTGCCTTATGACCTATGGGCGCACGCTGTCTCGCAAAGCGACGCAGCGCTAGCAATACGCTAGCGATCAACAACATCACTACTGCACATAGCCACACCACCCAAACGGGCAGCCATACACTAAACACTCCCATTTGAGCACTAATCCCCAGGCAGATACCGAACAATACGAACAAGCCACCCGCCCACGAAAAACTATCTTTAAAATACCCCGCCTTTTCTAACTGAAAATGCGTATCAGCGTAGGCATCACTAATATATTGATGGAAGTATGGCTTGAGCTGATCAACGCTTACGCGATTACCTATCATTGATACCCGCTCCCTACCGGCATAGTAGCGTTCGATATTCTCTTGCGCCTGTGGATCCGTTACAGTTGCCTGAATGCGAGCAGTCGAAATACTGTTCACCACACCGAACAGCCCATTCAGGACTGATTGTTCGTGCTTTTTAAGATCGAGAAGCCCCTCATCTTCTCGCAGTAATTCAAACTCATATACACTGTACTCGCCAAACAGATGCTTGCGATCAACTTTATGAATCGCGATAAAACCGCGCATGGCGAGATCAATTAACGTCGCTGTTATTTCGCGATCCTCAAACTTGTAATCATATAATAGACCTACCTCAGCAGGAGTAAGATCGGTCGGCGGGGCGTACTGCGCGACAATTGCCTGGTTGTCGCGAATCATAGCTAATTCTTTTTTCACACACTAGCCTCTTGTTGGCAAGTCGGGCAGACGTGCGTTCCTCGTCCAGCACTTTTGAACTTGATAATCTCGGCTCCACAGCGCGGACATGGCAACCCTTCTCGTCGAAACACACGAGCGAAATCCATATAGCTACCTCGCTTACCTTCAGCGTTGACGTAGTTTCTGTCAGTACTGCCGCCTTTTTCTATTGCCAGGTTCATCACCGCACGAAGCTCAATAAAGAGTTGGTTAAATTCATCTACCGTGACTGATCCCACGAGACGACGAGGATGTATCTTAGCGCCCCAAAGACTCTCATCGGCGTAAATATTACCGACCCCCGCTACGACAGACTGGTCCAAAAGAGCCGCCTTGATACTGGTCTTCGAGCGACGAGTAAACCGAATTGAAAAGGCCTCAGCAGTGAAGTCATCTTCGAGCGGCTCAGGTCCAACTTTTTGCATAAACGGCATATCGCCTACTTCAAGAGTTGGCAACAACTTCATCCAGCCAAACTTGCGCTGGTCATTAAAAAACAGCTTTGACCCATCCGTAAACGTGAGCGTTACTCGAGTCGAACGATCTGGCAACTCTCCAATGAGACTATCGTTCGGATGTCCGGCGCCGAACGCCTCCTCGCCGCGAAACACAATTTGACCAGTCATCTTTAAATGAATAACCAGCGTATATCCTGTCGATATATCTATCATTAAGACTTTAGCTCGTCGACGTACATCAGTAATCGTCGCGCCGATCATAAACCGATTCACTTCATCGGGTGCATTCGGAAAACCTTTTGGCGTATCGTGAACTTCGGTCTCTATAACGCGACCAATGATCAGCTCATGGAGGCCACGACGAACCGTCTCTACTTCTGGCAGCTCAGGCATTAACGACGACCCTCAAGATAGTCCTCGATACTACTCGTCGCCTGCTCAAAGGTTGAATAGACAACTCCTTTCATCCCAGTTCGCTCCGCTCCTTGAATGTTACCCAGTAAGTCATCAATCATGAGACACTCTTCCGGCTGAACACCCAGCCTATGAGCTGCGAATTCAAAAATATCAGGGCTTGGCTTCGTCATGCCGATATCACTCGAGAGTACTACTGTGTCGAATAGTTCTGCTTGCTCCGCAGGACTGAATAAGCTATCCATCGTGTCGCTACCTACATTACTTAAAAGACCAATTTTATAACGGTCTTTCATAGACCTTAGATATTCCACAAGTTGCTCGTTGCGGATATGCTGCTGTGCAGTAATTGACTCGAGCTCCGCCGGTGACATACCCAAGATGTCAGCGGCGCCATCAAGATACTCTTGTCGAGAAATATAGCCGTAATCGGAGCATTTATTTAGATCCATGAGATCCTGTCGACGATCAGCTGGCAACAGTTCACGCAAGTGGCCGAGGCTGCCATGGTAAAGCACGCCAAAACAATCAAAAATGAGGGCACGTATCATGCCCTCATTATACCCTGTTTTGGACGTTAAAGATTAACGGCTCGAAGAAGAGTTTCGTTATCAGGAATCTGCTCAACGAATAGTTTCTTCAGCTGCTGTACGCTGGCTGCAAGTGAGCCTTTTGAGCCACTACATGTCGAAGTCCAAAGCCGCTTAATTGTCTGGCCCGATTGGACAGTTTCAAATTCATAGATAACGCCAGTAGCACAGATACCGCGAGTATCGTCCTTGTCTCCTTCGAATGCCGTACCCTTCATCGCGTTAGCAAGGTCGAGTGCATGTACGAACTCGTCATACGCGCGAGTATTATTACTAAGCGCCTTTGTGTCGATCACTGTCTGTAGGTACCCTTTGTAGGTTGTGATCGTACGAGAACTCGGGCTAACAGCAATGCGATACGAACGGAAATTCTCGTCAGCTACAATTGGCCCACGGACAGTCATGGTAACCGAACGATCGACACCGGTATTAAGCAGTGATTCGCGTCCAACATCAGCTTGTGGCTGGCTGCTATCGCCACCTTTAAATACCGCTTGGCCAAGTGACACTATAGCGGCAACGGCAATAATAACAATGATCGCGACAAGAGCGATCGGAATAATTCGTGTAAGTTTACCTCGTTGCATGTGTCGATTTTATCATCTTTATGCCAATATGTCAATCAAGGAAACGCCTAGTTAACACCGTGCGCGCCAGTGCTACCATAGCCAGCCGCGCCGCGATCGGTATCGTCGAGCGTCGACACCTTATCCCATACGGCCTGTTCATACCGAGCAACTACCATCTGAGCGATACGCATTCCCGGTTCGATCACGAATGGCTCGTGACTAAGATTAATAACTAACGCACCCACCTCCCCCCGGTAGTCGCTGTCGATCGTTCCAACGCCATTAACCATAGTGATACCATGCTTGCTACTAAGGCCACTACGAGCGCGGATCTGCGCCTCATACCCCTCGGGCAGCGCAATGGCAATACCCGTCGGGACGACAGCACGTTCAAGCGATCCTAGCGTTAGCGGACCGTCGAGCCGAGCGTGCAAGTCCATACCAGCCGATCCGGCTGTCTGATACAGCGGCAGCTGCGTATCTTCGTGAAGGGCGACAATCTTGATATGAATACCCATCTATAGCTCTCCCCAGTTTTTACCGGTCGATACATCAACGTTGAGCTTAATTGCGAGTTCAGGATAGATATTCTCCATCGTCGATCGTAGTAGTTCAGCTACTTTATCGGCATTTTCAGTCGGACATTCAATCAAAATACTGTCGTGGATTTGCAAAATTTGCTCACCCAGATCACCTAGCTTCCTATCAACTTCAATCATCGCCATCTTCATCAGATCAGCTTCAGTACCCTGAATTGGCATATTCGCTGCGGCTCGCTTTGCCCCTTCGCGAACCATAAAGTTACTGCTATTTACATCTGGCGTTGGTCGACGTCGACCAAAATAGGTTTCGACGTAGCCTTCTGAGGCTGCTTTTCGCAGTGTCTCATCGATAAATGATCGGATTGGCGCTCGAATCGCGAAGTACTGATCGATGAACTCTTTTGCCTGGGTAAAGTTCATGCCTGTCGCAGCAGACAGGCCATGTGGGCTCATGCCATAGAGCACGCCGAAATTGATCACCTTAGCGTCGCGTCGCTGAGCCTTGGTAACATCATCCATTGGAATGCCGTATACTTCACTTGCGGTTTTCGTGTGAATATCAACGTCACCGTTAAAGTCATTGATGAGCTTTGTATCATTTGCCAGGACTGCCGCTAAGCGAAGCTCAAACTGTGAATAATCAGCACTGACAAAGACCTTATCACCATCTGGGATAAATGCTTCACGAATCTTACGGCCCAGCTCGGTTCGTACCGGAATATTCTGCAGGTTTGGGTTGGTCGATGACAAGCGTCCAGTACTCGCAACATCCTGATTAAATGTCGTGTGAACACGCCCCTGCGTATCGGCTAATTTCGGCAATGTGTCGATGTAGGTATTCTTTAGTTTGGCGAGTTCACGTGTTCGCTCGATGAGTTCAATAATCGGATGTTGACCACGAAGTTTATCGAGCTCCTTCTGACCGGTACTATAGCCAGTCTTGCCCTTTTTAATGCCAGTTGTCGGCAGCTGCAACGTTGAAAATAACACCTCGGACAGTTGCGCTGGGCTTGCGATGTTAAACTCGTGGCCGACCATTGTATACATTTCTTGTTCGAGCTGAGCATGCTCGGCTCCGAGCTCATCGCTCATGCGTGCCAAAAACTCTTTATCAATCTTAATACCACGACGCTCCATAGCGAACAGATGATACGTTAACGGAAAATCGAGCTCATAAGCCACCTTGGCAAGTTTCGGCTCACTCGAAAATGCGGTGGTTTGCTGATCATAAAGCTTCCAGAGTGCTGCAAGTGTGGCCGCCGAACCGATGATCGGCTCGCCAATGAGACCTTCTAGACTACGATCACGCAGCAACGAATCGATCAAAAATGCCGCCTGATGAACATCATGAAGTTCATGAAAACGTACGTTAATACCATGATCAGCCAGCTGATGGTAGAGAAGCTTGCTATCATAGCTAATCACGCGGGTAAGCTCAAGGACGCGCCAGACGCTAGCATCAACGTCCCCTATCGGCAGGCTGTGAACTGTTTTAGCATCAGTTGACAGCCACAACTCCTCAGAGTCGGTGTCAAAATGTAATGCCACCGGACCATCGACAGATAATGTGGTCGGCCACGGAGTGATCGTTAACGGTGCTAATGATGATAAAGTAGGCGCACCAAATAGTCCCATCTGGTTAGCGTCAGACGGAGCTTCACGCATATGCTTCGGGAGTCTCCGAACAAGTGAGCTAAATTCAAATTTCTGCAAAATCGCCGCCACCGTCTCGAGGTTTGTATTCGTCACGTCGGCCTTGCCCCAGTCGAGCGTAACAGGTGCATCCGTCCAAATACGCCCCACTTCTTTACTAATGAACGCCAGGTCCTTGCCGGCATCTAGCTTCTTGGCGACGCTCGGTTTTATATCATCAAGATGCTCATAGATGTTTTCGAGCGTACGATATTCCTGCAGAAGCTGAACGCCCGTCTTCTCACCGATTCCCGGTACGCCTGGCAGATTGTCTGACGAGTCACCCTTGAGTGACTTTAGATCTAGGAACTGCTCAACATCGATACCATACTTGTTCTCGAAGTAGTCCACGTCAAATTCTTCAATGTTACTTAGGCCATTTTTCAAGGCGTAGACTTTTGTCGTTGGGCTAATCAATTGCAACGCATCAAGATCACTTGTTAGCAGGCACGTCTCGATACCTTCAGCCGTTGCTTGCTTGGCAAAGGCGCCAAGGATATCATCAGCCTCATAATCATCAAGTTCATAAAGTGGCCAACCAAACGCATCAAGCAACTCGAACAACATTGGCAGTTGTGCGTAAAAATCATCCGGGGCTTTCTTACGCCCAGCTTTATATTCAGGATAAATTTCACGGCGCTTACGAATATTGGTGCCCTTTTTATCCCACGCCACAGCAACGTAATCAGGTTCGAGCTTCTTAATAAGCTCGATCGCTAGTGAGGCAAAACCGAACACGCCGCCAGTTGGCGTCCCGTCTTTAAGGCTGAGCCCCGGCATTGCGTAGTAGCCTCTATAAAATACTGATTTTCCGTCGATAACTGCCAGGCGTTTTGTCATAGTCTCAGTATATCATCTGAGGTGGCTCTAAGAGGCGCGACGACGCAGTTTACGGCGCTCACGCTCACTAAGACCACCCCAGATGCCAAATCGTTCGTCGTTACTCACTGCGTAGTCAAGACAGGTCGAACGAACATCGCAATTACCACAGACCTTTTTAGCGTCGCGTGTTGATCCGCCCTTTTCAGGGAAGAATGCCTCGGGATTCGTCTGAGCACACAGCGCATCCGCTTGCCACGCCAACGGCTCATCATCATTCGCTGCAACTTCCGTAAAAGCAAGCACTGCCAATTCCTGCTTCTTCGCCTGACTTAGCGCTTTAGGGGCTCGTTCTTGTTTACGCTCCTGCATCACTTCCTGTTCCATAGCAACTCCTCTTGTCGTTTATGGTAGATTATGAGGCTATCATACTCACCTCACTCGCCATTCACAAGCATAGGCGCTATCTATTTGGTATACTAAAGGTAATGAAACACCATGAAAATGTAAAAATTGTTGCACTCGTCGGTCTGACCGGTAGTGGCAAGAGCACAGCCGTCGATTATCTCACTGCTAAAGGCTACCCAAAAGTATACTTTGGCGGCGTTATTTACCAGGCGATGGAAGAAGCCGGCATCGAACGGACAGCCGAAAGCGAAACAATCTTCCGTGAAGAAATTCGTGAGCGTGAAGGCAAAGACTTTGTCGTTAAGCGTATCGTCACACAAATCAATGACCTTATAAATGCCGGTCAACGTCGAATTATCGCCGATGGACTCTATACCTGGACAGAATATAAAATCCTAAAAAGAGAGTTTCCTGGCGAACTCACTACCGTTGCGGTCGTTGCGCCAAAGCACCTGCGTCATCGTCGCCTAACACAGCGAACTGAGCGTCCGTATACGCTCGAAGAAGCCAACCAGCGCGATTGGTCTGAAATTGAAAATCTCGAAAAAGGCGGCCCGATCGCCATTGCTGATCACTACATTATGAATGACGGCAATCTTGACCGTTTCCATGAACAAATTGACAC
>RCUJ01001250.1_pt1 | contig 13947 bp, 11 predicted proteins | sample 2166321 | NCBI WGS metagenome assembly RCUJ01 (sample SAMN09932808, study PRJNA488358) | compost metagenome | feature: garden; material: soil; isolation source: compost soil in an enriched community after 118 h of incubation | place: Germany: Experimental Botanical Garden Goettingen | collected... | reverse complement strand
ATCACGACACCGACTGCCTGTTCGTCGACCGTTTCATGGCCACCCCGATGTTCTACCCGGCCAACTACGGCTTCATCCCGCACACCCTGGCCGACGATGGCGATCCCCTCGACGTGCTGGTGGTCACCCCCTACCCGGTGGCCCCGGGTTCGGTGATCCGCGCCCGTCCGGTCGGTGTGCTGAACATGAGCGACGAGGCCGGCGGCGACGCCAAGCTGGTCGCCGTACCGCACGACAAGCTGACCGTCCTGTACAAGGACGTGCAGGAATACACCGACCTGCCGGCTCTGCTGATCGAGCAGATCAAGCACTTCTTCGAGAACTACAAGGATCTCGAGAAGGGCAAGTGGGTGAAGGTCGAAGGCTGGGGCGGCGCCGAAGAAGCCCGTCAACTGATTCTCAAGGCGGTTGCGGCTTACCAGAAGTAAGTCGAACCCGCTACGGAAAGCCCGCCCACAAGGCGGGCTTTTTTATGCCTGCAGGTTTTAACCGGGATTTTCCTGAGTGGGCCTTTCCGCTAATGTGGCACGCCTCTTCGCAGGACCTGTCTGCCCATGCCCCTTCTCCAGCTGCCCGGCCTGTTCGCCCTGCTCGCCTTCCTGGCGCTGGCGTTCGGCATTTTCCTCGGCCTGCGCCACCGGCAGCGCAGCAAGCGCCGACTGAGCAGCCTTGCCGCCGTGGCCGACGCCTTTGCCGCCGGCAACAACCTGGTGCGCGCCGAGATCGGCGGCGGCGACGCCATCGGCCAGCTGGCCCAGCACCTCAACCACATGATCGGCCAGCTCGAGGACGAGCGCCGCGCGCTGCGCGACAGCGAGCAGCAGCTGCGCAGCCTGATCAACGCCGCGCCGGTGGGCATGCTGGTGATCGACCCGCAAGGGCGCATCGACTCGGCCAACCCGGCCGCCGCGCAGATCTTCGACTGCCCTTCGCATCAGCTGTGCACGCAGAGCGCCGACGACCTGCTGCTCGGCCAGGATGCCTGGGCCCGCCTGCTCGCCCAGCCCAACTGCAACCTCGAATTCGCCGCCCGGCGCGGCACCGGCAGCTTCCCGCTGGAAGCCTCGTGCACGCCCTTCCTGCGCAGCGGCCAGGCGCTGCAGCTGCTGCTGGTGCGCGACATCGGCGACCGCAAGGCCGCCGAGAATCGCCTGCACTATCTCGCCCACTTCGACCCGCTGACCGGGATCGCCAACCGCACCCATCTGCTCGCCCGTCTCGAACTCGGCCTGCAGTGCGGCGAAGCGCAGTCTTTGCTGTTCATCGACCTCGACCATTTCAAGCGGATCAACGACACCCTCGGCCACGAGATCGGCGACCAGCTGCTGCGCGGCGTGGCCGAGCGCCTGCGCAAGTGTGTGCCGCCCGGCGCCCTGCTCGCCCGCCTCGGCGGCGACGAGTTCATCGTGCTGCTCTCCGCGGAGCTGGCCGGGCAGGCCGACGCCGTGGCCGAACAGCTGCTGCAGGCCTTCCGCCAGCCGTTCCATGTGCGCCAGTACGAGCTGTTCACCACGCCGAGCATCGGCATCGCCCAGCATGCGCACGGCCCGGCCAGCGCTTCCCAACTGCTCAAGGCCGCCGACCTCGCCCTCTACCAGGCCAAGAACCGCGGCCGCAACCGCCTCGCCCACTTCGATCACCGTCTGGCCGACGACGCCGAACAGCGCCGGCAGCTCGAGGCGGAGCTGCGCAGCGCCCTGGCCCGCGACGAATTCGAGCTGTACTACCAGCCGCAGATCGACCGCGATGGCCGGCAGCGCACCTTCGAGGCCCTGCTGCGCTGGCACTCGCCACGCCGCGGGCTGGTCGGCTCGGCCGAGTTCATGCCGGTGCTGGAAGAAACCGGGCTGATCCTCGAGGCCACCCGCTGGGTGTTCCGTCAGGCCTGCCGCCAGCAACGCCAGTGGCAGGCGGAGGGGCGCGACTGGGGCATCGCGATCAACCTGTCGCCGCTGGACTTCCGCCAGAGCGACCTCGCCGGCACGCTGCTGGCGATCCTCGCCGAGGAACAGCCGCAGGCCCGGCGCCTGGAGCTGGAGATCACCGAAAGCACCCTGCTGGATGCCGACCAGCAGGTGCTCGACACCCTGCATGCGCTGAAGCAGGCCGGCCTGACCCTGTTCCTCGACGACTTCGGCACCGGCTACGCCTCGCTGACTTACCTGCAGTTCTTCCCCTTCGACGGGGTGAAGATCGACCGCCAGTTCGTCACCGGCCTGCCCGACTGCCGCGAGTCGGTGGCGCTGGTGCGCGGCATCCTGGTAATCGCCGAGCAGCTGGACATGCAGGTGGTCGCCGAAGGCGTGGAAAACCAGCGCCAGGCCGACTTCCTGCGCCGCAACGGCTGCCACCGTCTGCAGGGCTTCCTGTTCGGCCGCCCGCAGTCGGCCGCGGCCTGCATCCGCAACAGCGAAGCCTCCTGCAGCGCCAGCCACGTCAACGCCTGAACCGCACGCTCAGGCAAAGAACACTGCCGCGGCCGGCAAAAGCTCCGTCGCCAGCTGTTAAGCTGGCGCACCAATAGAGTGCAGAGACTTCCCCATGCCCCTCAGCGACCTGCTCCTGCTGCTGCTCGCCGGCTTCGCCGCCGGCGGCATGAACGCCCTGGCCGGCGGCGGCACCTTCTTCTCCTTCCCGGCATTGCTGGCCACCGGCCTGCCGCCGGTCACCGCCAACGCCACCAACGCCGTGGCCCTGTGGCCGGCCAGCATCGCCGGCGCCTGGGCCGCGCGCAGCTCGCTGCGCCCGCTGGGCGGCTACCTGCTGCCGCTGCTGGCGGCCGGCCTGGCCGGTGGCCTGGGTGGCGGCCTGCTGCTGCTGGCCGGCGGCGACGAGGTGTTCCGCGTGCTGATTCCCTGGCTGCTGCTGGCCGCCACCGCGCTGTTCGCCGCCAGCCCGTGGCTCAGCCGCCTGCTCGCCGCACGCCGCCGCGAGGTAACCGAGGTGCCGCCGCATGCCCCGCTGTCGCTCGGCGCCCACGCGCTGGTCTCGGTGTACGGCGGCTACTTCGGCGCCGGCATGGGCATCCTGCAGCTGGCCGCCTTTGCCATCGAGGGCCATGCCCTGGCGCGCGCCAACGCCCTGAAGAACCTGATCTCGGCGGTGATCTACAGCGTCGCCAGCCTGACCTTCATCATCGCCGGGCGGGTCAGCTGGAGCGAGCTGCTGATCCTGCTGGCCGGCGCTAGCCTCGGCGGCTACGTCGGCGGCGCGCTCGGCCAGCGCCTGCCGGCCCGCTGGCTGCGCATGCTGGTGATCGCGGTGGGCAGCGGCATGACCCTGTACTACTTCTGGGCGACCTACGGGCGCTGAGCCGCGAGCCGCCGGTCGTTTGCCCGCCGGGCGCGGCTCTGCTAGTGTCGCGCCCGTTTTCCGCCGCCCGAGACCGCCGCCATGGCCCGCAAGAAAGCCGCCCCCGACTTCGAACAGTCGCTGACCGAACTGCAGACGCTGGTCGAGCGCCTGGAAAGTGGTGAACTGTCCCTCGAGGACTCGCTGGCCGCCTTCGAGCAGGGCATCCGCCTGACCCGCGAATGCCAGGGCGCGCTCAGCCAGGCCGAGCAGAAGGTGCAGATTCTCCTCGGCCAGAGCGGCGAGACCGCCCCCTTCGACCCGGAGGGCGAAGCGCAATGAGTCTCCAGCAGTACCAGGCCCGCTGCCAGGCGCGTGTCGATGCCGCGCTGGAAACCCTGTTCGTTGCCCCGCAGCCCGAACTCGTCCGTCTCTACCAGGCCATGCGCTACAGCGTGATCAACGGCGGCAAGCGCGTGCGCCCGCTGCTCGCCTACGCCGCCTGCGAAGCCCTCGGCGGCGCGGCCGAGCAGGCCAACGGCGCCGCCTGCGCGGTGGAGCTGATCCACGCCTACTCGCTGGTCCACGACGACCTGCCGGCGATGGACGACGACGACCTGCGCCGCGGCCAGCCGACCACCCATATCGCCTTCGACGAGGCCTGCGCCATCCTCGCCGGCGACGCCCTGCAGGCGCTGGCCTTCGAGGTCCTCTGCGATGCCAGGCTGTCACCGCTGGACGCCGACACCCGGCTGAGCATGCTCGCCAGTCTGGCCCACGCCGCCGGCCCCGCCGGCATGGCCGGTGGCCAGGCCATCGACCTCGGCTCGGTCGGCCGCCAGCTCGACCAGGCCGCGCTGGAAACCATGCACCGCCACAAGACCGGCGCGCTGATCGAGGCCAGCGTGCGCCTCGGCGCCCTGGCCAGCGGCCACAGCGACGCCGCCAGCCTGCAGGCGCTGCAGGACTATGCCCGCGCCATCGGCCTGGCCTTCCAGGTGCAGGACGACATCCTCGACGTGGAAAGCGACACCGCCACCCTCGGCAAGACCCAGGGCAAGGACCAGGCCCACGACAAGCCGACCTACCCGGCCCTGCTCGGCCTCGACGCCGCCAAGGCCTATGCCGGCGAGCTGCGCGACCAGGCGCTGGCTGCCCTCGCCCCCTTCGACCAGCGCGCCGACGCGCTGCGCGAGCTGGCCCGCTACATCGTCGCGCGCAGCCACTGAACGACGCCCAAGCCCGGGGTGGAAAACGACCGAGGGTCTTTTCCACCCCGCGGCTGACACCCAGCCGGTGCTCGACCTTCGCCCTGCTTGGGCAGGTCCCTCAGCTTCGGGTAAACTCCCGAATCTTTTGTCCGACTGCCGAACCCGTCCGATGCCCAAGACGCTGCACGAGTTTCCCCGCCAGCGGCCCGACACGCCCCTGCTCGACCGCATCGACAGCCCCGCCGCGCTGCGCACCCTCAGCGAAGGCGAGCTGGAGACCCTGGCCGACGAGCTGCGCCAGTACATGCTCTACACCGTGGCACGCACCGGTGGGCATTTCGGCGCCGGTCTTGGCGTGGTCGAGCTGACCATCGCCCTGCACCATGTCTACGACACGCCCCGCGACCGTCTGGTGTGGGACGTCGGCCACCAGGCCTACCCGCACAAGATCCTCACCGGACGCCGCGAGCAGATGGCCACCCTGCGCCAGAAGCACGGCCTGGCCGCCTTCCCGCGCCGCGCGGAGAGCGAGTACGACACCTTCGGCGTCGGTCATTCCAGTACCTCGATCAGCGCCGCGCTGGGCATGGCGCTGGCCAACCGCCTGCAGGGCAACGAGCGGCGTACCGTGGCGGTGATCGGCGACGGCGCACTGACCGCCGGCATGGCCTTCGAGGCGCTCAACCACGCCTCGGAAACCAACGCCGACATGCTGGTGGTGCTCAACGACAACGACATGTCGATCTCCAAGAACGTCGGCGGCCTGTCCAACTACCTGGCCAAGATCCTCTCCAGCCGCACCTACGCCAGCATGCGCGAGGGCAGCAAGAAGATCCTCTCGCGCATCCCCGGCGCCTGGGAAATCGCCCGCCGCACCGAGGAGCACGCCAAGGGCATGCTGGTGCCCGGCACCCTGTTCGAGGAGCTGGGCTGGAACTACATCGGCCCGATCGACGGCCACGACCTGCCGACCCTGATCGCCACCCTGCGCAAGATGCGCGAGCTCAAGGGCCCGCAGTTCCTGCACATCGTCACCAAGAAGGGCAAGGGCTTCGCCCCGGCCGAGGCCGACCCGATCGGCTACCACGCCATCAGCAAGCTCGAGCCGGGTAGCGAACAGGCGCCCAGGAAGGCGGCGGGACCGAAGTACTCGGCGGTGTTCGGCCAGTGGCTGTGCGACATGGCCGCGCGCGATGAACGGCTGATCGGCATCACCCCGGCGATGAAGGAAGGCTCCGACCTGGTGGCCTTCGCCGAGCGCTTCCCGGAGCGCTACTTCGACGTCGCCATCGCCGAGCAGCACGCAGTGACCCTGGCCGCGGGCCTGGCCTGCGAGGGCGCCAAGCCGGTGGTGGCGATCTACTCCACCTTCCTGCAGCGCGCCTACGACCAGTTGATCCACGACGTGGCGGTGCAGGACCTCGACGTACTGTTCGCCATCGACCGCGCCGGTCTGGTCGGCGAAGACGGCCCGACCCACGCCGGCAGCTTCGACATCTCCTTCCTGCGCTGCATCCCCGGCATGCTGGTGATGACCCCGAGCGACGAGAACGAGCTGCGCCTGCTGCTCTCCACCGGCTACCACTACCGTGGCCCGGCGGCGGTGCGCTACCCGCGCGGCAGCGGTCCCAACGCGCCGATCGATCCGGCGCTGGAAGGCGTGGAGATCGGCAAGGGCGTGGTGCGTCGCCAGGGCCAGCGGGTCGCCCTGCTGGTGTTCGGCGTGCAGCTGGCCGAGGCCCTGCAGGTGGCCGAGCGGCTCGACGCCAGCGTGGTCGACATGCGCTTCGTCAAGCCGCTGGACGAGACCCTGGTGCGCCAGCTGGCCACTCACCACGACCTGCTGGTGACCATCGAGGAGAACACCGTGATGGGCGGCGCCGGCTCGGCGGTCGGCGAATTCCTCGCCGGCGAGGCCATCGTCAAGCCGCTGCTGCACCTCGGCCTGCCCGACTACTACGTCGAGCACGCCAAGCCGGCGGAGATGCTCGCCGAATGCGGCCTCGACACCGCCGGCATCGAGGCCGCGGTGCGCCAGCGCCTGGCGCTGCTTGAGAAAGATTCAACTCAAGTCGTCTGAAAGCTGCTTGAGTTCCACGACGCCGCGCACTAAGGTGCGCGGCGTTTTGCTTTTCGTCAGGGTGTGCCGGCATTGGCCGGCATTAAACGGGAAGCCGGTGCGTCCTACGGACAATCCCGGCGCTGCCCCCGCAACGGTAATCGACTGCAGGCCATCGCCTGCAACCTTGCCCAACCGCCACTGGGATTTCCTGGGAAGGCGGGCAAGGGTCGACAGCCCGGAGACCGGCCCCGACGGATTCGACAGGTGTTGCGGAGGGCCGCACCGTCAGTCACGCGCCGTTCGTCGGCGCGTCTCTGGTTCCTGCCCTCCTCGAAAGTCTGCCTTCCACTTTTGAGGATTCATCAATGAAAGTTTCCCGTCTGGCGCTGGCCATTGCCCTGGTCCCCGGCCTGAGCCTGGCCGCCGAGCCGGCCGCCGACAACGTCCTGCCGCTGATCGTCACCCGCGCCACGCCGCTGGAGCAGCCCGCTCCGGCCAGCGTGCGGGTCATCAAGCGTGCGGAGATCGAGCGCAGCGGTGCGCAGAACCTGCAGGACGTGCTGCGCGGCCAGGCCGGCGTGCAGCTGCGCGACATCATCGGCGATGGCAGCCGCGCCACCCCCAGCCTACGCGGCTTCGGCGAGAACGCGGTGAACAACACGCTGATCCTGGTCGACGGCCGCCGCCTCAACCAGCCGGCGCTGGCCGGCGCCGACCTCAACAGCGTGCCGCTGGCCAACATCGAGCGCATCGAGATCCTGCGCGGCGCCGGCACCGTGCTGTACGGCGACCAGGCGGTCGGCGGGGTGATCAACATCATCACCCGCACCCCGCGCAGCAACGAGGCCTACGTGGAAACCAGCCAGGGCAGCCACGACCTGGAAGCCTACCGCGGCCACGTGTTCCAGCAACTGGGCGGCGGCTTCTCCGCCTATGCCAGCGGCGAGACCCGTCACACCGACAACTACCGCGACCACAACAACGCCGACTACAGCAACGCCTTCGGCCGCCTGCGCTACGAGCATGCCCAGGGCTGGGCGCTGTACGAGTACCAGACGGTGGACGACGAGCTGCAGCTGCCGGGCTACCTGAGCGAAACCCAGCAGCGCAGCGACCGCAAGGCCAGCTTCGACGCCAACAGCAACGGCTTCAGCGACAGCAAGACCCAGGTACACCGCTTCGCCGTGGAACAGCACCTCGGCGACATCTGGGCGGCCAACCTCGACTACAGCCACAGCGACCAGGATGGCGTCGGCGCCTACAACAGCGCCTTCGGCACCTCGCCCTTCACCCAGGGCACCCGCATCGAAAGCTTCAGCCCGCGCCTGACCGCGCGCTGGGATACCGACCTCGGGCGCAGCGAGTGGCTGCTCGGCCACGACCACATCACCAGCGACTACCAGGCCTCGTGGGGCAGCGACTTCCGCCAGACCCTGCGCGACTGGTACACCCAGCTCAGTCAGCCGCTCGGCCGCGATCTGATCCTCACCCTCGGCTATCGCGCCAGCGAGGCGGAGGACCGCAACCATGCCGTGGGCAAGACCCACACCGACCGCGAAGGCAGCAGCAGCGTCGGTCTGTCCTGGCAGGCCGACGCGCAGACCCGCCTGTTCGTCAAGCGCGAGGACGTGCTGCGCTGGGCCAACATCGACGAGAACGGCTTCGTCAGTCCCGGCGTCGAGTTCCTCAAGCCGCAGACCGGTGAATCCTGGGAGAGCGGCGTGGAGTGGGATGACGGCGTGCAGCGTTACCAGTTGAGCGTCTACCGTCTCGATCTGGACGACGAGCTGATGTACGACCCCAGCGCACCGGGCCCCTTCGGCCTCGGCGCCAACGTCAACCTGGACCAGACCCGCCGCGACGGCCTGCTGCTCGAAGGCCAGCGCCAGTTGAGCGAGCGCCTGAGCCTGGGCGGCCAGTACAGCTTCACCGACGCCGAGTACCGCGCCGGCAGCTTCAAGGGCAACGACGTCCCCGGCGTCGCCCGCCACGGCGCCAGCGCCCATCTCGACTACCGGCTGCTGCCAGGGCTGAACGCCCGGCTGGAAGGGGTGTATACCGGCGCCCGCTACCTGTCCAGCGACAACGCGCACGCCCTGCCGCGCGAAGGCGGCTACACGGTATTCAATGCGGCACTGACCTACGACTACCGCCAGTTCACCGGCAAGCTGCGGGTCAACAACCTGACCGGCAAGCGCTACGACGCCTTCGCCAGCCACTCCGACTGGACGCCGGGCAACAAGGCCCTGTATGCGGCGCCCGAGGAAGAGGTGCAGCTGAGCGTCGGCTACCGCTTCTGAGCCTGACCGCAGAAACGACAAGGCCCCGCCTAAGGCGGGGCCTTGTCGTTTCAAGCAGTGAAACTCAGCGCGCCTGATCCAGGAGCCGGCACAGCTTCGCGGTGGCGGCGAGCATCTGGAAGCTCGGCCGCTCCAGGCCCTCGTCCGGCACGTCCCAGACCTGGCCGCGGCGCACCGCGGTGAGTTGCGGCCAGGCCTGCCAGGCGGCGGCCTGACCCGGCTCGCCGAGCAGGATCACCGCCGGATCGCGAGCCAGCACCGACTCGACGCTGACCTGCGGCGCCGGCAGCTGGAGATCGTCGAACACGTTGCGCGCGCCGCACAGGCGCAGCGCGTCGCTGATGATCTGCCGCCCGCCGAGGGTATACATGGGGCGATCCCAGACCTGATAGAACACCGTCAACGGCTCGGCGCGGGCATGGCGGACGGCCAGCTCGCGCACGCCCGCGCGCATCCGCGCGGCCAGGCGCTCGCCCTGTTCCGCATGACCGACCGCGGCGCCAATCGCCGCCAGCTGCCCGGCCAGTTCCTCGAGGCTGTGTGGCTGCGCCTCGATCAGCGGGATGCCGAGGCTCTGCAGTTGTGCCTGCACCGCCGGGCCGACGCTGTCCGGCCAGAGCAGGATCAGGTCCGGTTGCAGGCTGAGCAGGGTTTCCATGCTGAGCTGGCCATGCCGACCGAGGGAGGGCAGATGGGCCAGCGCCGGCAGGCGCGGGCCGCCGTCGAGCACGCCGACCAGGCGCTCGGCGGCGTCCAGTTCGAGCATGATCTCGCTGAGCGACGGCGCCAGCGCCACCACCCGCCGGGCGCCCTGCCCGACCGGTTCCGCAGCTTGCGCCAGCGCGGCGCCCAGCAGCATGGCGAGCAGCAGGCGGCGCATCAGCGCAGCTGGCGCGGCAGTCGGTAGAGGATGGCGATCAGCACGCTGGCGAACACCAGCAGCAGTACCGGCACGCCATGCAGGTCGGCCAGCCGGCCGAGCGCGGCGAACCAGGCCGGCAGCAGCGCGCCGAGCAGGCCGTGGCGCTGCGCCAGCGCCAGTTCCGTCCACGCGGCACCTTCATCCGGAGCGTTGAGGGCGCGACCGCAGCCGATCAGCGCATGCTTGTAGCGGCGGAACAGCGGCAGGCCGACGAACATGCTCAGCAGCGCGGCGATGAACAGCGGCATGGCCAGGCTGTCCGGCAGCGGCGCCTGCTCGGGACCGAAGGCGCCGAGCAGGGCCAGCGGCAGCAGCGCCACGGCCAGCAGTCCCCACCAGCGGCGGGAAAACAGCGGCCGCTGCACGCCGGCCTGGCTCATTGGTCCTCGGCCTGGTGCAGGTTGCCGAGCAGGTGGCCGAGCTTGCCGGCCTTGGTCGCCAGGTAGTGCTTGTTGTGCGGGTTGAGCCCGCTGTGCAGCGGCACGCGCTCGGCCAGGCGGATGCCGTAGGTTTCCAGCGCCTTGAGCTTGCGCGGGTTGTTGGTCATCAGCTTGAGGGCGCGGATGCCCAGATGGTCGAGCATCGGCCGGCACATCGCGTAGTCGCGCTGGTCGGCGCCGAAGCCCAGGCGCTCGTTGGCCTCGACGGTGTCGGCGCCGGCGTCCTGCAGCTCGTAGGCGCGGATCTTGTTGAGCAGGCCGATGCCGCGGCCTTCCTGGCGCAGGTACAGCAGCACGCCGCGGCCTTCGGCGGCGATGGCCGCCAGCGCCGCTTCCAGCTGGGCACCGCAGTCGCAGCGCAGGCTGAACAGGGCATCGCCGGTCAGGCATTCGGAGTGCAGACGGCCGAGCACCGGCTCGCCGTTGGCGACGTCGCCCAGGGTCAGGGCGACGTGCTCCTTGCCGGTGGCCTCATCGAGAAAGCCATGCATGGTAAACACGCCAAAGGGGGTTGGCAGCTTCGAGGCGGCGACAAAGACGACGGACACCGGGACACTCCTGCTAGACGTAAGGGGCCGATTGTAGCAGCAGCATGGCCGACGCGGTCACTCGGGATTGCCTCCATCCGCCGCGCCGACGCCCAGCTGCGCCAAGGCCGCGGCCAGCAGCGGCGCCACGCTGACCGCGTTGCTCGGATGGCCGATGCAGTCGCTGCTCCACACCTCGCGCACGCCGGCGGCGCGGATGATCTCCAGGGCATCGGCGGCGAACAGCGCATGGGTCACCGCCGCGTCCACCGAGGCGGCGCCGGCGGCCAGCAGCAGCTCGGCGGCGCGCGCCAGGGTGCGCCCGGAGCTGGCCACATCGTCGAGCAGCACCACCGCGCGGCCCTGCACCGCCACCTCGGGCAGGGCGATATCGACCTGGCGGTCGCCATGGCGCACCTTGCTGCATACGCCGAAGTCGAAGCCATGCCCCGCGGCGGCCGCCTCGATCCACTGCCGCGATTCGGCATCCGGACCGATCAGCAGCGGGTTGACGACCTTGCCGGCGATCAGTTCGGCGAGCAGCGGCGCGCCGGACAGGCTGAGTGCCTCGCCGCGCGGAATCGCCTCGGCCAGCGTGGCGATGCGGTGCAGGTGCGGGTCGACGGTAAGCACCGCATCGAAGCGCTCGGCGAGGAACTCGCCGACCACCCGCTGGCTGACCACCTCGCCGGGATGGAAGGCGATGTCCTGGCGCATGTAGGCCAGGTACGGCGCCACCAGCAGCAGGCGGCGGGCGCCGAGACGGCGCGCCTCGCCGGCCACCAGCAGCAGCTCGACCAGCTTCTCGTTGGGGCGGTCGAGGCTGCGGTACAGCACCAGGGTGTCGGCCAGCACCTCGCCCTCAGCCAGCGGCAGGCGCAGGCGCAGCTCGTCGTCGGGAAAGCGGTGGCGTTCGATGCCCGCGGCCGGCAGGCCGGCCGCCGCGGCCAGACGTTCGGCGGCATCACGTTCGTCGGCGAAATACAGCAGCAGTGCGCTCATCGATGACCTTCCTCAGAACTCGACGTACAGGTGCGGCAGCTCGTCGGCGCTGCCCAGGGTGAAGCCGCAGCTGCGCTGACTGGCCTGGCGGGCGAACTCGAGGTCGGCCGGATAGGCGGCGTACACGCGGTACAGCGGTGCACCGGCGGCGACCCGCTCGCCGAGCTTGTACAGCAGGTCGACTCCGGCGCCCTGCACCTTGGGCGCCCCGGCCAGACGGGCGATGCGCGCCAGCAACAGATTGTCGATGGCGACCACCACGCCGTCCTGTCCGGCGTTCACCTCGAAGCTCAGCGGCGCCAGCGCCGGCGCGTTGTGGTCGAACGCCTTGTGGCCCTGGGCGGCGATGATCGCCTGCATCTTGGCCAGCGCGCGGCCGGAGTCGAGGATGTCGCGGGCGATGGCGTAGCCGTCGCCGCCACGCACGTCCGGGTCGAACTCGAGCATCCGTCCGGCCAGGCGCAGGGCCTTCTGGCGCAGGTCATTGGGCGCGCGCGGGTCGTTCTCCAACACGCGCATCACGTCGCGCGCCTCCAGTACCGGGCCGATGCCGCTGCCCACCGGCTGGCGGCCGTCGGTGATCACCACGTCGATGGTCAGGCCCATGCGCCCGGAAACGAACTCGAACAGCTTGCGCAGGCGCTGCGCCTCGGGCATCGAGCGCACCTTGGCGGTCGGCCCCACCGGGATGTCCAGCACCAGGTGGGTGGAACCGGCGGCGACCTTCTTGGACAGGATCGAGGCGACCATCTGCCCCGGCGAGTCGATCGACAGCGGCCGTTCGACGGCGATCAGCACGTCGTCGGCCGGCGACAGCTCGCTGGTGCCGCCCCAGGCCAGGCAGGCGCGGTGCTCGCGGACGATCTCCTCGAGGCGGACGAACGGCAGCTCGACGTTGGCCAGCACCTCCATGGTGTCGGCGGTACCGGCCGGCGAGGTGATCGCCCGCGACGAGGTCTTCGGGCAGAGCATGCCGTGGGCGGCGACGATCGGCACCACCAGCATCGAGGTGCGGTTGCCGGGGATGCCGCCGATGCAGTGCTTATCGACCACCGGGTGCTCGTGCCAGTCGAGGCGCCGGCCGACGCCGGTCATCGCGTCGGTGAGGAAGTACACCTCCTCGCGGTCCAGCTCGCCCTGGTTGGTGGCCACCACGAAGGCGGTCAGCTCGATCTTCGAGTAGCGGTGCTCGGCGATGTCGCGGACGATGGCGCGAAAATCCTCGCGGTCCAGGCGCTCGCCGGCGATCTTGCGGTGCAGGGCGGGAATCGACGACGGCGGCTCGGCCTGGGAAACGCTCGCCGGGTGGCCGTTGGCCACGCCGAGCTGGGCGAAGGCGTCCTCGGACAGGCCCAGCTCGCCGCAGTCGACGATGGCGGGGTCGTCGACCACGTTGAGGCTGGCGAGGATGCGCCGGCCGTTGGCGCGCACCTCGACCTTGGACAGCGCCTGGAACCCCTCGGCGCGGTACACGCCGCAGTCGCGGTTCAGGTAGGCGACGTTCTCGCGGTAGGTATCGATGGCGACGCGGCGCAGCTGCAGGGTCGCTGCTTCGCAGGCGCAGCCATCAGCTGCGGGCGGGGTGTTTTCCATGGGGCAGGCCTGTAGGTGACAACGTCTGGACTATGCCGCCGCACAGGCGCCAGCGGCAAGCGAATCGGCGCCCGCGCTCAGTGCTTGCCCTCCAGGCGCAGCACGCCCTGCTCCTCGCGCCAGCCGACCCGGTTGAGGAAGCTCATGCCCAGCAGCACCTCGCCGGGCGAGCCGCCGGCGATGATCGCCGCCTCGACGCCGAGCAGCTCGAGGCTGCCGACCTTGACGCTGTTGAGGGTCATCCGCCAGGCCGGCACCACGCCGCCGGCGGTGTTGACCTGCATCGGCTGACCGCGGGTCTTGTAGTCGAGGCCGAGACGGCTGGCCTGGGCCTCGTTCATCGCCACCGAGGAGGCGCCGGTATCGACCAGGAACTGCACGCCCTGGCGGTTGATCGAGCCGGCCACCCAGTAGTGCCCGCCGGTGCCGCGGGCGATGCTCAGCTGCTGGCGCTGCGGCTCGGCGTAGCCGGCGCCGCTGTACTCGCGCGACAGGCCGAACGGCGTATCGACGCCATCGACGCGCAGCACCGCACCGCGCGCATCGGCGCTGACCAGGGTGACCCCGGCCGGGCCGCTCTGGCCGACCTTGAGCAGCTG
>RCUJ01001249.1_pt1 | contig 13953 bp, 12 predicted proteins | sample 2166321 | NCBI WGS metagenome assembly RCUJ01 (sample SAMN09932808, study PRJNA488358) | compost metagenome | feature: garden; material: soil; isolation source: compost soil in an enriched community after 118 h of incubation | place: Germany: Experimental Botanical Garden Goettingen | collected... | reverse complement strand
GACGTACGGGCTGCCGTTGTCGACCCAGGTGACGATGATGCTCATCACGCTGCGAAAGGCATCGCCCGGCTTCCACGCGCCCGACTTGGCCTGCGCCACCCAGCGCTTGCCCACCGCCTGCGTCACGTAGAAGCTGCCGTGGAACACGATGTTGGCCACGGCGTCGAAGGCGCGTGGCGAGAGGCTCTCGGTCGGCGAGACGAAGTTGCCCGCCGCGTTGTTCACGAGGCCCGTGAGCCCGCCGCTCTGGAACAGGCTCTCGACCATGTCGTCGACCTGCTGCGCGATGCGGATGTCGACGCCGAAGGCATCGATGCGCCGATCGGGAAACTGCTGGCGCCAGGCGGCGGCGGTTTCTTCGCAGACCGCCTGGCGCCGGCCGCAGATGGCGACGTCGGCGCCCAGGCTCAGGAAACGCTCGGCCATGGCACGGCCGAGGCCGGTGCCGCCGCCGGTGACGAGGATGCGCTGGCCGCGCATCAGGGATGCTTCGAACATGAGGGATCTCCTTGGCGTTGCGGCAGCGGCAGGAGCGCGTGCTGCCATCGGCCGCATGCTACGACTGCCAGGGCGCCATGGCTTGCGGAATCTGGCTCTGCCGGCGGGTGAAAATGGCCGCGCCCCCTTCCCTTTCACCCCTGGACCTTCCGGACACACGACCCATGCCCCGTTCCTCCGATGCTTCCTTCCTGCCGCTCGACGGCGTGCGCGTGCTGAGCCTGGCGCTCAACCTGCCGGGCCCCGCCGCGCTGCTGCGCTGCCGCACGATGGGCGCGGCCTGCCTCAAGCTGGAGCCGCCCGGCGGCGATCCGATGGGGCTGTACAACCGGCCCGCGTACACGGCGCTGCACGAGGGCGTGGAGGTCCGCACGGTCGACCTGAAGACAGAGGCCGGCCAGGCGCAGCTGCACGCCGAGCTGGCCCGCACCGACGTGCTGCTGACCTCGTTCCGCCCCTCGGCGCTGCAGAAGCTGAAGCTCGACTGGGCCTCGCTGCAGGCGCGGCATCCGGCGCTGTCGCAGGTCGCCATCGTCGGCGCGCCGGGCGAACGCGCCGAGGAGCCGGGCCACGACCTGACCTACCTCGCCGAGAGCGGCCTCGTCACCGGCACCGCGCTGCCGCCCACGCTGTACGCCGACATGGGCGGTGCGCTGCTCGCGAGCGAGGCGGTGCTGAAGGCCGTACTGCAGCAGACGCGCCAGCGCGGCGGCGTGTACCTCGAGGTGGCGCTGAACGCCTCGGCCGACTGGCTCGCCCTGCCCCGCACCTGGGGCCTGACGAAGCCCGAAGGTGCGGTGGGCGGCGCACACGCGGGCTACCGCGTCTATCCCTGTGCCGACGGCCGCGTGGCCGTGGCGGCGCTGGAACCGCACTTCGCCGCGCGCCTGTGCGACGTGGCCGGCGTGGCGCCGCCGGACATGATGGCGCCGGCCACGCACGCGGCACTGGCCACTTGGCTCGCGACGCGCACGCGCGCCGAGCTGGAGGCCATGGGCCGTGAGCGCGACGTGCCGCTGCTCACGCTGGCCGACTGACGGCGCTCAGGACGCCGGCAGGCGCAGGTCGCTCAGCTTGCGGTCGAGCTTGATGAGCCAGATGCGCGTCGGCCGCTCCAGGTCGGAGCCGCGCGTGATGCGCGCCCGGGTTGCGCCCGCGGGGCAGCCGCTGAGCTGGCCGTCGACGGCGGCCGTGCACTCTTCCACGCTGCCGGCCAGGCGGGTGCCATCGGCGGCGAGCAGCACAGTGCCCAAGCCGAAGTCGTTGTCGTTCACCAACGCCAGGGTCTGGTCGTCGACGATGGTCAGGCCCTCGGCCTTCTCGGCCAGCCAGCCCAGCACGTTGAGGTCGAGCAGCTCGGTCTTGCGCATCGTCACCACGGTCGAATAGTCGGCACCGTTCGACGCGACCTGCGTGATGCTGCTGATCTCCAGGTTGTGGTCGAGGGCCTTGATGTCGGTCGCGTTGGCCGGCAGCTCCACCAGCATCAGCTTGTTGAACACCTTGCCGTCGCCCTTGCGCGCGCCCTGCTCGATGACGATGAAGCGGCCGTTGCCCAGGCTCACCACGTCGCCGAGCTTGGCGTTGCCGGTGCGGTCCTTGTCGTACTGGCTGCCGTCGATCGGGTAGGCGTAGAGCTTGGAGGTCTCGGTGGCCGGATCGAACGCGAGCCAGCGCGTGAACTTGGCGATGTGGCGCACGTCGGTGTTGCTGCCGCCCGGCGGCTTGGCCTTGATCGACTTGCCGTTGGCGTCGCGCGGGTCGATCGGGCTCTGCAGGAAGCCGTGCAGCACGCCGCTGGCCGCATCGAGCGTCAGGCCTTCCATGCCGCGGTTGGGGCGGCGCTGGGCCAGCACGGCCGGCAGGTCGGTGGCGCCGGGGCCGGGCGCGTACTTCTTCTCGATCACGCCGCTGGCGATGTTCAGGCGCGCGATGAAGGGGCCGTACTCGTCGCTGGTCCACAGCACGTTGCGCGCCTTGTCGAGCACCAGCGTCTCGGGGTCGAGGCCGTTGGCGTCGTAGCCGGCCTTGGCTTCGTCGAACTTGTACTGGTCGGTCAGCGGGGTCTCGCCGGTCGAGCCCACGCCCGAGCGCGGCGGCAGGCCGGTGATCTTGGTGTTGGCGTCGCGCTTGAGCGGCACGCTGGTGCTGAGCACCGCGCCGGTCTTGCCCACGCGCACGATGCCGAAGCTCGGCGCGAACGACGGCGCCGGGAACACCTTGCTGATGCTGGTGACACCGTCGCCGCCGCCGGGCACGGGCGCGGTCGGGCCGTCGCCGTTCGGGCCGCGGTCGGTGATGGCGTAGAACTCGAGCGCGCCGTCGTCGGCTTTGCCCTTGAACGCCAGGCCCGAGCCGTAGGCCGGCAGGAAGCCCTGCGGAAAGTCGGCCTTGATGTCCGCGTTGTCGCCCTCGTAGGGCACGTGGAAGCGGGTGTCGGCCTGCAGCTGGTAACGCGTGACGGCGATGCCGATGGCGCCGAGCTGGTTCGTCTGCGTCGACGCCTCGGTGACCGGTGCGGCCAGGCGCGAGGCCAGCGTGTCCTCGAAGTGTTCGCGGGCCAGCATGCGGCGGTTCGAGTCGACCATGCGGGCATTGTAGGGAGCGGGCAACGCGGCCAGCACCGCGTTGAGCGCGGTGTGGAAGGCGTCGGGCGCGGCGTTGAAATCGAGCGCGCCGGCCGTCAGCGCGGCCTTGAGCGCGGGCGTCAGGCGGATGCCGTTGGCGGGGTCGCGGTCCTCGTCGAAGCTTTGCAGCGCGAGCAGGCGGTTGACCACGGCATCGGCCTTCACGTCGCTGCCGCCGGCCAGGGTGAGTGGCGTGATTGCTTCGCCGCATGCGGCGCTGCCCAGGGCCAGCGCGCCGGCGCTGAAGGTGACGGTCTCGCCGTCCTTGCAGATGAATTCGCCCTTGGCGTTGGTGGCGGCCTTGGCGGCGCTGCCGGCCACGTAGTCGAGGCCTTCCACGGCGGCATCCAGGAAGGTGCCGGTTTTCGACTGTGCAGCGGGCGGATTGGTCGTGCCGCCGCCCACGGGGAACGACCAGCCGCCCCCGCCGCCGTTGCCGCCGCCGCAGGCGGTCAGCACCGCGCCAGCGCCCACGAGCGCCAGCCATCCCATCCTCGATCCTCTTGTTGTCTTGCGCATTGCTTGTTGTCCTTGTGATGCGCCCGCGCAAAGGCGCAAGCCCCGGCGATTAATGCCGAGGCAGATGACAAGCCCGTGAAACTGCAACCGAAAGGTTGCGGTGGTCGGCGCCTTTTCAGCGGCCGCTGCCGTCGCGCTGGCGGTCTTCGCGCTTGACCGCGAGGTAGGTGTCGAGGTCGACCTCGTGCAGCTGGCGCGGGTAGCGCTCGGCCGCCGCGAACCAGTAACGCTGCCGGCGCTCGGCCGGGTCGTTGGCCCCGGTGGCCAGGTAGGCGTCGAGCGTGAGGAAGTAGCGCATCGCATTGCGCTCCACCAGCCCGCGCAGGCCGCGGATGTACTCGGGCTGGCCGTCGGCGCCCTTGCCCACCACGGTGAAGCCCACCTTGGAACTGCCGAAGGTGGCGAGGTAGGCCTGCGTGGCCAGCCGCACCATCGTGTTGTGGTTGTAGCCGTAGCTGAAGTGCAGGAAGGTCTTGCGCTCGTCGAGCGCCACCGCTTCGAGCCGCACGCGGTAGTTGCTGGTGCCGAACGGGCCGGTGTCGGCCGACATCTCGACCTGCAGGTGCTCGGGCGTGGCGCTGGCCACGCGGTAGGCAAAGGGCAGCTCGAAGGCCTGGTCGACCGGCTTGTCGTAGCGGCGCACCACGAACAGCGTGAGCGTCTCCTTGCCCTGCGGCGAGGTGCTGATGCGGCAGCGCCGGTTGTTGATGTGCAGCGTGAGCAGTTCGCACCAGTGGTCCGAGCCCTTGAGCGCCGCGCTGACCTTCGACAGCGGGTGCTCGACCACGGCGTAGATGTCGCCCTCGAGGCCGCCGGGCGTCTCGGTGGAATCGAGTTGCACGGGACGCCCGAAGCGGCTCTGGTCGAGCTTGTCGCTGAGCTTCTGGTGCTCGGCGCGCAGGGCCTGGGCCCCCGCGGGCGCGGAGGCCTCGGGGGCCGCCGCCTGCGCCAGCAGCGACACGCCGCAGCAGGCGGCCACCGCCAGGATGCGCTTCCACGAAACCGGCACGGGGGGCGAACTGCTCGTCATGGGGCTACACGATACCCCGGTTCCGCCGCACCAGCAGCAGCATCGCCCCCGCCAGCAGCGCCGCCCCCAGCCATTGGCGCGGCGCCATCGGCTGGGCCAGCCACAGCGCCGCCAGCCAGGCGGCCACCAGCGGTTCGATCAGCGTGCCGACCACCGCCGCCGTCGGCGAGAGCCGACGCGCGCCCCAGGCGAAGGCCAGGTAGGCGACCGAGGTGGTGGCCACGCCGGTGTAGGCCGCGCCCGTCCATTGCGCCGTGCCCTCGGGCCAGGTGATGCCGTTCGCCACGGCGACGCCGAGCATGCACAGCGCCGCGGCGCTCATGCCCCAGGCGGACGCGGTCACGGCCGGCACCCGCGCCGGCATGCGCGCGTTGCCCAGCACCACCAGCGCATAGCAGACGGCCGAGCCGAAGGACCACGCCAACCCTGCGCCGTAGCCCGTCGGCAAGGCGCCCCAGCCAGCGGCCGGCATCACCAGCAGCAGCACGCCCGCCAGCGCCAGCACGAGGCCGCCGAGCAGGCGCGCGCCGAAGGGCTCGTAGCCGCGCAGCACCGACACGCAGGCCACGATCAGCGGCGCGCAGCAGATCGAGATCACCGTCGGCAGCGCGGCACCCAGGTGCGCGATGCCGGCGAACCAGCAGCTCACGTTCAGCGCCATCGCGGCGCCGGTGCCGACGACGTGGCCCTGCTCGCGCCGCGTCAGGTGGCGCCACCCGGCATCGGCGACCGGCGCGCGCCGCGTCGCCTGCCAGTGCAGCCACCACAGCAGCGGCATGCCCAGCGCGAAGCGCGCCAGCGACAGGCTGTGCGGCGCGATGCCGCCGTCGATCAGGAATTGCGCCACCAGGGCGCCGCCGCCCCAGAGCACGCCGGCCAGCAGCACGCCGCCCCAGGCCAGGGCGGCCGTTGTTCTTGCATTCATGTTGAAACTCTCCGTGAGGCCCGTCGCCTCGGCGTCGCGTCGACGCATTGCCGGGGGCGGGCATGACCATCCGGCCACCGCCCGGCCTGTCTTCGCTCAGCGGAAGAAGGCGGACGGCAGCGACCACTTGCGGGCCTGACGGGCGCGGCGCGAAGCGCGCGCGAACGTCAGCGGCAGGTCGACGAAGGGGGAGAGTGATGCAGGTGCATGAGCGGCCGATGATAGGAGCGGCGCCCCGCGCCCACAAGAGAGAATCGCCCGCATGTGCCCTGCCCTCTTTCACCGCATGCCATGAAGCGCCAAGGTCGACTCGTTCGTTGGGAGGCCGAGCGCGGCTTCGGTTTCATCCGCAGCCCGGAGGTGTCGGCCGACGTCTTCGTGCACCTGCGCGACTTTCGCGACCGCCAGCTGAAGCCTCAGGTCGGCATGGCGGTGCGCTTCGAAGAGATCCATGTCGGCGGCAAGGGGCCGCGGGCGATGGCCGTGGAAGCGGCTGCGGCCTCGGCCGGTGCCGCACCCCGCGCAGCATCACGCGCGCAGCCGCGCCGGCCTTCGGGGCGCAGCACGGCCGGCACGCCGTGGGGCGCGTGGCTGATCGGGGTCTACGCGCTGGGCCTGGGCGCCGCCGTCTGGCTCGGCCGCCTGCCGCTGCTCGCGCTGGCGGTCGTCGCGGGGCTGAGCCTGCTCACCTTCGGGGCCTACGCCTTCGACAAGCGCGCGGCGCAGGCCGGGCGCTGGCGCACGCAGGAAAGCACGCTGCACCTGCTCGCGCTCGCGGGTGGCTGGCCGGGCGCTTGGTGCGCGCAGCAGCTGCTGCGGCACAAGTCGAGCAAGGCGAGTTTCCTGTGGCGGTTCTACGTCACGGTCGCGCTGCATTGCGCTGCGCTGGGGGCGTGGGTGTTCTGGCTGTCGAAGCACGCGGCCTTGGGCTGACCGCGTCTTCGACCAGGACTCAACGCACCTTGCGTGAAGGCTTGTTGAGCGGCTTGCCGCCGCTGCCGTTGTCGCGCGGCGGCAGGCCCGTGTGCTGCGTGAGGATGCGGCCCTTGGAGGGCTTCACCGGCGCCAGCCTGACCGGTGCCGCGGCCTTGGCGGCCACCGGCGCGGAGGTCGAGTTCTTGCGGCGCGCGCTCGTGTAGCCGCCATCGGTCAGCGGCTGCCACGTCGGGATCAGGTGGTGCTTGCCGTTGCCGATGAGGTCGGCGCGGCCCATGCTCTTCAGGGCTTCGCGCAGCAGCGGCCAGTTGTTGGCATCGTGGTAGCGCAGGAAGGCCTTGTGCAGGCGGCGGCGCTTGTCGCCGCGCACGATGTCCACCGTCTCGCTCTCGCGCGTGATCTTGCGCAGCGGGTTCTTGTTGGTGTGGTACATCGTCGTCGCCGTGGCCATCGGGCTCGGGTAGAACGTTTGCACCTGGTCGGCGCGGAAGCCGTTCTTCTTGAGCCAGATCGCGAGGTTCATCATGTCCTCGTCGCTGGTGCCCGGGTGCGCGGCGATGAAGTACGGAATGAGGTACTGCTTCTTGCCCGCCTCGGCCGAGTACTTCTCGAACATCTGCTTGAACTTGTCGTAGCTGCCGATGCCGGGCTTCATCATCTTCGTGAGCGGGCCCTGCTCGGTGTGCTCGGGCGCGATCTTCAGGTAGCCGCCGACGTGGTGCTGCACCAGCTCCTTCACGTACTCGGGCGACTGCACGGCCAGGTCGTAGCGCAGGCCGGAACCGATGAGGATCTTCTTGATGCCCTTGAGCGCCCGCGCGCGGCGGTAGATCTTGATGAGCGGGTCGTGGTTGGTGCCCAGGTTCGGGCAGATGCCCGGGTACACGCAGCTGGGCTTGCGGCACGCCGCCTCGATCGCGGGGCTCTTGCAGCCCAGGCGGTACATGTTGGCCGTGGGGCCGCCCAGGTCGGAGATGGTGCCGGTGAAGCCGCTGACCGAATCGCGGATGGCCTCGACCTCCTTGATGATCGAGTCTTCCGAGCGGCTCTGGATGATGCGGCCCTCGTGCTCGGTGATCGAGCAGAAGGTGCAGCCGCCGAAGCAGCCGCGCATGATGTTGACCGAGAAGCGGATCATCTCGTAGGCCGGGATCTTCTCGCCGTTGTAGGCCGGGTGCGGCACGCGGGCGTAGGGCAGGCCGAAGACGTAGTCCATCTCCTCGGTGGTCAGCGGGATCGGCGGCGCGTTCAGCCACACGTCGCTGTCGCCGTGGCGCTGCACCAGCGCGCGGGCGTTGCCCGGATTGGTCTCCAGGTGCAGCACGCGGTTGGCGTGGGCGTAGAGCACCGCGTCGCTGCGCACCTTCTCGAACGACGGCAGGCGGATCACCGTCCTGTCGCGCTCCAGGTGCGGATGCGGCAGCAGCTCGACCGGCCTGGCCTCATTCGGATCCCCCACCTCGCCGCGGTCGGCCGCCCCCTTGCCCTGCTCGATGGCGCAGGCCTCGAGGTCCTGGGTGTTGACGTAGGGGTTGATGATCTTGTCGACCTTGCCCGGGCGGTCGATGCGCGTGGAATCGATCTCGAACCAGCTCTCGGGGGTGTCGCGGCGCACGAAGGCGGTGCCGCGCACGTCGGTGATCGACTGCACCGGCTGACCGGCCGCCAGGCGCTGGGCGACCTCGACGATGGCGCGCTCGGCGTTGCCGTACAGCAGCAGGTCGGCCTTGGCGTCCATCAGGATCGAGTGGCGCACCTTGTCCTGCCAGTAGTCGTAGTGGGCAATGCGGCGCAGCGAGGCCTCGATGCCGCCGAGGATGATCGGCACGCCCTTGTAGGCTTCGCGGCAGCGCTGACTGTAGACCATGCTGGCGCGGTCCGGGCGCTTGCCGGCCATGCCGCCGGCGGTATAGGCGTCGTCCGAACGCGCCTTGCGGTCGGCGGTGTAGCGATTGATCATCGAGTCCATGTTGCCGGCCGCCACGCCGAAGAACAGGTTCGGCTCGCCGAGCTTCATGAAGTCGTCTTTCGACTGCCAGTCCGGCTGGCTGATGATGCCGACGCGGAAGCCCTGGGCCTCGAGCAGACGGCCGATGATCGCCATGCCGAACGACGGGTGATCGACGTAGGCGTCACCGGTGACGATGATGATGTCGCAGGAATCCCAGCCGAGCAGATCCATCTCATCCCGACTCATCGGCAGGAAGGGTGCGGGCCCGAAACACTCGGCCCAGTACTTGGGATAGTCGAACAGCGGCTTGGCGGCGTGCATGGCGATGACCAGGAACTCTCGGAGGGATTTACGCGGGCGCGGAGGATAGCACAAAAAATGAGCAAACCCGACGCCCGGAGTCGGGATTAGCGCCTCAGTAGCGATGCCGGCGCGGCACCCGCGCGGTGACCTTGCTGAGCAGCTCGTAGCCGATGGTGCCGCAGGCCGCGGCCACCTCGTCCACCGGCAGCTGCGCGCCCCACAGCTCGACCGGCGAACCGACCCGCGCCTCGGGCAGCGTGGACAGATCCACGGTGAGCAGATCCATGGAAACCCGACCGACCAGCGGCACGCGTTGCCCGCAGACCAGCACCGGCGTGCCGGCCGGGGCGCTGCGCGGGTAACCGTCGGCATAGCCGCAGCTGATGGTGCCGATCCGCGTCGGCCGCTCGGCGACCCAGCTGGCGCCGTAGCCGACGCTGTCGCCGGCCGGCACCTCGCGCACGGCGATCAGCGCGCCACTGAGGGTCATCACCGGCTTGAGGCCCAGCTCGGCCGCCGAGCGGTCGACGAACGGGCTGGCGCCATACAGCATGATGCCCGGACGCAGCCAGTCCAGGTGCGCCTCGGGACGGGTGAGGAGCGCCGCCGAGTTGGCCAGCGAGCGGTTGGCGAAGGGCAGATCGTCGAGACTGCGATACACGGCCAGCTGCGCGGCATTGAGCGGATGCTCGGGCTGATCGGCGCAGGCGAAGTGGCTGAGCAGGTTGAGTTCGGCCACCTGCTCGGCGCCGCTCAGCCGCGCATGCCAGGCGCGCAGCTCGGCCGCACTGAAGCCCAGGCGATGCATGCCGCTGTCCAACTTGAGCCAGACGTTCAGCGGCTGACCCAGCGTCGCGCCGAGCAGCGCCTCGGCCTGTTCGGCACTCTGCACCACCACGTCCAGCGCCAGGCGCGCCGCCGACTGGTACTCGGCCGCCTCGAAGCAACCCTGCAGCAACAGCAGCCGCGCCTTGCCGTGCAGGCCGCGCACCTCGCCGGCCTCCTCCAGGCAGGCGACGACGAAGCCATCGGCCTCCGGCAGGGCGCTGACCACCTCGCGCGCGCCATGCCCGTAGGCATTCGCCTTGACCACCGCGAAGGTCTGCCGCTGCGGCGCACAGGCCTTGGCCAGTGCATAGTTGTGGCGGATGGCGGACAGATCGATGGTGGCAACCAGGGGGCGCATGACGGTTCGGCCTCGAAACGGAAAACGGGCGCCCATCTTACCCGCTGGGCGCCCGTTTTCCTTGATCCGGCTATGGCTTCGCGGTCACTCGTCCTCGAAGTTGTACATCCCCGGCGCCAGGTTCTCGAAGCGCGTGTACTTGCCGAGGAAGGCCAGACGCACGGTGCCGATCGGGCCGTTCCGCTGCTTGCCGATGATGATTTCGGCGACGCCCTTGTGCTCGGTCTCCGGGTGATAGACCTCGTCGCGGTAGACGAACATGATCACGTCGGCGTCCTGCTCGATGGCGCCCGACTCGCGCAGGTCGGAGTTGATCGGCCGCTTGTTGGGGCGCTGCTCCAGCGAGCGGTTGAGCTGCGACAGGGCGATCACCGGGCAGTTGAACTCCTTGGCCAGGCCCTTCAGCGAGCGGGAGATCTCGGAGATCTCGTTGGTGCGGTTCTCGCCGCCCGAACCGCCGATCTGCATCAGCTGCAGGTAGTCGACCATGATCAGCGCCAGGTCGCCATGCTCGCGCACCAGACGACGGGTGCGCGCACGCATTTCCGAGGGGGTGATGCCGGCGGTGTCGTCGATGAACAGCTTGCGCTCGTTGAGCAGGTTGACCGCCGAGGTCAGCCGCGGCCAGTCGTCGTCGTCGAGGCGGCCGGAGCGCACCTTGGTCTGGTCGATGCGCCCGAGCGAGGACAGCATACGCATCACCAGCGACTCGCCGGGCATCTCCAGCGAGTAGACCATCACCGCCTTGTCGCTGCGCAGCACGGCGTTCTCCACCAGGTTCATGGCGAAGGTGGTCTTGCCCATCGACGGACGGCCGGCAACGATGATCAGGTCGCCGGGCTGCAGACCGCTGGTCTTGTCGTCCAGATCGGCGAAGCCGGTGGAGATCCCGGTGATCGCCTCGTGGGTGTTGAACAGGGTGTCGATGCGGTCGATGGCCTTGGTCAGCAGCTCGTTGAGGCCAACCGGGCCGCCACTCTTCGGCCGCGCCTCGGCGATCTGGAAGATCTTGCGCTCGGCCTCGTCGAGCACCTCGTCGGCGCCACGCCCCTGCGGGTTGTAGGCGCTGTCGCCGATCTCGTTGCTGATGCCGATCAGCTGACGCAGGGTGGCGCGCTCGCGGATGATCTGCGCGTAGGCCTTGATGTTGGCCACCGAGGGGGTGTTCTTGGCCAGCTCGCCGAGATAGGCCAGACCGCCGGTCTGGGCCAGCTGCCCTTCCTTGTCCAGCTGCTCGGACAGGGTGACCACGTCGAACGGCTGGTTGCGCTCGGCCAGCTTGTAGATGGCGCGGAAGATCAGGCGGTGATCGTGGCGATAGAAGTCGCCATCGGAGACCAGATCCAGCACCCGCTCCCAGGCGTTGTTGTCCAGCATCAGGCCACCGATCACGGCCTGTTCGGCCTCGATGGAATGCGGCGGCACCTTGAGGGCGGCGGTTTCCAGATCGTACTGTTCGGGGACGCTGATTTCGTTCATGGGCTCGCGATGTTCTGTGCTGCAGAAAGACAAAGGGCACGCCTGCGAAGACGCAGGACGTGCCCGATGTTAACCGCCCGGCATCATCGATGCACGGGCGCTGGGTGGGTGCCTCAGGCAGCCACCACCACCACGCGAACGGTGGCTTCGACGTCGCTGTGCAGGTGCACGGCCACGTCGTATTCGCCGACCTGACGGATGGTACCGTTGGGCAGGCGGACTTCGCTCTTGGCCACTTCCACGCCGGAGGCGGTCAGGGCGTCGGCGATGTCGTGGGTACCGATGGAACCGAACAGCTTGCCTTCATCGCCAGCGGTGGCGGTGATGGTGACTTCCAGTTCGGCCAGCTCGGCAGCGCGGGATTCGGCGTAGGCCTTCTTCTCGGCAGCCAGCTGTTCCAGCTCGGCACGGCGGGCTTCGAAGGCAGCGACGTTCTCGGCGCTGGCCACGGTGGCCTTGCCCTGCGGCAGCAGGAAGTTACGGCCGTAACCGGCCTTGACGTTCACCTTGTCGCCCAGGTTGCCCAGGTTGGCGATTTTTTCCAGCAGGATGATTTCCATTTGGCTCTAACCTCTTAACTTTTAACCTTCACCGTCCGTGGGACCACTCGCACCATCGCGCGCAGCACGCCCACGGAAATCAAACAGACTGTCGACTACGGCCAACACGACCAACAACGGATACACCAGCTGCATGAACAACAGCAGCGAGACGTACAGCCCCACCAGCCAGAAGCGCCCCAAGCGCTGCTGAGCCACCAGCCCGTGCAGCAGGGCCACCCCGGCAAACGCCAGCGGCACGCTGCACAGCGGCGTCAGCATGGCCAGCTCGATGCCCAGACCCGGCAGCAGGAAGATTCCCACCAGCAGAACCACGGCGATCGGCGCCGGCAGTCGTACCGCGCGAAACTCGCGGGCAAAACCACCCGGGTTGTACAGCAGCGCCTGCCAGTAACGTCCCAGCAGCAGGCTGAGCAGACTGAGCAGCTGCAACAGGGCAGCCATCAGGCCGGTCAGCACCGGCGTCAGCAGATTGCCGACCCGCGCCTTCTCGTCCGCACTCATCTGCTGGTAGGCCTCGCCCAGCATCTGCGGCATCAGCTCGAGCAGCTCGGCGGCGTTGCGCTTGACCGTCTCGCCGAATACGGCATCGATGATCACGCCATACAGCACACCGAGCAGCACGCTGGCCAGCAGCACCCGCGTCCAGGAGACGCTGGCACGCAACACCAGGGCCAGGACCAGCGTGCCGAACAGCACCAGCAGCGGCCGCGGCTCGCCGAAGTGCCACCACAGCAGGGTCGGCAGCAGCGCCCAGGCCACGATGCCCAGGGCATCGTGGAGACCGCGGCGCAGCACCACCAGCGAGCCGGCGGCCGCGCTCACCCAGAACAGCAGGGGCAGCGCCGCCGCGATGACCACCGCGAAGGTGGCCTGCAGGCGTCCACGCATGACGAAGTCAGCCAGTGCCCGCATCTATTGCGTCCGTTGACCTGTCGACGGCCGGGCCTTAACGGCCGTGGCTGTCGGTGTAGGGCAGCAGGGCCAGGTAGCGGGCGCGCTTGATAGCGGTAGCCAGCTGACGCTGATACTTGGCTTTGGTACCGGTGATACGGCTCGGAACGATCTTGCCGGTTTCGGAAACGTAGGCCTTCAGGGTGTTGAGATCCTTGTAATCGATCTCCAGAACACCTTCAGCGGTGAAACGGCAGAACTTGCGACGACGGAAAAAACGTGCCATGAAAGTGGCTCCTCAAAACTGGTTACGAAGATTACTCGTCGGCGCTGTCGCCGTCGCTGCCTTCAGCGGCGCCTTCGGCGCTGTCGCTGCGGTCACGACGCTCGCGGCGCTCGTTGCGGCTTTCTTCGGCCTTGAGCATCTCGGACTGTTCGGTCACGGCTTCGTCGCGACGGATGACCAGGTTGCGGATCACGGCGTCGTTGTAGCGGAAGTTGTCTTCCAGCTCGGCCAGGGCAGCGCCGCTGCACTCGACGTTCATCAGCACGTAGTGAGCCTTGTGGACGTTGTCGATGGCGTAGGCCAGCTGACGACGACCCCAGTCTTCCAGACGGTGGATCTTGCCGCCGTCTTCTTCGATGGTCTTGGTGTAACGCTCGACCATACCGCCAACCTGCTCACTCTGATCCGGGTGAACCAGGAAGACGATTTCGTAATGACGCATAAATGCTCCTTACGGTTATGCAGCCTGCCGCCAGAGCGGTCAGGCAAGGAGTGAATGTTTCGTATGTGCTTGCCGGCCGCGGGCGCGCATGCGCCTGCCAGAACGACAAGGGGTGGCATTGTACGGAGGGCGGCGGCGCCCCGCAAGCGATGCGGGGCGCGATTCAGGCGCCGGTGGACGGCCGGCGCTGACGCACCGCCTCGAACAGGCAGACGCCGGTAGCCACCGAGACGTTGAGACTGCTGACGCTGCCGCCCATCGGCAGCTTTGCCAGGTAGTCGCAGTGCTCGCGGGTCAGCCGGCGCATGCCACTGCCC
>RCUJ01001248.1_pt1 | contig 13956 bp, 14 predicted proteins | sample 2166321 | NCBI WGS metagenome assembly RCUJ01 (sample SAMN09932808, study PRJNA488358) | compost metagenome | feature: garden; material: soil; isolation source: compost soil in an enriched community after 118 h of incubation | place: Germany: Experimental Botanical Garden Goettingen | collected... | reverse complement strand
ATATCAATCTGTCTCGTAACTTTGGCAAAGAAATTGCCATGATTGCTGGCCTCGACAACGTCAAAAGTGACGCTGTCGTTATTCTTGACGCTGATCTACAGGATCCGCCAGAACTGATTCCAAAAATGATCGAACTCTGGGAACAGGGGTATGATGACATCTACGCCCGTCGTAAAAGCCGCGCTGGTGAAACCTGGTTTAAGAAAGTCACCTCCGAGTTATTTTATAAGCTCCTTCAAAAATCTACTAGTATCCCGATTCAGCGTGACACCGGCGACTTCCGCCTCCTTGATCGTCGCTGCGTCGAAGCGTTGATTCAATTTCGCGAATCACAGCGCTACACCAAGGGTATGTTTAGCTGGATTGGCTATAAGAAAAAAGAAATTGAATACGACCGTGACCCACGTGCTGCCGGTGAAACCAAATGGAACTACTTTAAGCTCGTTAATCTGGCGATTGATGGCATCACCTCATTCACTACCGCTCCGCTTCGTATCTCATCGGTTCTCGGTATTCTCGTCTCGCTCGCTGCCTTTGTCTACATTATTTACCTAGTTGTTCGTACGATCGCTCATGGTACTGATCTTGCAGGCTACCCGTCAATGATGGCCGTCATCCTATTTCTCGGCGGTATCCAGCTCCTATCTCTCGGAGTGATCGGTGAATACATCGGACGAATCTTTAACGAAAGTAAACAACGCCCACTCTACTTTATTGAAGAGTATCACAAGCACGGACATAAGAAATAACCTATGAAAGATCTGCTCGCTCAGCACGCTGAAAAGTTTCGATTCGCCCTCGTTGGTGGTTTTAATACTGCCCTCGATTTTGGCATCCTGTTTGGGCTAACGGCACTAGGTGTTGATAAGATCCCTGCCAACTACGTTTCAACGTCAGTATCATTCGTCTTTAGCTTCTTTGCGAATAAGACATTTACCTTTAAAGCAAAGAGCGGTAACGCAAAGCGTGAATTCCTCAGCTTTATTATTGTTACCTTGACTGGACTTTGGGTACTGCAGCCACTTGTAATTACCGCTGCTAGTCAACTACTTGAGACTACCACTCTTGACGATACCATTACACTTCTCATCGCTAAGCTGATTGCAACTGTCGTCTCACTCATCTGGAACTATATCCTCTACTCGCGAGTCGTCTTTAAGAAGCACTAGATCGGTCTTATAGTCATGACGATGAAAGTAACACCTCGTAAGATTCGCTTCAGTCTCGTCAGTAGCACAGCAACTGCGCTCGATTTTACGCTACTACTCATCCTCACCACCTGCGGACTATCAACCATTGCCGCTAACTACATATCCTCGTCCATATCATTTGTTTTTAGTTTCTTTGCCAATAAGAAGTTTACGTTCCGCACACCCGACCATCATATTCAACGTGAGGCAGTACTATTTATTGTCATTACCTTATTTGGTATCTGGGTGATTCAGCCCCTAATTATTTGGCCAGTTGAAGATCTACTCCGTCCACTTGGGCTATCTGGCTGGCTGCTCGTAACGATCGCAAAACTGACCGCCTCGATCGTTACCTTCTTTTGGAACTACCTCTTCTACACTCGTCTCGTTTTTAAGAAAAAGAAATAACCTACCGTATAATACATACTATGCATATCGCTATCGACGCACGTATTATCAGCTCAACTACCGGCACCTACGTCGAACGTCTGATCTCTCATCTCGAGAGAATTGATACGACCAACCGATACACAATCTTAGTTCGGCCAAACGATATCGACTTTTGGCAGCCGATTAATCCAAACTTTAGTGTCATGGCCGCAGATATTCCCGACTACTCCTTTGCCGAGCAAACGACCTTTAAGCGCCTACTCGACGAGCTAAAACCTGATCTGGTTCACTTTTGCATGCCCCAGCAACCGATCTTCTATAGAGGGGCGCACATCACAACGATCCATGACCTCACCTTATTTAATACCTATAACTCAGATAAGCACTGGCTCATCTTCCATCTAAAACAGCTGGTCGGCCGCGTCGTTTTTAAGCGCGTCGGTAAAACGAGTCGTCATATCATCACACCGACAAACTACACGAAGCAAGAATATACGAAATTTGCCCGTATCTCAGCCGACAAGGTCACGGTAACCTATGAAGCAGCCGATGGCATTCCCGGGGCACTTGAGCCCTATGAGCACCCATTTACGCAGTATCTTCTCTATGTTGGTCAGCAGAGCGATTACAAAAACCTCGTTCGTCTCGCTGAAGCCCACCAGAAGCTCCTCGTCGAGTATCCTGATCTCGGACTAATACTTGTTGGCAAGCTCAATGACAGTGCTAAGAAGAATAAACAGCTATTTGAAAAACGAGGCTATAAAAATATCCTCTTTACTGACTTTCTCCCTGATTCAAAACGCAACTGGCTCTATGTCCACTGCGCCGCCTATATCTTTCCGTCACTCATGGAAGGCTTTGGTCTGCCCGGACTTGAAGCGATGAACTACGGTGCCCCGGTTATCAGTAGTAACGCTACCTGCCTACCCGAAGTATATGGTAAAGCGGCTCATTATTTCGATCCGCTTGATACGAGCGATATGGCTGAATCGATTGCCGAAGTTCTCTCCGATGACACCCTTCGCCAAGACCTCATTACTCGTGGTCACGAACAAGTACGTAGTTATTCATGGCAGCGCATGGCCGAGCAGACCCTAGCTATCTATATGGACGCATCTCAGAAATAAGCTGGCTGCTGAGTCAGCCCATCTTTGTTCTTTTGACCACATACTGCTCATGCCTTATACTTTAGCCTAGATATGTGGGTAAAAAATAAACACCAAGCTGGCTTTACGATTGTCGAGCTTCTCATTGTAATCGTTATTATTGGTATCCTTGCAGCGATTACTATCGTTGCCTATAACGGCATCCAAGAACGTGCCCGAGCAAGCACCGTCAGTTCAGCGCTGAGTCAGGCGACACGTAAAATTGGTATCTATAACGCCGAAAACGGAAGCTATCCCTCGACTCTCTCGATAGCCGGCGTAACTAACACGAGCGACGTTTCTTATGAATACAACACCACCCCTACAGGCTACTGCATTACCGCCACTAACGGCACGACGTCATATAAGACAACCGAATCATCATCGCCAGCTCAGGGCGGCTGCGCTGGCCATAGCCAAGGTGGCGTTGCAGCAATCACCAACCTCATGCCTAATCCAAGCTTTGAAACTAATACGGCGAGCTGGTCATATCGCTGGTATGGTAACGTCGGTGGAGCAGGCACAAACTCCCGACCAACCAGTGGCGGGCTTCATGGACCAGCCTATCTCCGTAAAACATGGACGGTTGCCGGCGCAGCAGCAGATAACGGTTTCAATTCGACGAGTGGCCAGATTCCAGTAACCGCAGGACAATCCTATACCGCCTCTGGCGCGATGCGCACAAATCGTTCAGATTACAGCGCTCGAATTGGCTTTTCTTGGTACGACACGAGTGGTGTTGCGATTGGCGGTGTTATTTGGTCAAGCGGTACAACCCTTGGAGCTAATAGCTGGCGACGCATCAACCACACGGCAACTGCCCCGGCTGGAGCTGTCAGCTTGGTCGTGATATACAGTAATGGCAACTCTCTGCCGTGGGCAGTCGGCGACACGCTCGACTTTGACGGTGCCATGGTTAATACTGCTTCAAATACCAACTTCGCGGACGGCAACACGACCGACTGGGCCTGGACAGGATCACCGAATAACTCAACCTCAAATGGACCACCGCAGTAATGAAACGCTCGCAATCAGGTTTTACAATAGTCGAGCTCCTTATTGTCATCGTGGTTATCGGCGTTCTCGCCGCCATCACGATTGTTGCCTATAACGGCATTCAGGAACGCGCTCGCTACAGTACCATGCAACAAGATATTAATTCCCTCAATAAAGCGATTCAGCTCTACTACGCCGATAACGGCACCTACCCATATAGCGGAGCAGCCGGCGGAGTCGTCAGCGGAACAACTGTTGCAATACCTGGTCTCATACCCACCTATATAGCAAAATCACCAACCATACCCAATGACGGTATCGGTGGCTACTACGCATATATTTGGTCAGCAAATGGCACTAACTACAAAATATTGAGACTCGTGCCGACCGGTACACCTCTTCCGTCAGTTGAGCAGTCAAACCAAAATCCAGATCCAAACACAGGTCGTACTGGACGAGGCTGGGGCTACTGGTCAAGCGGCGGCAGTAATCTATAACTGATAGTAATAGAAATAAAATACAGCGAGGTTATTATAACCTCGCTGTATTTTATGAAAAAGAGTAGAACCTATGAGCTCTTTTGAGCAATAATAATCCGGCGTTCACGACCTTCACCTTCAGAGAAGGAACGAACATCATCATATTCACTGGCAACATGATGGACGATGCGACGGTCAGCCGCGCTCAGGTCGCCAACATACGAATCACCGGTGCGACGAACTTCTTCAATCCATTCACGGGCTTGTTTAGCGACTTTTTCAGCACGGATTTTCTTGTAGTCAGCGATATCGATATTAACGCGCATCACTTCCGCTTCTTTATTACGGAGTGTAGTCGATACTAAGAATTGGAGGCTACGTAATGTTTCGGCGTTGCGTCCAATCAGCAAACTGTTATATTCGCTCGTTGGAACGGTCAGCTCAATAACATCCTCCTCGCAACTGGCTTCAACTACTAAATTGACGCCGAAGAATGACAGCAGATCCTCAAGATACTTTTTAGCGTAATCGACTGAAGCTTGCTTATCCATGATTACTTCCTCGTATCTTTCGCCTTAATACGTGTAATGTTCGTTTTAGTCGCTGTTTTAGGCGATACTATCGTCTTTGCCTCAACTGCCTGCTTTGCACGAGCCTTAGCGGTAGCCTTCTTTGTAGGTGCCGTTATTACTTCGTCGGCAATATCCTCAAGCTCTTCTTCGTCTTTCTTTAGTAGGAAGTGCTGCTGGATGACAGCAACAACGTTTGATGTTGCGTAGTACAGGGCAAGTGCACCTGGTACGGTGACCATAATGAAGAACATCACAAATGGTAGAACTTTCATCATTTTACCCATAACAATGGCGTTCATCTCAGCCTGGTCAGCCTGCTTGCCTTCAGCTGCTTCGGCCATAATATCGCGAAGACGCTTCTTACTTGGCTCGTGCGGCATTGTCTGCTTGCTCATAATGTACTGTGTAATGGCTGCAACTGCCGCAAGAAGAATTAGTGGAATGCTGACCGTACCACCGCTAAAGGCTGTCTTTGTTAGGTCAATAAACCCAAGAAACTGTTCGTTGAATGATGCTGGGTTGGAAATAATTGCCTGAATCGGTGCCAACTTCTCCATGAAGTCGTAGGTATATTTACCGATGTCATCGAGGTGATTAGTAAAAATCTGAATCACGTGGAAGAGGGCGATGAAAATAGGAAGCTGGATTAAGAGAATACCAATTGAGCGAAATGGATTAACTCCGTGTTTCTTGTAGAGCTCCATCATCTGCATACTCTCAAGCTGCTTATTGCCCTTGGTGCGCTTCTTGATCTTCACGAGCTCTGGCTGAAGCTTGCGCATTGCCTTTGTCTGGTGAAGCATACTCTTTGTCAGTGGGAACAAAGCAAAGCGAACGATAATCGTAAAGATAATCAAGCTAATACCAAAATCACCGCCTGGAATAAGTGAGTAGATACCGATCAATAAGTTAAAGATTGGCTGTACAACAATAATGTCAAAAATATTCACGTGTTACCTCTTAGTGGAAATCTATATTTAGCCTTTATTATACCAGATTTTGGCTACTTTTCGTAGAGATCAGCTTGCTCAAACAGCTGCTGGACAAGAGCCGTTAACTCTTCCGCCGGCATCGACTCTACTTCGCTATTAAATACCATCAGCGCCATATCGTGAGCTGGGCGTAGCTTTGGTAGTTCATGACGGATCACTTCAAAGATACGACGACGCACGCGGTTACGGCGAACGGCGCTTTTAAGTACCTTCTTACTAATCACGACAGCAAACCGCGAATGACCACGGTGTGGATTCACGACATACTTAAGCGTCAGCAAACGAGAACGAATAGCTTCGCCGTTTTTATAGACGTACCTCAGGCTGCCGTGGCCATGAAAACGATGATGAAGTGTTAACATATATACTTCCATTATACTTAAAAACAGCCACTTCTTACGAAATGGCTGTTTTTATTGTCTTATGTCTATATTTAGACAGTAAGTTGAGCGCGGCCTTTGATGCGGCGTCGCTTGATCACTGCGCGGCCAGCTTTGGTCGCAATACGAGCACGAAAGCCGTGTGTGCGGGCGCGGTGACGAGTGTGTGGTTGGTGTGTTCGCTTTGGCATATCTGTACTAGTGTAGCTTTTTTGGCTCTTTTATACAAGCGTAAGTACTTGCTTTGATGGCATTGACGTTATCTAGTATATAAAACTTATCCCCACATACTAGGTAGTTATCCACACATTAACAGAGGTGACATTGAATTGTGGATAAGTGATACCCCTATATACCGTGATGTACCTCACACTATATAGGTTGTGGAAAACTTTTTTTTACCGTATAGTTGACGGTAGAAACAATGTGAGTCGGCAAGCTTCGACAGAGGGGTTATTTCTTATGGATCATGCGTTATGGCAAAGTGTTTTAGGCGAGATTGAACTCTCGGTTTCACACGCTGCTTTCACGACATGGTTTAAGAATACTGAACTCATCGACAATACCGGCTCACACATTACTATTGCTGTCCCGAACATTTTTGCGCAGCGACAATTTGAAGTAAAGTTCAACTCACAGATCCGCGCTATCTTAGAAAAAAACGGCGTTACCCCTGAAAAGATTACCTATAAAGTAAAGACTTCGGGTAAGCGAACGGCGGTTAACCGTGAAATTACGTCGACTAACCAAACAGCCACTAGTGCCGCTGTCGATGAACTTGTTAGTCGACCACGTGGCTCATCAAGCTCGGCGCCGCTCACGACTTCCCCCTTAAATGCCGGCGGTCTTAATCCTCGCTACCGTTTTTCAAACTTCGTCGTTGGCTCAAGCAACGATCTTGCCTATACTGCGTGTCAGGCAGTAGCGAGTAATCCAGGTACTAAATACAATCCCCTCTTTTTATATGGTGGTGTTGGTCTTGGTAAAACTCACCTTATGCAGGCGGTTGGTAATGAGATCATCGCCAAGCAACCAGATGCCCGTATTCTGTATGTCAGCTCTGAAACCTTCGTGAAGGAATTCCTTGAAAGCATTCGTTTCAAAAAGAAAGGCTTCTCTGACAAGTATCGCAACGTTGACGTTCTTATCGTTGACGATCTGCAGTTTATTGCCGGTAAAGAAAAGACTCAAGAAGAATTCTTCCATACCTTTAATGATCTCCACCAGAATAATAAGCAGATTATTATTAGTAGCGATAAACCACCAAAGAGTATCCCTACTCTAACTGAACGTCTTCGCAGCCGTTTTGAAATGGGCATGGCAATAGATATCCAGATGCCAGACTTTGAAACACGCTGTGTGATTATTGAAACAAAAGCCTCACTCTCCGGGGTTGAACTAAGTCGTGACACGATTGAATACCTGGCCAATAACATCAAGACCAACATTCGTGAACTTGAAGGTGCGCTCAATCAGCTCCTTGCCTACGCCGAGATGCGCGGCGTAGAGCCGGATGTCACAACAGCAGAAGGTCTCATCGGTAATGTTCGCCAGTCGCGCCCGCAACACCTGACACCAAAACAGATCATTGATAAAACTGCCAAGCACTTCCAGCTTGATGTCAGTGAAGTCTGCAGCGCTAAGCGCGACAAACATATTGTCGTCCCTCGCCAGATTGCGATGTACCTACTACGAAGTGAGTTACATCTGAGTTTCCCAAAGATTGCTGGTGAGCTTGGTCGTAAAGACCACACAACTGCGATTCATTCTGTTGAAAAGATTGAAAAAGCCATTAAGCTCGATTACCTTATTCGGACTCAAGTCGCCGAAATACGGGAGAAATTGTATGCCTAATACCGTATCTATTGCCTGTGTAAAAGGTGTGAACAACCTGCGGAAAGCCCCAGGGATAACCAGTGCACAGCAATCCACAGGTATCCGTATAAGTATGAGTAACCCCTCACTTCCATGGGTACAACCACAGGTTATCCGCACAGTTGTACAAAAGTTATCCGCCGGCTTATCCACATGTAAATATCGCTTATCACCCCTGATGAATACATTTTTTACCCAGTTTCCACAGCACCTATTATTACAACCACTAAAGGAAAATTAAAAGAAAGGTAATAACAATAATGGAACTAACAGTTACCCAGGAAAACCTCGCAAAAGCACTTAGTGCCGTTGGTCGAGTAGCCAGTAGTAAAACACAATTACCTATTCTCAGTAATATTCTTTTACGAACAGACAGTAACCGTTTACTTGTTGCAGCAACAAATCTTGAAATCGCAACTACTCAACATATTGGTGCGAAAATAGTTAAACCAGGAGCAATTACTGTCCCTGCACGTCTCGTCAGTGAATTCATTTCAAGTCTTCCTAAAGGCACGGTTGAACTACGAGTTGAACATGACCATCTTCATATTAAGGCTGGCAGCTACAGCTCTACTATTAATGGTGTCATTGCTGATGACTTCCCTGAACTACCGACAATTGATGAGACTTCATCGATTCAATACAGTATTAAGTCAGAAGATTTCAAACAGGCCATTAGCCAAACGGTTATTACGAGTAGTAATGATGCGACTCGCCCTGTTCTTACAGGTGTCTATTGGCATTCGCATGAAGGCTATCTCTACTTGGCCGCGACTGACGGCTACCGCTTAAGCGAGCGCCGTTTAGTTGAAACAACCAGCGACGTCTCTGCGATCGTACCAACGACGAGTCTTCAAGAAGTACTTCGAACTGTCGGTGATGATGTGGACGAAGTGGAAATCTTGTTCGATGAAACTCAGGTTCGTTTCCGCGCTGGTGAGGCTGAGATTACTAGTCGTTTAATCGATGGTAACTTCCCTGATTACCGACAGCTCATCCCGGCTTCGTCGGATACCTCAATTACCCTCGCAAAATCTGACTTTGTTCGTATTACTAAGATTGCTGGCCTGTTTGCTCGTGAATCTGGCGGTAGTGTGACATTGACCGCGGATAGTGAAAAGAAAACCATGTCAATTCACTCGATCGCCTCGCAGCTTGGTGAAAACACCTCAGAGTCACCAGCTGATGTTACCGGCGATGGCCAGGTGACGCTTAACTCTCGCTACCTTAGTGAAGCGCTTGGCGTCGTTGATGGTGACACGGTGACGTTCCGTTTCAGCGGAAAACTTGCCCCCTGTGTCCTGACGGCAGTGGAAAAAGATGTGCAGTATCTTCATATCATCATGCCACTTAAGAGCTAATAGATAACTGTGGCACGTATTAGCAGTCTTCGTGTTCAAAACATTCGTGCCCACGAACAGTTTTCTCTTGATGTCTCACCACAAGTAACCCTTATCACTGGCCATAATGGCAGTGGTAAAACATCGTTGATTGAGGCGGTATATATCGCCCTTCAAGGCACATCGTTTAAAAGATCGGACAACGATGTACTGCGCGCCGAACAGCCCTGGTGGCGTATCGATGTAGGGTTTGACGATAGAGCAACGCGAACGGTAAAGTTTGATTCAACCCGTCAAACTGGTCGAAAGCAATTTATTGTTGATGATAAAACTAGCTACCGTCTTGGTACGAAGTATAAATATCCGGTGGTCTTATTCGAACCAGATGATCTTCGTCTGCTTCATGGTTCACCGGCACGTCGCCGTCAGTTCATCGATCGCCTTATTAGCCAATTAGACCCGCTCTACGGCCCGGCACTACGTAAATACGAACGTGCACTCAAGCAACGAAATAATCTGCTTAAAAAAGCTCATACGACGCACGACGAACTATTTGTGTGGAATATCGCTCTGAGTGAGTACGGCGCCTATATTATTGAGCAGCGTGTTCGGTTTATTGAAGAGATCAATAGTCATTTAAATGATGCCTATAATGATATTGCGCAGTCAAAAGATAGCGTGACAGTGCATTACTCGCATACTGCCATCGGCTCAGTAAAACAGAAACTTCTCGCCGAACTTCATAGTCATAGCGAACGAGATAAGATCCTTGGCTATACCAGTAGTGGCCCGCACCGTCACGATGTCATTTTTCGCTATAACGACACACCTGCCCTATCCGTCGCCTCACGCGGCGAGGTGCGCAGTATTGTTCTGGCCTTGAAGTTTCTCGAGGTGGGTATTATCGAAAAGATTACAGGCATTAAACCGATCGTACTGCTCGATGATGTGTTTAGTGAGCTTGACGAAAAGCGTCAATCAGCTCTTATTTTAAATAACCTCAAAGATGTACAGCTACTTATCGCAACGACAAATAGTCATAAAAAGGACTACCCCGAGGCAAAGGAAGTCACACTTCTCGTGAAGAAGTAGTTGGTTGATACTTAGTGAGCGGGTTCCGCGCTTACGTTATTTCGTTCAATAACCGTTCGTCGCAAATTTCTCCATTCAATCAGATACTCATTTGAGTCGACATCCTGAGATGTGATCCACTGCAGTGACTGCTCTTTGCGCTCCTGGAATAACTTCCTAGTTGCTTCGCTGTAGGTGTTTAAATCGATATCAACAACCACATGCTTAGCTCCTTCGCTATCAACATATCCAGATATGTAGTAGAGAGGGTCTTTATGCGGCAGTTTCGATAGTAATGCGTCCTTTGATAATGTATCGTCTACGGGTGATATTTCCTGGCAATTAAAGTCGCCGTAAATCAGGTCGCCTTTGTTTTCAATACATCGTACGCTTGGAGGTCCGGCGAATTTATCGGAAACGTCTTTGTAATAACTAATGTAAACGAGGTAAGACTGCTTAAGTGATTCTATATCAACAAAAAACTTAGCCTGGATTATCCCGTCACTGTTGGGTGGAGTTGCCGTATAGGAGCTGTCTCGTACCTTAGGGGTGATAGATTCAAGACCGGCCTTGTCGGGATTGTTCTTTTTGACAATGTCCGCGAGGCTCACCTTTACCATTGCCTCGAGCCCCTTTGGCGCATCAGCTGCGGCGCTCGAATAGCCTTTTATATCAACAGGGGCCGCGGTGTCACTGGGTGTATTTTTGATAGCAATATAGACGATAGTCGCAATAAGCAGTAAGAAGCAAATAACAAATAATGCAATTTTTCGTTTACCTAGGTTTTGGATCAGATAACTCATGTACTAATTTCACCTTTCTGTTTTCCATCAGTGTATAAATATTCGACGTTACTTGGATGCGTGCCAGCGATAGGAGCTTCGCGCACGACAAATGGTAGATATGGCTGCGATGATACTTCACGAGGTCCAGCAGCGCCACAGTTCGCTTCTGCTATGATCATTGTTCCCTTTGTAGTATCGACAGCAAGTATGACGCCCGTGTGTCCGAATTGAGTCGTTGCATCTCCTCCGACGTAACTAAATACAGAGTAGGCTCTTGGCGTAGGGCCAGATTCTGTGCCGGGATTGGCGGCTTTTGTATTAGCTACTACATCTTTACCATTACCTGCGGCGGGTTCGATTGTCGTGAACTTTCGCAGGAAATATTTTGAGAACGTCACGCAATTGGCGCGCCAGCCTTGATCGCCACCACAAAGTCCTTGCTGCTCACCAACCAGAGTTTCGACTTCTGGGCTTGTAATATATTCTTGCATAATAGCCTGTGCGCTACTGAGATTTGCGCCTCCACTCGTGAGCCCGGCACCACCTCCGCCGCAGTTATTACTCTTGCTATTGCCGACAGTACTAGTGCTGCCGTTGCTACCGCCGAACTGTTCGAGGTAGGCCTGTGCGCTGTCGATACGCTCCTGGAGCTTAGTGGGATTATCCGCCGATCGTTCTACGCTAGCATGGAAATATAATGCGGCGCCGTTGCCAATATTCGCTTCGGGTGAGCGCGAGTTAACGCTCGTATTTCCCTCGATTTTTGTCTCGTTATTTATATGTTCAGACCAAGTCGCTTTTCCGTATTCCCCATCCCATAGCCAGTCTAGTTCTAAGATAAGTGCTTTGTCGTTCTGTGATGAGTCGGTTGCATCGAGCCGGACGCCGTTGTCTTCAAGGTGCTTCATAACCTTGTATCGACGCCCTTGAGAATCGCCATCGGTATTTGTCCACTGAATCAGCCCGAATCCGACTCCCATCTTACTTTTATCGATGCTGGCGTTCCCATTTTCTCCAATCCATGGCTCAAATCCGGATTCTTGTTCGATATTTCCCATAGCTCCGGCTGCTGCTATCGGTGACAAGCCACGACCTATAAAGTAATTCCACACTTTTTCAGCATTTGAGCCTCCACGTAATTGGGACTGAAGCGATCCAGCTCCTGTAGCCGTACAGGCGCCGCCACTATTACACGGGTCGAAAAGTGGACGTACGTCGCTACTTCCGTAAAAATCCATTCTTGCTTCTTGCTCGGCTGGGCTACAGCCAGCGGCATATGCGGCTGGTGTTACGAAAACAGAAGTAATACTCGACACGGCAATGACCAGCGCTAGTACATATAGGGAGGATTTCTTTTGTATGTTTCGTAGTAGTTTCATGATATATCCTAAAAACTCGTTCCAAATATATCTCTTGGATATATTTCACCGGCGTTAATGTCTACATGCAGGTGTGCGCCATCACCTCGGCTCGTATCTACGCAGCCTGTATTTCCTGATAATGCAACAACATCACCGGCTTTGACAGTATCACCAACTTTCACCTTAAATTCGCTCAGGTGGGCATATCGTATCGTATACTTCTTGCCGTCCACGGTACTTTCTATCATGAGATTCTTCTGCGGTCCGGTAATGCGCGCAAATGCTGGACAAAAAGCCAGGGCTTCCATTTCGGCAACTGATTGTGTTTCGGTAGCAATCACCGTGCCGTCACGCATTGAGTATACTTTGGAGCCTATTGGCGTGCTGATATCATCACCGTTATGTTTGTCATAAGTGACTAATGTTTTTGGTGAATCGAGTGGGTATGCCCAACCTTCAGGGTTGATTTTACCGCTATTTTCTAATGTTGCAGATGAACTACTACTAGAGCCGGCTTCTTCCTCATCCTGACCAGTGATCATCTGGACTTCCTGAAAGTCGAGTAGGAAGACTGCCATTGCGGCAAATGCTCGTGTGTCTTCTGCCTGTGGGACTGGGGTGGCTGGAGCGTCGCCACAGGTATTCTCGCCTTTATCGTTCTTGCAGTACTGATCAGTCGACCAGCCATCGTCAGTTGTTGGTTGTCCAGATGTAACAGACGATTTAACGGTGCATCCAGGTGCATCAATTATATAATCGCCAGTACTTGCATCACTGCAACTCTCCATATAAGCGGATAAAGGGGTGTCTTTTTTGATGATATCTAGAGCAAGAAGATCGTCGGGTGTCGCGTTGTCGGGTACATCTTTGCTTCCGTCGATCCATCCCTTATTAATCATGATAGTTGTTGCTTCTGCTGTGCTCATTGCAGCTTGTTCTGGTGTGATACCGGTACATGGGAGACCTGCCATATTTAGAGCTGGTGTTGGTGCCCCATCTTTAGATGAGAGATCAAACGAATCGGCGTAGCTACATGAATTTTCAGTATAGTCGGCCGCCGATACCTTAGAAGTGAGAAGAGATTGCGGCAGTTGGGCGAGGCTACTAAGCATCGAAAGTGGGCTTCCGTCATAATTCCCACTTGTGAGTACTCCCATCTGCATGGTATGAACCATACTTCCGAGTAGTGTATAACGACTAGAGGTGTCAAATGGGCTTAAGGATGCAATATCCATTTCTTTTTGAAGTGTTTCATTCTCGTTACGCAGCGAGTTGAACCCAACAACTTGGCCTTCCGTGAGGGTTGGAATGTGGCGTGCCATTGATCCCGCCGCGAAGAAAGCGGCGCCAGAAACCCCGAGTGCGTCACCCAACTCTTGG
>RCUJ01001246.1_pt1 | contig 13960 bp, 8 predicted proteins | sample 2166321 | NCBI WGS metagenome assembly RCUJ01 (sample SAMN09932808, study PRJNA488358) | compost metagenome | feature: garden; material: soil; isolation source: compost soil in an enriched community after 118 h of incubation | place: Germany: Experimental Botanical Garden Goettingen | collected... | reverse complement strand
GGGTCAGCAGCGATGCGGCCACGCCGGTATGGCCGCAGGCAACGCCCACGGCGTGGCAGTCCTTGGCGGTGTCCAGATGTTCAAACAATTGCGAGGCCACGTTCAGCGCTTCAAGCGGGCGGCTGCCGCGATGGTCGGCGTCGCTGATGACGTGGATGACGCTGTCGGGCGCGATGGCGGTGCGCTGCATCAGCTCGCGCGTCAGGTCGGCCAACGCGGGTTCGGCTTGCGCGCCCCGGGCGTCGGCGGGCTTCTGGCGATGCGTCACGGGTGACAGGGCCACATGCACGTCGCTGGCGTCGGCGGCCGAGGCGGTTGATGTGGCATGAGCCTGGCCCAGCAGCACGCCCGCGGCGGCTTCGCCCGGCACGCGGCCTTGCGGATTCGCGTGTGTCAGCAGCAGGGCGTCGGCGTCCCATTGCGCCACCAGGTCCTGGTCGACATAACCGTCGGCCGCCAGCACGATGCGCCACGTCGGTACGTCGGTGGCGTTGCCTGATGCCGAGGCCAGCTCGCGCAGCAGCATGTCGACCGCCATTGCGTCGCGCGCGCTGTGCTCGGTGGCGCTGACGCGCGTATCGGGCCATACCCCGGCCGCCGCCAGCACTTGCGCACGCGCGCGCTCGCGTGCTGCCTGCGGCCAGCTTGCGGGCAGCACGATGTCAAAGCGCAGCAAGGGCCAGTCTTCGTCGCGGGCCGGCACATCCAGTTCGGTCGCGCGGCGGTGTGCGTCGTTAGTAAGCGTGGCGGCAATGTCGCGAAGCAGGGCCGTTGCGCGCAGGCCGGCCGTGGCCAGTGCCTCGGCGGGCGCGCCCCGTTCACGCGCGGCGGCGTAGAGCTCCACGTCATCCAACTGCGGCACGCGCGCGGCAAACACGGGAAAGCCCTGCAAGGTCTTGAGTTCAGGGTCCAGCTCGGGGCGCTGTTGCTCAACCAGCGCTTCTGCGATTCCCGCCGCGTCCGGGCCGGCGGCTGCGCGCGCCGCCACGGCGACGATGCGCAGTTTGGCCAGGGCAGCGGGCGCTTCTTCAGTGGCGGGTGCGGATGCCAACGGCTGCGGCTTGGGCGCGCGCGCGGCACGCACCGCGCGCACACCCAGCCACAGGGCGCCCAGCACGGCCAGCGGCAGCGCGAACAGATACAGCCCGATGTCCACGCCGGTGGGCAAGGTGCGCGACTCTTGCCACCAGATGATGACGGCCAGCCACACCACGGCGAACAGCGCCAGAACCAGCAGACTTTTTTTCAGCAAGCGTCCCATGGGTATCCGGTCAGCCTCCCGCGCGTTGCATCACACCGGGCCGGCGCAGTTCTACGTGGCCGAAGTCCATCATCTTCCAGCGCCCGCCCCAGGTCAGCCCGACCAGTTCGGCGGTCTGGCCAAACAGTTCATAGCCGCGCATGGCCCAGGGGTCTTTTTCCGAGATGACGATCTTGCCGTCGCGATAGAACGCGCTGTCGGCGGCAAGACCATATTGGTGATAGCTCTGGAACGCGCCCGCGTTCGTCACGTGCGATCCCATGCCCGCCAGTTCTTCCTGCCGCTCGGGGCTGCGATAGCCCTCGATCAGCGCCATTTCATAGCCGTGCTGCTCGCGCATGATGCGATAGGCCAGCAGCAGGCGCTGACGGAAATCAGCGTCCAGCAGATCCCAATTGCGGCTGGCGCCGCCCAGCTTCGGACGCACCAATTCCACCTCGCGCGTGGTGAACGCTTCGGGGGGCAACGGGGCGGGTGTGGCCAGCCGTTCGCCCTCCAGCAAAGCCTGGATTCTGCGGTCCGGACCCGTCATTTGAGGGCTGTAAACGAATGTGTGATTGTGTCGCATGAGGAAAGCAAAAAGTGACGGAAGCAATACAACTGTCAGCCCGATTGCCACCTGCCAACGATGCCGCGCGACCCATCCCACAGACACTTTCAGCCCACCTTGCACGGCTCCCGCCGTACCACCCACGGCACCACCCGCATGGCTTGCGCCGCGCGTCGCGCCCCGTGCCACGCCCTGTGCGCACGCGCGCAAACTCCGGACCGCGCCTTGGCGCAGAGCCGGAAAAAACAGGAGAGCGGAAACGCCCACCGCCAGTAAAAAATACAGGGGCAGTAGCAGTAACAAGATAGGTCCCTCATGTGAAGGCGTAATCTTTTGTTCTATTCGCCCTTGAGGCAAGCGATCCGGCGTTGCAAACCGCGTCGGTCCCTTAGAAATCGTAACAAGGAAGAGTGATCGAAAAGAGGTGTTCGGGTATTCTCGACGGGCTTGGTTACAGGGGGGCTGCACACGCCTCCTGCTGACACGGGAACCCGCATGGCAGAAGACGAAAAAGAAGCTCGCCCTACGACGACCGCGCCGAGTTTGCTCAGCGGCTCCGCGCGTGCGCGTAGCGATGCCGAGTCGACGCGCATCCTGGCCGCGCTTGAAGGGCGCGCGCCCGAAGCCGAGGTCAAACACCTTGCGACACAGCGTGGAATACGCGCCGGTCGTTGGGTGGCGCTGGCATTGTTGCTGGCGTTGTTGGCGGGCGGCATCACTTGGTTCATTCATCACGACACGGCGGCGCCGTTGCAGGCGCAGGCCAACGACCCGTCCGTGACGACGCAGCCCACGCCAGCACCCGTGGCCAGCGTGGCGTCCGCGCCTGCTGATAAGCCACCAGAAGTCGCCGCCATCATTGATGAGTCGCCACCCGCGCAAGACGCGGACCTGGGCCGTGGCGATCCCGAACCCTTGGGCGAACCCAGCAATCCGCTATCCGTGTTGGCGATGACGCCGCCCGCCACGGCAGCCGCGTCTGGCCCCACGCGCCAGGCGGCCGAACAACGCGCGCGGCAGGCCGGCACGCTGCATGGCAACGATGCCCCGCGCGCGGCCAAGTCCGCCGCCAGCCCGACCACGACAAGCAACCCCGCGCGCAAGTCCGCCAAGCCGGCCGATACCGATGCGGCCTTGTTGTCGGCATTGATGAACTACGGCTTGCCGCCTGCTTCCCCACCCGGCACCCGCGTATACAAGACCGACGGCATCTTCATGCGCGAGATGCCGGGATCCTCCTTGTCCGAACGCTTGAAGGAATGCCGCAAGCTCAGCTTTATTGAAGGCGAGCAATGCCGGCTGAGAGTGTGCGCGGGCCAGTGGGGCACCGCCGCCGAATGCCCCACGCCGCAAGCTAACGTCGACCCCTGAATCGCCATCGTTTAACCGTCACCGTCCCAATGCGGCCCTTATCACCGACGTCCCCCCTTAAGGTTTTTGCTCCATGGCTGTGAACCCAAGCAACGGCAGTGCCAGCACCGAGTCCCGCCTTTACCGGCTGGACGGTGAGGGCGCGTTGGCGTCCCTGCAAGTGGAAGGCTGGGTCGCGCGCGAAGGCCTGTCGGACCTGGGCGAAATGCGCGTGGTGGCGCAGTCGCAAGACGCGGGCCTGGACTTGAATGACATGGTGTCGCGCCCGGCCACGCTGTGGGCCACGCGCGCCGACGGTAGCGAAGCCGGACGCAGCGGCATTGTGCGCGCCGCCGAGATGCTGGGCGGCAATGCGGGCAAGGCGCGCTACCGCGTCACGCTGGCGCCCTGGTTGTGGCTCGCTACCCAGCGGCGCGACAGCCGCATCTACGAGAACCAGCCGGTGCTGGACATCGTGCGCCACGTGCTGGACAGCTACGAGGGCTACACCTACAAAGTCGCCGACGACGTCGAGCGCCACCTGGCCGACCTGCCCGCGCGCCCCTACACCACGCAGTACCGCGAAACGGACTACGCCTTCCTGTCGCGCCTGCTTGCGGAATCGGGCCTGGGCTGGACCACCGTGGAAGACAGCGGCGCGCCCGCGCGCCATGCCGTGCTGATCTTCGCCGATAGCCGTGGCTTGCCCGAAGACACCGAGTCCGCAAGCGCGGGCGTGCGCTTCCAACGCGCGCACGCCACGGAAACGCGCGATGGCGTGCAGGCGCTGGTGCGCAGGCAACGCCGCGCGGTCGAGCGGGTAACGGTCCTGGCGTGGCACGACAGCGGCAAGCATGCCGTGACCGGCCAGGCGCTTGCCGGCCCTGCTAATGGCTCAGACGAAGACAGCGCCGGCCTGGAATGGTTTGAACCGCTGGGCCACGGCGGCTTGCTGAACCAGGCGCACGCGCAGTTTCAGGCCAGCCTGTTGATGCAGGCCGCCCAGGCCAGCGCCGAGACCTTCATCGGACGTGGCAACGTGCGTACCTTCCGTTCGGGCACGCGCTTCACGCTGCAAGACATGTCGCCGCTGGGACCGGCGGGCGAAGCGGGCTTCGAGCCCGCCTTCGCGCTGGATCGCCTGGAACACGTCGGCATCAACAACTTGCCCGGGCAGGCCGACGCCAGCCTGGCCGACAAGCTGGGCGCGCTGGACGACTTCCTGTGCTTTGAAGACGACGAGGCGTCCGAGGCGGAGCGGGGTGCGGGGGATGAGTACACAAGCGACTACGCAAGCGACGACGCCATCGACCCCGACCTGCATCAAGACGACGCACAAATCGGCGCCGGCCGCCCCGACGCCGCCGTGCTGGCGCGCGCGCACGAGGTCGGCTATGCCAACCGCTTTCGCGCCGTGCGCTGCGACCGCCCATGGCGAGCCTTGCCCGCCGCGGCGCGTGGGGCAAGGCTCGCGGGCGCGCCGTCCGCCGTGGGCGTACACACCGCCATCGTCACCAACGCCGAAGGCGCCACCGAGTCCAGCGGCGAAGACGAGATCCACCGCAATGCGCGCGGCGACGTGCGCGTGCGCTTTCATTGGCAGGCCGATGGCGATGGCCTGGCTAAAAGCCGCTGGGCGCGCGTGGCGCAACGCCAGGCGGGCGCGGGCATGGGCATGAGCTTCGTGCCGCGTATCGGCCAGGAAGTGCTGGTGCGCTTTTTGGACGAAGACATCGATCAGCCCCTGGTCGTCGGCGCGCTATACAACGGACGCGGCGAAGGCGGCATTCCGTCCACGCCGGGCGGCAAGTCTGGCGAGCCCATGAACACCGAGGTGTACGCGGCCGCAATGGACGGCAAGCCCAGCGCGCAGGCCAACCTGGCCAGCGGCAACGCACCGGCCTGGCATGGCGCGGCGGCTGGTGACGAACAGCATCGCAACGCGGCGGCGCTAAGTGGCTTCAAGAGCAAGGAATTCGGCGGCGACGGTTACAACCAGATCGTCTTCGACGACACCGACGGCCAGTTGCGCATGCAGATCAAGTCGACGCAGTCCGCCAGCGAACTGAACCTGGGCCACCTGATCCACCAGGCCGGCAACTATCGCGGCAACGTGCGCGGCGTGGGGGCGGAATTGCGCACCGATGCGTTCGGCGCCTTGCGCGGCGGCGCGGGCGTGCTGCTCACCACCTACACGGCCGGCGGTAGCGAACCCGCCGGCGACGCGGCGGCGCCCTTGGCGCTGGCCGGGCAGGCCGACATCATGGCGCAGTCGTTTGATGGCGTGATCGGCGCGCACCAGGGCGTGCGCCTGGCCTCGGCGCGCGGCACCACGTCGGCGGGCGCCAGCCGCCTGGACGGCGAACGCGCGCCCCTGGCCGCCATGACGCACGCCGTCTCCGGTACGGTGGACGGCCAGGCGATCGGCGGCGCGGCGGGCGACGCCTCGGCCAAGCACACGGAAGTGGTCGACGGCAAAGTGCCGCACCTGACCGACCCCTTGGTGCTGATGGCGGGCCGCGCCGGCTTGACGCAGGCGGCCGGCCGCAATGTGCAGGTGGCGGCGGGCGAACTGGTGCATTGGTCGGCCGGACAAGACCACAACCTGGCCGTCGTCGGCTCTTTGCGCGTGCATACCGGCCAGGCGCTGGGCATCGTGGCCGGCGTACAAAAGGGCGGCGCCGAATCGGGCCTGGACCTGATCGCCGGCACTGGCGAAGTCGACGTGATCTCGCAGCACGACGTGCTGACCGTGCAGGCGCAGCAGGACTTGCGCATGATCAGCGCCAACGCCGGCATTGAATACGCCTCGCCCAAGCGCATCCGCATCGCCAACGCGGCGGGCGCCAGCATCGTCATCGAAGGCGGCAACATTACGGTCACCGCGCCGGGCCGCATCGACGTCAAGACCGGCAACAAGCAATTTTCCGGCCCCACGCAGATGCCGTATCCGTTTCCGCAGTTCACGGTCTGCAAAAGCTGCGTGCTGGACGCCCAGGAGAGCGTGCAGTCCATCACCGACAAGGCGTAAGGGCGATGGCATATTCCTGGCAGCAGGCGCTGCTTTCCACCTTTGCTGAATTGCCGCATCACCGTGGGCCCTACGGCGAAGCCGCGCGGGCGTACGTGATCGTTGATTTTCGTGGACACCCCGATCTGCTGGCGCGCATCACCGCCACCGAGGACCTGAGCTTTGGCTCGGTCTGGGCGCAGACCGGGCTGGACATCTACGGCGACGTGGCGCCCCTGTTGATCGAAGTGGACGGCGCATCGCAGGGCGTGCTGCGCGGGCCACCCCGGGGGGATTTCAGCACGTCGCTGGTCCGCGTACTGAACGCCCTGCACGAACGTAGCAGCGGCCGCTACGCCATGATGAGCTTCGCGTCCGCCGTGCCCCTGGAAAAGCTGATCGCGCACTTTGGCCGCTTCTGCGACTACGCCTTGCCCGACGCCAGCGAATTTTTCCTGCACTGGTACGACACCCGCATCCTGGCGCGCGCCCTGCAAGTCTGGACCGCCGAACAACGCACCCGCTTCGCGGCACCGCTCATCACCTTGCGCTACGCGCTGCGTGACGGATCGCAGGCGGAACTGATCGGCACCGGCAGGCAGCCCACAGACCCGCCCGACGGCATCCAACGCTTCACGCCCGAGCAGCACCAGATGCTGTTCGACCTGGACTACCCCGACAAGATCGCGGTGCAACTACGCCGCCTGTATCCCGGCCTGCTGCCCGGCGACCCGGATCAGGACGCGCTGGTGCCGCGCGTGCAAGCGCAGTTGGAACGCGCGCGCGCGCATGGCGTGGTGGGCGACAAGGACACGTTCGACTATGTGGCGTGGGGCGTATCGATTTCGCCGCGCTTTGATGAGCATCCGCTGATCCGTGAGGGCTTGCGGGGGTATCAGCCAGGTGATGATGGCGCGCTGGCGAAGGCGCTGGCGAGCGTGCCGGACGCGGTGTGGGACGAGGTGCAGGCCTTGCATTGGGCCGGTCAGGACGGTCGTGATGCGTAGGGGCGTGAGCGTCAGGCCGATGGCCTTCACCGTGGCGTCGAATTTCGATTCAGGAGATACGAATGCGTAAGGGATTGATCGCCGCGCTGTTGTGGCTGGGCATGCTGGCGGGTTGCAATAGCGAGCCGGTCTACCAAGGCGTCAGTTTCATCGCCTATAACTACACGCCGTGGAATATCCGCAGCATCAGCGTCAAGGACAAGGGTGATGGCGTTGCGTCGACGATGCAGGTCAGCCCGGGGGGCGGAGAAGGTTCGGTTACCTGCTGCTTCACGCTCAAGGGCACCGAGTTCACCGTGGACTGGCGCGGCGTCGACGCCGAGTTGCTACGCAAGCATTTGCACGATGGCAAGGCCGACTCGCTCTATTTCGACCGGCAGGGCGCCATCAGCTTTCCGGCCGCCGAGATCCCGGCGGGTGATGGCCCGCTGTATCTGGAACTGCACATTTATCCCGACGAGCACATGGAGCTGGCGCTAAGCCGCAAGCTGCTGGGCCAGACGCGGATTCCCATTGTCGATACCGTGGACTGGCTGTGGCGGGAGCATCGCGCATCGCTTGGCGCCTACCGCAGCGACGCCGAATTGCTGCGCGCGACCGCGAAGGTGTTGCAGTCGGCATGGAAGAAATATCGAATTGAAGACAAGCAAGACCTGCGCCAGTACATGTTGCTGTACTTCACGGTGGCATCGAACTTCGATTCGGATGCGCAGGTGAAGGCGATCCTGGACAAGCCGGGACGCGCGCCGGGCGACTTCGCCCGGGAAGTCGCGGCGTTGCCGCAGGCGAAGCTGGAGCAGATCAAAGCCATGGGCACCCCGCCGGGAGATAAGAATGTCTGACGCGCAATCCAGTGACCTGCCGCCGGAGAACCGTACGCCGGCATCGGTGCTGAAAGCAATGGCCCAGAACGAGGCGGCTTACCCCAAGGACGACTGCAATGAATGCGGCGCGGTTCTGCGGATGGGGTTCTTCTTTGATGGCTTTGGCCGTAGCCGCGATGAAGATGCGAAGCACCCGACGTACTACTCGAACATCTGCCGCTTATGGGAAGCGCACTACGTCCAGAGCGATCCCGGCCGCCCTGAAAAGCACCACTGGTTCCGGTTTTACTACTCGGGCCTGGGCACGGATCTGAATGCCGATGCGGAGAATGACGACATGATCTATGCCGCCGCGAAGGCGGGCATGAAAATGGCGAGCAATGCGCAGAAGGCGATATCGAGCAACGTCGGCAACGTCTTGCGCACGGATGAAATTCCGAACCATAAGCTCACCGGGCGCCTGACGGCGGCGGTGAAGAAGTCGCTGCGAGAGTCGTCCTATCAGCCCATGGTCAAGGCGTACAAGGACGTCGTGAAAGATGTGCGGACGCTGCCCGAAAAGGCCGTCCGGATCTGGAATGCGTGGGACCCCGAGCGCGTGGTGAACCGTGCGCGCGCGACCATTCGCGGCTTCTGGTCGGGCTTCAAGAAAAATCCGCTGAAGGTCGCCTGGACGGCCGGCAAGGAAGCGGCCAAGTCAACCATGATGGAAACGGTGCCGATCATCCGTGACCAGGAAACGGTGGCCTACCTGATGGGCACGGGCGTTGACGTGCGCGTGGACTCGGCATTGCGCCAGTTCAAGGCGGCCTACGACGCGGTGAGCGAAGGGCAGAATGTGCGCCGCATTGAAATCACCGTGTTCGGCGCGGACCGGGGGGGCGTGGTCGCGCGCCAGTTCGTCAACGACCTGGTCAAGAAGTACCGCCGTCGTCACGATGCGGACCTGGCGGTGATTGGCGACCGAACAAAGAACAAGTCAGATGCCGATATCCAGATCCGCTTCATGGGTCTGCTTGATTCGGTCGCGTCCATCATGGACGAAAACACGTTCCTGGGCTTCTTTCCTGTCACTGACCTCATCAAACAGACGCACAAGGATCGGACGCTGACAGTGCCGGCCGCGGTGCAGATGTGCGTGCATTTCGCGGCCGCGCATGAGCTGCGTCGCAACCAGCGCATGGACAGCCTGGAGAAGACGCGCGGCCTGCAGTATCTGTATCCGGGGTCCAGTGGCGATGTGACGGGAGTCAGTCCACCTGGGTCGCTGAATGCGCGCGTAGAGCTGTCGCGCGTGGCGCTGCGCGACATGATGAACCAGGCCCTTTCGCACGGCGCGGCCTTTCATAGCATGGAGCGGCTGGCCGACCTGAAGCCCGATACGTATCTTCAGTTTTCGCTTTCCGAACCAATTGTGGATGGCAGTACGAAGAACCAGATCCTGGATCTGGTCAAAGCGTATCGAGAGGTGGTCAAGTACGAGCCCGGCATAGACTTCATGCCGCATATGGAGGCATTCCTGCGTTGGCTGGCCGTGCGTTATCAGGACCCAACGTTCCGCGCCGAACTGTCGGATCCGGCCGAGGCCTGGATCAAGGACCGGGATTACTTCACGCCGGAACAGGAGCACATCGAAGAGCTGCGGCGCGTGTCGGCATTGCCCGCCGAGGTACGCAACAAGCCGGAAAATACGGCCCGCTTGCGCGAGCTGGAGGCGCTTAAGAATGAACGGTGGGAACGCGCCTCGGAAAGCCGTGGCGAATTGCCTCCACAGCGATTCAAGCCGCTCTGGGAACGTCTGGAAGAGGAATACAAGAGCCTGGAACGCGCGGAACAGCAGGATGCCGATACCGCGCAGCGCCGCGCGGACCTGGAGCGTAATAACCCGCAAGTGTTGCGCGCCATGGAGTTGACGGATCAGGATATGCGCGACCGCGAGAACATGCGCAACGACTTGATCAAGCGCGGCGGCGGCACGCCTGAAAAGGCGGCCGATCCCCTGGCCGACATCAAGGTCGAGCGCGCGATTCAGCAACGCCTGCTGACCGCCTGGCGCGATGCCCGCGACGGCAAAACGCAGTTGCCCCCCAAGGTCATGACCTTGTTCGACTGGCTGGTGCACGACGCCATGTTGAGCAGTTGGCCCGATCACCTGCTGGCCAGCACCACGATGTACTTCCGCGTTCGCGACAAGGATGTGTTCGCCAAGACCGACGCCAAGGCGGAAATGTCGCAGCGAGCCAAGGACATGCGCAACGCGGATAAGGTAGAGGCCCAGGCCGCGCGATCAGAGCAGAACATTCAACAGATGACGCCCGTGCGGCCTTGACGGGGCGAGCGACAGACATGCGTCGGGCATGGATCGGGGTGCTGTGTTGCGTGGGCTTGTTGGCTGGCTGCAAGGCCGAGCCCACCTATCGGGGTGTCAGCGTCATCACCTACAACTACACGCCCTGGGACCTGGAACTCGTCCAGATCATCGACGCGTCCGGTAGCGTGGCGGGAACGGGCATGGTTCCGTCAGGCGGAGGCGAGGGAAGTGTCTCGTGCTGCTACACGCTATCGGGAACAGACTTCACCGTGAAATGGCGAGGTGGCGACGCCGATCTCATGCGCAAGCATATGTACGACGGAAAGTTCGACGAGGTGATGTTCAGCAAGGAGACAACGCTGCATTTCCCCGCCGCGAACATGCCTCCCGGAGACGGACCCGCCATCCTGGAACTGCATATCTATCCCGACGAGCACATGGAACTCGCCTTGAGCCGAAAGTTGTTCGGCCAGGTTCGGATTCCGATCGTTGAGACCACGCGCTGGCTGTACCAGAACCATCGCGATGCGCTGAATGACTACAGAAGCATTCACGAGGTCAGATACGTACTGGCAAAGGTCGCCAAGCAGGCGTGGACGAAATACAAGATCGAGGACGCGCAAGACATGCGCCAGTACATGCGGCTGTACTTCACCGTCGCCTCGAACTTCGATGCGAACCCGCATGTAAAGGAAATACTGAGCAAGCCGGGACGCGCACCTGGCGATTTCGCCAGGGCGATCACCGAGTTGCCGCCCACGACGATCGATCAGATTAAGGCGGCGGGCAGTCCGCCGGGAGACAAGAATGCGTAGGGCGGCGGCTCCCCACTTTGCCGCCCTTACTTCTTCCCCGCCTCCACCTCGATCGTCACCGTATTCGACTTCACGTTTTCCGCCTCGATATACACCTCGTACGTGGCGGGCGTGGCGGGCAGGTGCAGTACGCCGGCCATATCAGTGGTGAAGCGCGTTTCTACGGTCATGCCGGGCGGCAGGGGAATCTTGGGCGGGGGCGCGCCCTCGCTGGGGTCGACCGACACATTGGGCAGCTTGGGCCGCACGTAGTTGAACGCGATGCCGCGATACACCTTGCCGGTGCGCGTATCCACCGCCACGAAGCGCGGCAGTTGCGGGCTTTCCACCACGGGCAGGATGCCGCGAGCGCACACGGGTATGGTCAGCGTGCTGCCGTCGCGGATCGTCACGCGGGTGGGCGCGGCGATGCGCATCTGCGCGTCGTAGCCTTGCAGCGGCGGCATGCAGGCGTGTTCCTTCTGCGAGTGCGCGGGCACCGAAGCAAAGGTGGCGGGTTCAATCCAATCGGTCGTCATGATGGGCATGTCGGTTTTCAAAAAAGGGCCGGCGTCAGAACGCCGTCCAGCCTTCGGAGCAGTCGACCTTGCGCACGGCCTTGCTGCAGCTTGGGCAGAAATGAATGTTCGCGCAGGTGATGCCGTACATCACGCATTGCCCGATTTCTTCGTTGTATTCGCCGTTCTGGTCGGGCAGGCCGTAGTAGCAGTGGCCTCCTGCGTTGTAGTAGAAGTGCGGCGGCGGGTCCAGCTTTGAATCGTCCGCTGAATCGTCCTGGTTGCGCAGGCCGGGCCAGTCGGGGCCGCTGGGCACCATGCCCAGCAAGTGACCCATTTCGTGGGCAAGGGTCTCGGTCAGGTAGGCCTGCGAGTTGGGCTCGTAGGGGTCCAGCGTCGAGACGAACAGCAGGTTGGTGCCCGTGATGGCAAGGCCCGCGTAGCTGGCGGCCACGGTGTTGAACTGGATGTTCAGTATGCCGGTCAGCGGCGTGGGCGACACGCGGGTCAGGTCCACCGACACCGACCAGACCGAGCCATTGCTTTCGCGGATGGGCGTGATCAGGTGGCGCGGAATTGGAATCGACCGCTCGGCGCCCGAGGCGTCCGTGTGGATGTAGCGCGCATGCACCAGCCAGTCGTCACTGGCGTCGAACTCGTACCAAAGGCTGGATTGGCTGCGGTCGTCGTTGACGATGGGCACGGTCATGACGCGCCCGCCCGGGCCTGCGGGCACCGGCAGGCGCATGTCACCGCTGACGCCCGGCGCGGCCAGGCGGTCGACGTGGCAGACCACCAGCGTGTACGGCTCGCGCTGCTTGCCAGCGGAGTTGGCGTAGACGCCACGGACAGCGTTCATGATGGCCTGCTGGGACTCGGGGGTGTCGGCGGCATCAACCGCCGAGCGGCCCCGGAATTGCAGGCGCGGAAGCTGGATCATGTCGATGCCGTGCAGTGCGAACTCCGCGGTGACCGGCGTGACGTCGGCCAGATGATGCGCCGGACGCGCGCTCATGCACATGACTTCCTGGATGTACAGGCGGCGCACGGTCTCGACGCGCTCGGTCTTGATCAGTTGGCCGCGTTCGTCGCGCACCTCGAACAGGTACAGGTTCAGGCCGGCGGCGGGCAACGCGATGTCGTCGACGATGCGGGTGCCGTCGGCGTTGGTGACGTAGCTGCGCGGGTTGCTGTGCGGTTCCTGATAGCTGGCGCGGCGGCCGCGTTCACGGGCGGAGTAGGGGATGTTGGCCGGATCGGCCTTCACGGTGATGGTGAAGCGGTGCTGGCCGGGGCGGTTGAACTCCACGTGGATGCGCGGGCGGTTTGACTGCCGTTCGGTGGTGGTCAGCGCGTTGCCGTCGTTCCAGCGTTCGGCAACCTGATCCAGGTTCACGTATTGCAGGCGCGCGCCGTCCTGGCGAGCGCGATAGGTCGATACGCCGGGAACGGCGCGGCCAGAGCCACCGGCGGGCGGCGTGCCGCCGGGCAAGTTCGTGCCCTGGGTGCGCGCCACGGGACCCAGCCCGACCGAGTCCAGCACGTCGCGCGCAATCTGCGGCAGCGGGGAGTCGGCCACGCCGGGAATCTTCATCAGCACCTCGGCCACCTTGGGCAGCGTCTCGGTGGCCAGCGTGGGCGATTGCAGGATGGCGCCGATCACGCTCGGCACCGACGACGAAGACAGGCCCGGCATGCTGAGGATGGCGCCTGCCACCGACGGGATGTTGGCTTGCTTGACGTCGGGCAGCGTGAAGAGCGTGTCCACGGCGGAACTCAGGGCGGCCATGCGGTCGCCGCCGGCGTTCAGCGCCTGCGTCATGACCGGCACGATGGCCGCGCCGACGTTGGCGCTGACGCCGCCCGAGACAAACGTGGACGCGCCGGATAGGGCGGTGGACGCGGCGCTGGCTTGCTGCGCGAACGTCGCCAGCCCGCCACCGGCCGCGACGGCGGCGATGCCCGACGCGCCGGAGCCGCTTGCCGTGGTGGCGGCGGCCGATGCGCCCGCGCCGCCCACGGCGGAAAGATCCGTGGCGCGGGTGGCGGGTGTGCTGTCGGACATGCCCGCCGCGCGCGCGGTGGCGCTGCCCAGGTTCGCGTCCGGCGTGGCGGGCGCGGCGGTGATTGCCGTGCCTGCCGAGGCGGGAGGGGTTGCGGCCGGCGCTTTGGGGATGGGAGCGCTGCTGGCGGGCGAGGAGGGAGCGGCTGCGGCGGCCGTGCCGGCATTCGCGGGGGCGGTGGCTGCGGCGCTGGTCTCGGCGCCAGCCTGGGCCGCCGACGGCGCGGCGGCGGTGCCGGCCCTGCAGTCCCACATCGATGCGAAGCACGAAGA
>RCUJ01001243.1_pt1 | contig 13973 bp, 3 predicted proteins | sample 2166321 | NCBI WGS metagenome assembly RCUJ01 (sample SAMN09932808, study PRJNA488358) | compost metagenome | feature: garden; material: soil; isolation source: compost soil in an enriched community after 118 h of incubation | place: Germany: Experimental Botanical Garden Goettingen | collected... | reverse complement strand
ATTTCTCTGCACAAACTACAGGTTCTGGAATTGCCGGAACGCAAAGTTTTGGACAAACAATCTCAAGTTTACTAACTGTTGCAACAGATTTTGTTCTAAGAGAAACAGTTGAATTTACATTATCATAAACAAAAGTTCCATCACTATTAACTGTAAAACCTTCTGGAACAACATTTTGTATTTGTATCGATCTAGCTGTACTTTGTCGTGGATAAACAAAAGTTGATTTTGTAAAGAATGCACAAAATTCAAAATTTCCAGCCTTATTTGTTTTGTAACTAGTAGCAATATTAAATGTTATATCTGCTTTTTTAATAATAGATTCGTTTGCCTTGTCTTTATAGTAAACAACAGCATTTGATCCATCGATAAAATCTATACTCAAAATTTCTTTTACACCAAAAAGTGAGAATGAGTTTAAACTTATATAGTTACCAACTAATTTTGAATTTGGTAAATCTGTAAATGCCAGCTCAGTATTAGAAGATAGATTTAAATAATATCCGCTTAAAGCAACAGGTATAGTGAATGTTAGATCCAAATTACGGTAGTTAGTTCTAGCACTTTGATAAAGCTCTTTTAAATTTGAAGTGCTAATAAAATCTCTTACCGTCGCATTAGTTGATGATGAAAATAAAGCTGTATTTAAAGTACCACTTGAAGGCAAAGAGTTTGAAGTTATGTAATCATTCAATACATTTTTCAAGTTTTTCTCAAAAAGAGATTCTTGTCCAGTTGCCGAACAAATATCTACATTTGGTGGTACTGTAGGCTGAACAGGTGGGAAATTACCCGATAAAAATTCACAAATATTAACTGGGCTCCAATTTTCATCGTAAGTTTTAATTATATTTGAAACTAATACAGTCGTTGTATGCGTAACATTATTAAAATCAGTATAGTTTAATCCCCATCTATTATCATTTCTAATATCAACCCAGTTAATTGATTTAACAGAGCTTGCTCCACTTAATTGGAAAGACATACGGATATCTGCAAATTCAGAATATGGAGGGTTTGGCATCCATTCTAAATCTTCACCTCCATTATAAAGAGCAATCTCTACATTGTCATCAACAACCTTAAATGAAAATTTAGTTAGTTGCGAAATAGGAGTAGTTGTTGATGATCCAGGATAAACAGCACTATAGTAATTTCTTACTGCCTGAAAACGCTGCATTAAATTCTCATCTCTAACAAAATTACTCATGAAAGCATTGTCAGATATTTTTTCTATAATATTGTAATTTCTAGAATTTAATATATCATTTAATAAATAAGCATAATTTGTCTCAAAACTATCTTCTAGTAAAGTACTTTCAGAACATGCAACCGTTTTTTCAATTACATCTTCACACTCATCACCGATTCCATTACCATTAAAGTCATTTTCTCCACAAGCTGTACAACAAACAAAATACAATGATTTTCTACCTGTTCCGCTTGAAATCTTACCGTTAATTTGACGTGATCCTATTAAACTTCTAAGTTTTATTTTAACTAAATTAGAAGAACCATTTGCTAGCAAACTTCCAATAGAAATATTCGAAATAGCTTTACTTCCAAGAATATAAGTGCCAAAATCTAGAATAGTCCTTTTTTGTCCGTTAACAGAAATGTTAGCTGTATTTCCTGAATAATTCCATGTAACTACCTCTCCAGCTTTTATACCGAAAAATTCAGAAAGATATCCTTCTGCAAAAGCGGGATTAGAAGTAATGTTTACATTAGAACTTTGCAACATTCCTGTTCTTTGCAATTCAAGAACTAGAGTATTGAAAGCCTTACTAAAACTTTCTTGCTTACCGCAACTTGAAGAGCCAGTTACTACTGAGAAATCGGCAATATTAATTTTTGTCGTTCCTTCTAATAAAACTTCCTCTGGCACAGCACAAACAGTTCCAGGTCTTTTTAATGTCGCAATAATTCTAAATTGATAAGTACCTAAATCTCTATTGTAAGAATCTGGTAAATAATATAAATTTTTAAAACTTATAATATCAGCCCAATTTAAAGTGTTAGCTCCGCCACATGGATTAACATGGCTTGCAGCATTAACAAATTTTATTGTAATTGGTGTTGAAATAGAAGCGCCTCCACTTGTAAAGCCTATTGAAAGCATATTTGACGCATCAACTGTACTAACAATTTTTGGAGTATCATTCGAGGCATTCAAATTAAAACCAGGATTTACCTGAGCATCAAAAAGAGTGCGTGTCAAATACGGCATGCTTGTGGTCAAAATACCGTCTGGTATTACAATTCCTTTATCTTGTATAGTTCTATCAACTAATCCGTTTAAGAAGCTCTCCAAAGATAAATATCCAGGACTTTTTCCTGTTTCAAGGTATATATTAGCCTCTGCTTCAGCTTGCGCCGCTGCCAATATATCCATATCATCCATACTTGAATCATAAGTATAGTCAACTGTTATAAAACGTTTTTCTTTTTTAACAAATAAAGAAGAAAGAGCATCTGAACAGGCTAATTCTATTCCTGTACTTACAGGATCTGTAGTTGGGATTTTTATTGCATCAGGATCAGGAGTCGCAGCAATTAAATCTAAAACTCTCTGGTAATTTGTTTTGGTTTTTCCTGACGCAACAGCTGTATATTTTTTTAATAAATTGGCAAAGCTATCTGAAGCTTCAGAATCGCCAATACAATCATTATAATTATTATGTTTTATAGCATCAATATGTGCAAAAACTGTTCTTGTTTTCTCTTTTAATCCTATATAATATGATTTGAAATTACCCCAAATACGCTGCTTAGTTGTTAAGTCTACAAGATTTCCATTACTTCCAAGCGCTCTAATTTCATTTAACAAAGCCGTTTGAGTTAAACTCATAAAATCAGTGTAAGCCGATGCTGGTGCAATCCCGTTTGAAAAAACAGCAAAATAATAAGCACTTTGAAGCATATTCATGCTTTTTCCTCCAGTTTTCATTCCATCATAATTTGATGTCAAAGCTTCACGCATAATATCTCTGCGAACTGCAAAATCTTCGTCAGTTTCTTGAAGGTACGTGTTTTTCGAATTATAAAATGGATCGTTAGAATTATCAATATTCAACAATTGCTCTAAAACGCCTGTTGTTCCAGCTGCAAAAATTGTTTCATCTGGCTGAGTCATATCAGCAGTATAAAATTCTTTATTCAATAAATTAGAATCAAATGCATTAGAATTTATACCTGCACTGTTTTGTTTCATACAAAGGCCTAAATTGTACACATAATACTGATATTCTGGGTGATACTTAAGAAGAGCATTTGCCCAGCTATTTTGCCAGATACTCACAAAATAAGCAACATCTTTTAAGTATTTTGGTTCTACTAAATAATCATTTGGATCTTCACTATCTGGATCGCGGTCATTAATAGTCAAAGTAACTCCCTCATCTAATGCAGGCTCATAAATATTAGTTTCTGGATGCTTAGGAGTTGAACTTATTAATTTTACTTTAATTTTAGAAACCGATCCATCTGCATTTTTATACGATCCTCCATCAGGGTATTTCCAAGAACTGTTTGAAACTTTTACCGTTACCTCTAGATTTGTATCCTCATCTTTATACGTTTCAGTACGGAAACCACCATATGATAGATCGTTATTAATATTAAAAATACTTAGAGGATCAAGTGGAGCATCTATGTCTTCATTTGCTTCTACATCAGCATCATCAACGTCTGATTCAATTCCTTGAACAGAACCGTATTGTCCATGAGGACTCATGTCTTTTAATAGCATACCCAAATTAAGATCACAAACATTTACTGGCTGCTCACATAATTCTCTGCAACCTTTTAGCAAATTTTGAAATTCAAATCTGAAGCTTCTCTCATAATTAGTTCTTTCTGTTTCTTTTAATTCAAGAACAGTAAGCATATTTTTTACAACATAATTATTTTCAGCGATAGCTACTAGAGATGCTCTTCCGTCAACATCTCCTAATTTGTTATCGGCATTACCAAGGAATGTTTTAAAAGAATTATACTCCGACTCTGTTAAATAACTTTTAGCTAAACCATCCTCACAACTTTTACAAGTAATATTACAATCAGTAAGTGTAACATCGGCTTCTAAAGCGGTCAAATCTGGCAAACAAATTTTATTATCCTTTAGTTGTTTGATATAATCATCTGCATAACGATTTAACACTTCGCTATCTATACGCAGGTCTTTATTAAAGTAATATGCACCTACTCTTAAAAACTTTTCATGATCTAATGCATTGTATGTTCTATTAGATAGTTTTAATTCTGATGAACTAGTCGCTGTTAAACTCTCCTGTCCAATTTTTTCTATTAAAGGATTATTGCCAACTAGTAATTCGTTACTGCAGTCGTCTGTAAGGCTCATTGACCAATCGTAGACATACGGATAAAATTTACCATTTAAACAAGCATCTGTAAATGCATTTTTTGTTTTAGTAAAAGAATAATCAAAAGTAACAGCTTTACTCTGCACTACTGGAACAACAGTATTTAATTTCAGTCCATCTTTTAATATTCCGTTTTCACCAGAAGCATAAATTGCATTACCATCTGCTAACATGTCTGTAGTTAACATGGTATGAAGTGTCGTATCGCTTTCATCTTTTAACGATTCCAAGCTTCCTTCTTTATCTCCTGCTAGAGCCGTTGCAATAGTTCTTCCTTGCGGATCTAAATAACTTACACTTACCTGGCCATTTGGATCAATAACTGTATTTTTTTTATAATGCAATCTGTTTCCAACTTTGTAACCAAAAAGTCTATTTAACTCTTCTTGCGATGGCTGAGAGTAAAAATAACGCATTTCGTGTCCGTTGCCAATTTGGTGATCAGGACCTACTCCACCTTTACTTTTAATACGACCTGTATTGTCTGGAGTATACTCAATTTGAGTAAAAGGATAACCTTGTGCATCTGGAACAAAATCTTGGAAATTGTCAGTTTTTGCATTGTTCAATGAATAATATTTTCCTGATCCAGAAGCATTTGAAAATGCAGGAACTATAATTGGTTTACAATTCTGAATACTATCTTTTACATCCCAGTCAAAATCTCTATGAGAAAAAATAGATCCTGCAGCATTTTTATTAAGATCTTTATAAAAATGTATTGCTGAAGATTGTAATGGGCTCGGCAACACTTCGATTGCCGCTCTACCTTGGGTATCATAAATAAGCTCTCCTACAACAGCTTTATTATCTGAATTAACTTTTGTAACTGTCTGGCGATTGCGCAAAGAACCATCAAAATAGCTTACAACTTCTTTTTTCTTTCCATTCTCTGCAAACGAGGCCTGATATTGCCAGTTTTTTACACCATCTTCATGAGATTTATCTATTTCAATAAATGTCCAATCATTAACAACATTTAATCTTTTACTAATTTCAGAAACAGACCATTTTCCGTTATAAACTTTAGTAATATCATCTAAAAATCGTCCAACTGCTCTAACTCTATATATAAAATAACCGCTAGAATAAACAATAGGAATACTGTAAGAAGTTTCTTTTGTTTGAATTCTTGTACTATTTAACATAAAATCCTTTTCGGTCAAGGCAATTTCATTAGCTGGCCTTTTAGTACCGTCAGGTCCAAAATTATCAATCCATGCCCACTCTAATTCATATTCCAAAGCTGGAGAGCTTTCATTTTTTTTCCATTTAATTAAAATTTCATCCGCTTGACTCGCTACAGATACTGTATTAGGTATAATTCCGTTATACTTAACAAATTCTGCTGTTGGTATAGCCGTAGTATTTTGTAAATTATAATAACGATCTGTAGTAAATTTAACTTCTAAATAAGGAGAACTATGAATTCCAGGAGTTGAGTAAATAATTGAACTAACTTCAACATCTGCCTGATGAATTCCAGGAAGCTTGTAAACCAAATAGTCATTCAATTTAGCTCCCTTAGTAACATTATCATGCGTAATTTTTAAAGAAATAGTAAAAGGATCATCATGATATTTTACAACACCTTTTTCTATATAGCTTAAATCTTTTAGTCCATCAATATTATATGGAGTGATTTTTAAATTTATGGTACAATCATAAATTTCTTTATAAGCATCTGATTTGGTAACATCATCTTTAAAACCAAAATGAATTGATACTCCATCATTTACTGACACAAATAATTTCTTATTCTTTAGGTCTGAAAATCTAGGATCCTTTACACTTAATTTTGGATTACCAGACAATTCACTGCCTTGCTTGTAAGCCACAACTCCCTCTTCGTGTTGTCCAAAAGAAAACAAACTAAAAAATAAAAATAATACTACTATAAAATTTTTGCTGATATACATATATCTATAATTTATCTTAATTATTATTGGCAACATTTCTTTGATCTACTATCTCGTATTTTTTTAATTGCTGAGACAAGACAATTTTTCCTCCAGAAGATGTAAAATAGCTCTGTGTATTAAATACAGATGCCGTAACTGGGTTTCTATTGAAATTACTATAAGTTACTTCTAGTCTCGGATAATGTGAATCCGGCTTACGATAATCCTTAGAAAAATTAGAGGGAGCACTATAATAAAACACCTGTTTTTGTATAAAATATGTTTTGGATACTCTTACTATTATTTTTGAATAAGGCAAGCCAGTAAAAGAATTCGTTTTTAAGGTTATTTCCCAAAACGATTTCATATCAGTACACTTTTCAATCTTGCACATATCCAGCAGAGGTTTTATATCAAAATCTCCTTTATAATTTGCTACTGGCTTATTTATCACAATTACTTTTTCAGGATGGCTAACTTTTAAGTTGACCTTCTTTGTATTCAAAATTTCAGTATTGCCTATCTTAGTGTACATTTCATTTTGGGCATTTTTGTAAAAGACGCCCGCATAACTTTCCTCAACTTTTTTTGAATCCAAATCTTTAAATAAAGCATAACTTACTTTGTACTGAAGTGGTTTCGCCGTACCGTACTGTTCGCCTACTTTCTTAAATATTTCTTTTGCATCTTGAGAGTAACCAAATGAGCAACACAGTAACCCAAAAACACCTATTAATTTTTTTAAAAACATTTCTAATTATTTTGGATTGATAAAACTACCTGAGCGTGTTTCTTGAATGGTTTTTACTCCTTGACTTGTTTCTTTCTTAATACGTACCAATCCCCCTTCATTATCATACTCATAAAAAGTACTGTAATTGTTTTCGTCTAACTCAGACATTAACTTAAATGTCTCTGAATCGTAAACAAATGTTTTAACACTTCCATCCATTGGGTGAATCCTCAAATCGTCAAAATAAATTGGAATACCAACGTTTTTATTATTCAATACGACTCCCGCTGTTATGGTGTTTTCTGGAACAATAAATTTTCCTGAAATTCTCTGCCAACCGTCAATAATTGCTCCGGATGGTTTTAAAGTAATAGTACTCATTACTTGTGATGGCGCATTTGGATCATTAGGATCAGGATCTAATGCTTGTGCATCACTATAAAACACAATATTGATTTCGGAGTTTTCGTAATCTTTTACCTGAATATTAGTTTCTTCTTTTACCCAAGCGCTTAATAAATATTCTTTATTAATTTCTGGCTGGAAAGACAAACAGTTAGCACAATAATCTTTCTCAGACAACTTTCCACAACCTACTTCTGCCTCAACAATACCATCAGAAAAATAAAACGGTTCATCGCTTAACATTGAAAAATCATTATGAGCAAAATAGGTCGCACTATCAAAACCATTTATACGTTCAATTGGGAATGCGTTACTATTATTACTATTGAAATTAAACAGGTATTGTAATGATTTACCTAAATAAGCAGAATTTGTAGAATCGAAACTTGTTTTCAATAATGAAGGAACAAAATTTGGATCTGCGCTACGAGCTGTTGTTTGACTAGTTATAGCATTATCAACATAGAAACCGTTATTTATACCTACAACATATAAATGGGGTTTGTTTTCGCTTGTATCAGGAGAGTTTTGATAATTATCAAATTTCTGCATCAATGTTTTCAAACCTTCTGGATTAGTTGTTTGACAACCATCTGTAATCAAGAAAACTAATTTTGGTTTAATTTGAAAGCTTGAATTCAATACCACACTCAAACCACTTTTCCAATAATCAGAACCTTCAGTTATACCTTTCTGTCCATATCTTCTTCCATAATTTTCAATCCAGTTATACATAATACCACCATTTGAAAGATCACCTTCAGCAACTAAGCGCTCCATTACATGGTCAGTTCGGTTGTTTTCATCAGTATCAGAAAGTCCAATTAAAGAAACAAACATTTTACCTTCTCCCAGTGTATTCGACTTAATTTGTGCAGCGATAAAAGTTTTTAATTGCGCTCTAATTCTTTTTGCTTCCGTATCATCTATTGATCCCGATTCGTCTACTACTATAACAATATGATTTTCACAAACTGGAGGTATATCACATTCCACAACCGTTACCGTTTCTTCAAACACAGTTTCACATTTTCCTGCACCTGTAGCCGTTAATTTTATAACATAATCTCCTGGAAGAGTTGGTGTGTAAGTATATAAACCATCTGTACTTTTATACAATTCATTTACAAGAACACCTGCAGCATTTGTAGCAGTCCAAGTATATATTAAATTAGTTGATGTGGTTTCAAAAGCAAAATTTATTGGTTTTCTAACGCAAAGTTCAGAATCTGAAACTTCTACATTCTTTGTAAAGTAAGAGATACAGCCACTTGTATCTTTTATCTCTAGTGTAATTTTATATTTTCCAGGTACAGTATATTTTTGATAAGCTATTGGTGTCGTAGCCGAATCTTTTTTGGTTATATTATTTAGGTCATAAAAAATCCACTTATATGCCATATCTGGCGAAGATGGTTCAAGAAAAAACTTTGTGTTGACACCTTTTTTCACAATTAAAGTATCTTCAACAATCGCGGCTAAATTAAATGCTCTTGCCGAAATATTTGATTTATTAAGTGATGTAGATTCTAAAAGCGTAGGATCTTTAAAAGAATATCCAATTTGTATATTAGAGCTTCGATTTCCAGAAATCTGCTGTCTTTCAGTGCCTTCAAGCATCAGTTTTTTTCTGGTTTCTCTCAATCTCTTTATTTCGAAATTTATTACTTCATCCGTAAAACCTGCCTTTTTATATCCTTCGATTAATGTTGGCAAATCTATACCAAGAACATTATCCGGAATATCCTGCGAATACATTGAAGTAATTGAACAAAGTAACATACAAAGACTAAGTATCCAATATTTTCTTAATTTAAAACCTTTTAACATAATTAATTCTTTATGTATTAATATTTTATACGCTTTTGATAATAATCTATAGTTGATTATTCACCTACTTTGATCTCACCACTCATTGGATAACAAAATCTCGTTGGGCAAAAATCTATATTTTTAACCTGCGTCTTGTTATTACATTCAGAAATTACTGTTCCGTTACTATCTACAACTCTTCTACATGTTGTTAGATATTGACTTGATAAAGCATATAAAGTGGTATCTATTTTTAAGTACGAAGGATCTATAGCTCCTACTTCTGGATTGTAATTCACTCCATTTTCTTCAATAAACGTAACGTCATTTTCACTATTCGCATCAAAAGAAAATTTTATACTGGTAATTTTATTTTGAGCATTAACCGTTGATACAAATTTGTAGATTTTATTTCCTCCTCCACTAGTGATATAAGGTCTAAGAGCAAGTAATTCATCTGGACTACTCCCATTTATCTGAGCGTCTGTTTCTCCCTTTATTTTTCTAGTTAGAATGTTCTTCATTAAGTTCTCAAATAAAACTTTCATTTCTCCTGAATAGGCATTTTCTAAAGTACAAGAATTACATCCGATGATAGTATCATCATTTTTTATTACCAGCGTATTAGAATTTGCAGATACTAGATCGCAAATACCGTTTTTAATAACTTTAAATGCAAAACTGTTATATGCAGTTCCTGTAGTTCCTGTAGCTCTTCCTTTGTACATTACCTCCACAAACTCTCCAGGCAATAGTGTAAAATTATTTGGAAATGTGGCTTTTAACCAATTTGCATTGTTACAGGATTGTGTCCATATTGGTGCATTACCTGACACTTGAGGCGGGCATAACATATCTCTATCCATTGTAGGAGAATTTAAAGCATAGTAAAAATCAACAGCTGGTGTTACAGCAGCATTAGTAAAAATCGTTGGCAGATCACAATTATAATCCATATTGAGAGTACTGTTTCGTGAGTTAGAACCAAATTCAAACAAATCTCCAGCTTGAGGTCTTAGATTTACTAATTCAGAAAGTGTAACAGGATTAGATCCCACGTTAGAAAATTGCATCTTAAAATCAACAGTTTCTCCATTTGTTACATTTATATTACTATCTTTCCATTCGTTGGCTAAAGAACATTTGACAAACATTTTACTTTTTACATATGTATATGCTAATACAGTAATAAGGTTTGGACTAAGTTCTCTCACTCCTTGAGCCCCAGCAATAGTTGTTGTAATAGGTATTTTAGTTCCTGCAGTAACATTATCCCTAGGTCGAACGTCAAATTCTATATAAAGATTTTTCCTTGTACATGGAAAACTAAATCCAGATAAATTTACGTTCCCACTTTGCCCAACTATTGGAGCAGTTACACTAATATCTCCAAGTTCTGGAATTGAAAATCCAGGTTGTCCTTCTAAAAGTTTGAAAGGTCCAGCATAATAATAATTCCAATTATCGTAAGAATATCTAAACCCGCCCTCATAAATTAATTGCTTATCTATTTTTATAGAAACGCTGTTATTGGTGTCTGCAGTACCATTATTTTCAAGTTGAAATCTATATGTTAGTAATTCTCCTGGAATAGCAGCAGCATTGTAATTATTTTCAGCTAACGGCTGATCTATTTTTCTCACTTGATTATATGTAGTCAAACTCGGTGCACAAGTACCAGTAGAGGGATAAGAAGTATTCTCTAAAATTACTGTTCCATTTGATGTAAATGTTGATTTTACTGTTAGTCTTTGATTTCCCTGTGGTGGATTTTGCTCATCATATTTCATATATATCAAAAAATACGAACTAGGCACCGAAATGGAACAATCCGTCGCAAACTCAATTTTACGAGTTAATGCACCTGGAAAAGGTGTAGCTTGTTTATTACCTAGAGCATCAATATACCTTATTTCATAATTTGTACCACATCCAGTTTTATAATAATCTAGAGCTGATGTAACATAAAATCCAGAAGGAATCTCTACCGATAAAACCCTATTTTCATAATTCGGGTAAAGTGGTGGCACATTAAAGCTAAGTGCAAGTAAAGGGTCTTGACGGGAACAAGAAGGGCAGGGTAAATTTGAACCTACATACATTTCAATTGGATCCAAAATTATTGTTCCTCCACCTCCAGTAGGACAGATGGCATTTGAACATTGTGAAGGATTAACACTTGTATTTGTTGAAACCGTATCTTTTATACTTTCCATATCAAGTCCACAATCGCTTTTTGTACCTGTTAGATATGCTTTTATATTCTTTAGCCCACTTACGCAATCATTTTCGCCACCACTAACACATGGATATGTTACAAATAAATCATAACCTAATGTATTTGAATACGGGCTTAAGAGTAAATCGGGTGTATCAAAAACAACCTTTTGGATCCCATTTGACGTAGTTATAGTAGGGTTTACGCTTGTATAGGTATTTTCCTTGTAAATACCCAAAACATTAGCGCATTTATCTAATTCTAAGTTAACTTTTGCATTTTTGATATTAAACCCCTGATTACCTGGATTATCAGCGTAAATTTTATAGGTGATAACAGTATTAGGACATACAGGCTCATTTATATATTTACTCAAAACAATTGTAGATTTCGCATTATTAGGAGTTACTGAAATTACTTTGGCACTTCCAGACTGATTTGAAGGAACACCACATCCTACGTTAGTTGTACTAGCTAAAATATTCTCAGCAAAATAATCGCAGGTACCTGGCTTAAATTGTGCCGCAATATCCATGGTTAAACTTGAACCCTGTTTTCCATCATTAATAATTCCACTAATTGTCAATATTGTTATACCTCCATTTGTTGAAGGGGTCACTACCACTCCTTGAGGCAAAGGTCCATTTGAACCCGGAAGATAAGTTAGCGTACCAATATTTAGAGTTATAATCTGACTTGTACACTGTTCGGCAATAGTACTAGTTGGGTTTAATCGAATTATAAAGGGCCTACCATTTGGCTTTACAATTGAATCAGGAATACTTAAAAAAGTCTGCCCAAAAGAATAATTTGACAACAATAATATTCCAATAATAAGAAACCAATGCTTTTTAAAACAATTTGTCATATTTTCTAATATGTTAATTTTTATATACTTGCTTCCTCGCTTATAAAATCATTTTCATGAAATTATAAGCGGGTAGATCAATTCAACTTATGATATTTTGTTATAGACTAATTCAAAATAATTATCTTACCAATAATAGGATCGCAGGTTTGAGTCACAATAACATCTCTGTAAAATGTAGTTTCAATACCATTTTGATCTTTAACTATAAGAGTTAAACGGTAGTTCCCCGGAATAGGAAATCTTTGCAACGCAATAGGATCTGTTATGGTATCCTTTAATGTAACATTATCCAATTCGTGGAAAATCCACTTATATGTTAGGTTATTTACCAATGCTGATGATGCAGTACTCTTCTCTGCTACAGCCAATTGAGAAGATGACTTTCTCGCTGTAAAACTAGTTGTTAACGGTTCAAATGAAAAACTGATCGTATCTAACGTAGTCGGTTTTTCTATTGAGGCAATAATTTTCCCTTGTAATGGCGTATAGCTTACAATTGCAATTTCTTTGCTGGTCGTAACCGTAATTCCATAAGCATCAACAAAAGTGTAAACCACTTCTACAGTTCCTGCCTGAACACCCTCTAATATTCCTTCATTAGTAATTGTAGCAATACCAGAGCCGTTTTTGATACTCCAAACTCCTCCTGCTGTTTCATTTTGAAACGGTAATGATTTTTGTGAAACTAAAACTGTATCAGGTCCCGTGATAGCTGCTAAAACAGTGGCTGCTTTTATAGTAATTTCTTTGCTAGTCGTAACGGTAACTCCGTAAGCATCTACAAAAGTGTAAACCACTTCTACAGTTCCTACCTGAGTTCCCTCTACTACTCCTTCATTTGTTATTGTTGCTGCACCTGAACCGTTTGTTATGCTCCAAACCCCACCTGCGGTTTCATTCTGGAACGGCAATGATTTTTGTGAAACTGAAATTAAATCTGGCCCTGTAATAGCCGGCAGAACAGTAGCCGCTTTTATCGTGATTTCTTTAGTAGCAGTAACAGTAACTCCGTAAGCATCAACAAAAGTGTAAACCACTTCTACAGTTCCTGCCTGAGTCCCTTGGACAATTCCTCCTTGCGTTATTGTTGCTGCACCTGAACCGTTTGTTATACTCCAAACTCCTCCTGCTGTTTCATTTTGAAATGCTGTTGATGGTTTTGAAATTGAAATTGTGTCGGGTCCTGTGATAGCCGGTAAAACAGTAGCGGCTTTTATCGTGATTTCTTTAGTAGCAGTAACAGTAACTCCATAAACATCAACAAAAGTGTAAACCACTTCTACAGTTCCCGCCTGAGTTCCCTGTACAATTCCTCCTTGTGTTATTGTTGCTGCACCAGAACCATTTGCTATGCTCCAAACTCCTCCTGCGGTTTCATTCTGGAACGCTGTTGATGGTTTTGAAATTGAAATTGTATCTGGCCCTGTAATAGCTGGCAGAATAGTAGCTGCTTTTATAGTAATTTCTTTAGTAGCAGTAACAGTAACTCCATAAGCATCAACAAAAGTGTAAACCACTTCTACAGTTCCTGCCTGAGTTCCCTGAACAATTCCTCCTTGTGTTATTGTTGCTGCACCAGAACCATTTGCTATGCTCCAAACTCCTCCTGCTGTTTCATTTTGAAATGCTGTTGATGGTTTTGAAATTG
>RCUJ01001241.1_pt1 | contig 13981 bp, 12 predicted proteins | sample 2166321 | NCBI WGS metagenome assembly RCUJ01 (sample SAMN09932808, study PRJNA488358) | compost metagenome | feature: garden; material: soil; isolation source: compost soil in an enriched community after 118 h of incubation | place: Germany: Experimental Botanical Garden Goettingen | collected... | reverse complement strand
GCTTCTTTCTGCACGCCGAGGATGCCCCAGAGCAGCACGTTGCCCTTGCGGTCGGCCTTCTGCGCATGGATCACGGTGACGTCCGGGCGCACCGACGGCACCGCCGCCAGCACTTCGCCGGTGAACGGGCAGGTGACGGTCTTGATCAGCGGGTTGACCTTGGGCAGGTCGGAGCCGGCGTAGGCACGCAGCACCGCGAACGGCAGGCCCGAGGCGCCGGCGACGTAGGCGTTGGCCATGTCGGCGTGGCTGTGTTCCTCGATCTCCAGTGGCTTGGGCCAGCCCTTCTCCACCGCGTCGCGCAGGCGATGCAGGGAACCGACGCCGGGGTTGCCGCCCCAGGAGAACACCAGCTTCTTCGCGCAGCCGGCACCGATCAGCAGGTCGTAGACCAGATCGGGGGTCATGCGCACCAGGGTCAGCTCACGCTTGTGCTGGCGGATGATCTCGTGGGCCGCCGCGGTCGGGATCAGGTGGGTGAAGCCTTCGAGGGCGATGGTGTCGCCGTCGTTGACGAAGCGCTGTACGGCTTCGGCGAGGGGAATGAGTTCGGCCATCGGTGCTGCTCTCACTGGTTGGACTGTGCCACCGGGTCAGGGTGGCGGGTGAGTCAACAGTAGGCGCAGTGACGCGAGCAAACAATCCGATAATCGACTTACTGTTCGATAATCGAACACAGCTTTATTCGACTCGTTGGAGCAGGCACCCCAGCCCCTCGGCCAGTTCACGCTGGCGCTGCAGGCCCTGCATGACCCTGCCGACGATCTCCATGCGCTCGCGCGCCCCGGTGCGCAGCGCATCCATGGCCTCGTGGGCCGCGGCCGAAGTGTTCAGACCGTTGTGGGCCGACTGGTCGACCTGACTCAGGCCGCTTGTGGCTTCATCGGCGGCGCTTTTCAGGCCCTTGGCGATCTGCATGATCTGCTCGCTGGAGTCGTTGGCACGCACCGCCAGGCTGCGCACCTCGTCGGCCACCACGGCAAAGCCGCGGCCGTGCTCGCCGGCCCGCGCCGCTTCGATGGCCGCGTTCAGTGCCAGCAGGTTGGTCTGCCGGGCGATGTCCTGAATGCTGCCGACAATCGCACCGATGCGCCGCGACTGCTCGCCGAGGGTGTTGAACACCTCGCCGGTACGGCGCAGATAATCGGCCAGCTCGCCGATCGACTGGCGGGTGGCCTGGATGCTCTCGGCACTGCTGCTGACCTTCTCGCCGGACTGCTGGGCCAACTGGGTGGCGAAGTGCATGTCGGCCTGGCTCTGTTCGATGGCGCGCAGCAGCTCGCTCTGATGCTGGCGCAGCGCGGGATCGACAACCGCCTCGAGCGGCAGGCTGGCAGGTGCCTGCACCGGCGCCTCCAGGCGCGCCGGCGGCTGCGACCAGTCGCAGTTCTGCAGCACCCGCTCGATGATCTGCGGCGGCTGCCTCAGATAGAAAAACCCGGCCAACAGCCCGCTGATAACCACGCCAGCTGCCACGCCGGACTCCCAGCTGCCACTGGTCAGAAATACCAGGGCCACAGCCCCCAGCAGGTTGCCGGCCAACAGCACGCTGGCCAGGTTCTTTTGCCAGGTGCTGCGGCCCATTGCTCGATCGCGCTTCATGGATGCTCTCTTCTCTCTTCAAACCAAAATAAGGCCATCCCCCGTTATGCATTGCATGAGGGAAGGTGCTTCGCCGCGTCTACGCCGCCGCACTGCAGGAGCGGGGGGGACGCCCAGTTGCATGCCCGCGAACGGTGGCGGGGCTGGCAATTTCGCGGCCATGGGCCGCTCCTACGAGGGATCGACACTCGTCTACGGTTACTCTTGTGATGTCTGGCGTAGCCAGGGCCGGGCGCCTGGGCACCCTGCCCCGGAACTACAGGCCGATATGGCTCTGCAGGATCTGCGGCTGGCCCTTCAGCTCCTGGCTGGGACCGTCATAGACCACCCGGCCCTTGACCATGATCATGCTGCGGTCGGTGAGGTCGAGCAGTACCTTGACGTGCTTGTCGACCACCAGGGTGGCGATGCCGCTGGCCTTGATCAGGCGGATCACCTCCCAGATTTCCTTGCGGATCAGTGGCGCCAGGCCTTCGGTGGCCTCATCGAGAATCATCAGCTCGGGGTTGGTCATCAGCGCGCGGCCGATGGCGACCATCTGCTGCTCGCCGCCGGAGAGGTTGCCGGTGAGGTGGCCGAAGCGCTCGGCCAGGCGCGGGAAGGTCGCCAGCACCCGCTGCAGATTCCAGTCGCGGCGACCGTCCACGCCGGGGCGCGCGGCCATCACCAGGCTTTCACGCACCGTCAGGTTGGGGAACATGCCGCGGCCTTCCGGCACATAGCCGATGCCGCGACGGATCACCTGGTGCGCGGCGCTGCCGGTGAGGTTCTCGCCCCTGATCCGCACCTCGCCACTGCGCGGCGGGGTCAGGCCGAGCAGCGAGCGGATGGTGGTGCTCTTGCCCACGCCGTTGCGCCCGAGCAGGGCCAGGGTTTCCCCCGGCGCGATCTGCAGGTCGACGCCATGCAGCACATGGCTGTTGCCGTAGAAGGTGTGCAGGCCGCGTACCTCGACCAGCGGGGTTGCCGTCGTTGTATTGGTCATCAGAATTGCTCCTCGCCGTCGCCCAGATAGGCTTCCTGCACCGCCGGGTCGTTACGCACCTGCTCCAGCGGACCGCTGGCCAACATCTGCCCGTTGACCATCACGGTCAGGGTCTTGGCGATGCTGAACACCGCGTCCATGTCGTGCTCGACCAGCACCAGCGAGTAGTCGCGCGCCAACTCGGCGAGCAACTCGACCACCCGGCTCGACTCCTCCTTGCCCATGCCGGCCATGGGTTCGTCCAGCAGCAGGAAGCTCGGCTCGGTGGCCAGCACCATGCCGATCTCCAGCTGGCGCTGCTCGCCATAGCTCATGGAACTGGCGGTGCTGTGGCCCTTGCTGCTCAGGCCGCAGGCCTGCAGGGCCTTCTCGGCGCGCTCGCGCACCAGCGGGTAGCTGTCGCTGCGACGGAAGAAACGGAAGGAGTTCTTCATCCGCGACTGCGCGGCGAGCATGCAGTTTTCCAGGCAACTGAAGCTGGGGAAGATATTGGTGCGCTGAAAGCTGCGCCCCACCCCCAGGTGCGACACCTTGTTCGGTGCCAGCCCGGTGATGTCCTGGCCATTGAAGATCACCTGGCCGCTGCTGGGACGCAGATGGCCGGAGAGCAGATTGACCATGGTGCTCTTGCCCGCGCCGTTGGGGCCGATGATGGCGTGGATCTCGCGGGGCGCGACCTGCAGGCTGATATCGCTGACGGCGCGCAGCCCGCCGAAATGCTTGCTCAGGCCACGGGTTTCCAGAATCAAGGCGCTCATTGTTCGGCCTCCTGTTGGATGGTGCCGGCCAGCGGCAGCTCGGTGCTTTTGCCGCGTTTACGCTGCGCCAGTTGCAGCAACAGGCCGGCGATCCCGCGCGGCAGCAGCAACACCATGACGATCACCACCACGCCCATCGGCAGCTCCCAGTGCGGGGTCAGGCTGGCGAACCAGTGATGCAGGCCCTCGAAGGCGAAGGCGCCGAGAATCGGCCCGAACAGGGTGCCCATGCCGCCGAGAATCACCATCACCAGGATATGCGCCGACATCTGCCAGCTCAGTTGGCCGGGGCTGACGAAGCCGTACTGAGTGGCCGAAAGCATGCCGGCGTAACCGGCAATGGTGCCGGCGATGACGAAGGCCGCCAGCTTGTAGAACAGCGGATTGAAGCCCATGGCACGGACCCGTTGTTCGTTCTCCTTGATGCCCAGCAGCACCCGGCCAAAGGGCGCGCGCAGGAAGGTGCGCAGCAGGACGAACAACAGCGCCAGCGAGGCCAGCACCACATAGAACAGGGTGGTGCGGTTCTCCAGGTCGAGCAGTTGCACCCCGGCGATGGCCACCTCGGGCTTCATGAACAGGTAGGCACCGTCCGAACCGCCGGCGAAGGAGGCATCGTGAAACAGGTAATAGAGCATCTGCGAGAAGGCGATGGTCACCATGATGAAGAAGATCCCCGAGGTGCGGATGATCAGTACCCCCATCAATAGCGCGGCCAGGGCGCTGATGCCCAGGCACAGCGGCAAGGCGATCCAGATGCTCAGCGCCTCGTATTCGGGGGCGAACAGCACCAGGGCATAACCGGCCATGCCGAAGAAGGCCGCCGAGGCCAGGCTGACCATGCCACTGACCCCGACCAGCAGGTCGAGGCCGAGGGCGACAATGGCCAGGATCATGATGCTGGTCAGTTGCTGGAGGAAGAAGTCGTGCTTTTCACCGGCGAGTGTTGCGCCGAACAAGGGATAAGCGGCCATCAGCAGCAACAACAGCGCGAGCAGCAGTTGGATCGGGCGAGGTAATGCATGCATAAGAAAGTCCCCGAAATGGTTATTAGGCGAACAGCCCGCGCGGCTTGAACAACAGCACCACGGCCATCAGCACGTACACGGCCGTGCCGGCGTATTGCGGCACCAGCACCGCGCCCCAGGTGGCGGTCAACCCGACCAGCAAGGCGCCGAGAAAGGCCCCGCGAACCGAGCCCAGGCCGCCGATGACCACCACCACGAAGGCGATGATCAGGATCTGGTTGCCCATGCCCGGATACACCGAGGACACCGGCGCGGCGATCATCCCGGCGAAGGCGGTCAGCGCCGCACCGGCGGCGAACACCAGGGTGTAGATCACGCGGATATTGATGCCCAGGCCCTGGACCATCTCGCGGTTGCTCGAGCCGCCGCGAATGATCATGCCCAGGCGGCTGCGTTGCAGGACCAGATACATGGCCAGGGCGATCGCCGCGCACACCGCGGAAATGAACAGGCGGTACAGCGGGTAGTCGAGGGTCTCGGTCAGCTGGATCGAGCCGCTGAGCAGTTCGGGGATGGCCACGCTGTGCACGTCGTTGCCCCAGACGATGCTGCGCAGCGAGTCGATGACCATGATCAGGCCGAAGGTCATCAGCACCTGATCGAGGTGCTCGCGGCGGTACAGCGCCTGGATCAGGAAGCGCTCGATCAGCACGCCCAGCAGCGCCGCCACCGGCACCGCCAGCAGGATGGCGAGGAAGAAGTTGTCGACCAGTCCGCTCACCCAGTACATCAGGTAGGCGCCGACCATGTAGAGCGCGCCGTGGGCCAGGTTGATGATGTGCATGATGCCGAAGATCAGGGTCAGGCCGCTGGCGATCAGAAACAGCAGCAAGCCGTACTGCAGACCGTTGAGGGTCTGGATAAGAATGGTGGAAAGTTCCATCGGGCATACCAAGGTCAGAAATCAGGCAGGCCCGCCCCCTGGCCACGACTGGACGGTCGGGCGGGTCAACTGCCTCGGGCGACGCGAGCGAGGTTCTGGACAAGGCGCTGCGACGGGTCATAGCCGGCTATGACCAGGTGCGACAACGCGGGATCCAGGCTTCGACAGGCGAACTCGATGCAGCCAACCCGCCCCACCGGCCAGCCGCTGACGGCCAGGGGGCGGGGACGACGCTAGCTACTGCAGCTTGCAGCCCGGCGCAGGGTCGGCCAGGGCGGCGACAGCCGTGCTGACCACTACATTGGCGCCGTCGCGCACCTCGCGCAGGTAGATGTTCTGCACCGGGTTATGCGCCTTCGAGAAACTCCACACGCCGCGCGGGCTGTCGATCCTGGCGTCGGCCATGGCCGCATTCCAGGCGGCGCGGTCCTTGGTGTTGCCGTTCACCTTGGCCAGCGACTGGGCCAGCAGCAGGCCGGTGTCGTAGCCCTGTACCGCATAGATATCGGCTTCCTTGCCGAATTTATCCCGGTAGTCCGCGCGGAACTTGCTGTTCTGCGGGGTCTCCAGGCTGTCGGCATAGTGCAGCGTGGTCAGCACGCCGGTCGCGGCCGAGCCTTGCGCGGCCAGGGTGCCTTCGGTGAGAAAGCCCGAACCGAGCAACGGGATCTTGCCCTGCAGGCCAGCCGCCGCGTAATCCTGGACGAACTTGGCCGCACCGCCGCCGGCGAAGAACACGAACACCGCGTCGGGCTTGAGCGCGGCGATCTCGGTCAGTTGCGACTGGAATTCCACATCGGGGAACGGCACGTAGATTTCCTTGCTGACGGTGCCGCCGGCCTTCTCGAAACCTTCCTTGAAACCCTCCACCGATTCGGTGCCGAAGCCGTAACGCCAGGCCACGGTGACGATATTCTTGTAACCCTTGTCCGCCGCCACCTGGCCCATCGGGTAGGCGGTCTGCCAGGAGGTGAAGGAGGTGCGGAAGATGTTTTCGGCGCACAGCGGCCCGGTCGCCGCGTTGAAGCCGGCGTTGGGGATGATAAGCGGCACGCCGGTCTCGCGGGCGACCTTGACCGCGCCCATGCCGACCCCGGAGTGCACCGGCCCGACCACCACGTCGACCTGGGAGCCGGCGATCAGTTTCTGCATGTTCGGCACGGCCTTGCCGGGGTTGGCTTCGCTGTCGACCACCACGTATTCCACCGGACGCCCGCCGAGGCTGTTGTCGTGCTGCTCGATGGCCAGTTTCATGCCGTTGGTGGTGGCCTCGCCCAAGGCGGCGAAGGTGCCGGTGTAGGGCAGCAGCAAGCCGATTTTCACCGGCTCGGCCGCCAGGGCCAGGCTGCTCATCGAAGCGCTGAGGACCAGGGCCAGGGCGCTGACGCTGAAACGGGTTGTGCAAGGCATCTTGTTATTGTTGTGCATGGTTATCTCCGGCTGCGCTCTGCGGCGCAGCGTGCAAGGCAAAGGTTGTTCGATTGGCATTTTCTGTCGAGCCGCCGGCAACAGGGCCGACCGCTCGTTGCGCACTCACCGTCAGAGCAGGTTCCAGGTGTAGGTGAAGATCAGGCGGTTCTCGTCGACGTCGCTGCGGTAGTTGGAACGCGCGGTGACGTTGCGCACCTTCACGCCCAGGCCCTTGAGCGAACTACTCTGCACCACGTAACCGATGTCCAGATCGCGCTCCCACTCCTTGCCCTCGAAACCGCGGCCGGTGTCGACGTTGTCGCCGCTCAGGTAGCGCACCCCGGCGACCAGGCCCGGCACACCCATGGCGGCGAAGTCGTAGTCGTAACGCAGCTGCCAGGAGCGCTCGTCGGCCGAGTCGAAGGTGAAGGTCGGCACCTCGTTGCCCAACGGGCTGACGTTGGCGAACACCCGCGGCAGGCCGTGGTCGCCGAACATGGCCTGGTAGCCGAGATAGAGGGTATGGCCGCCGTGCTTGGCCGAGAGCAGGGAGTAAAAGGCCTGGTTGTCGATCTCGCCGGCCAGTTGCTCGCCGTCCTCGGCCGAGTCGAAGTAGCCGAGGTTGGCGCCGAGTACCCAGTCGCCGACCGGCTCGCTGTGCTTGAGGCTGAAGTGGTGCTGGTTGTAGATATCCTCCAGCTGGGCGTACCAGGCGCCGACCGAGGTGCGGTTGGCGTTGAAGGCGTAGTCGGCGCCGCTATAGTTGAAGCGGTCCGTGCTGATCAGCCCGCCGGCGTTGCGCAGCGGGACGAAACCGAGCATGGCGCCCAGTTCCTCATCACCGGCCTCGTTGCGCAGGCTGGTGGAACGCAACTGGCCGCCCTGCAGGGTCAGACCGGCGATCTCGTTGGAGACGATGCTGGCGCCCTGATAGGTCGGCGGCAGCAGGCGGATATCGCCGAAGTACAACACCGGCAGCATCAATTGCTGTTCGCCGATCTTCAGCTCGGTCTTCGACAGCCTGACCTTGAGGGCCGCGCCCAGGCGGCTGTAGTCGTCGGCCGCCCTGCCCTCATCGGTCACCGGTAACAGGCCGGTATTGACCCGATCCGGGCTGCTGTCGAGCTTGAGCCCCAACAGGCCGATGGCGTCGACACCGAAGCCGACGGTGCCCGGGGTATAGCCTGATTTGACGTTGAGGATAAAACCCTGGGCCCACTCCTCGGCCTTGGACTGCTGGTTGGGCCCGACGATGTCGGAGTAGTCGCGGCTGAAGTAGTAGTTGCGCGCCTGCAAAGTCGCGCTGGTGTCTTCGATAAAACCGCCCGCCTGGGCCAGGGCTGGCAGGCTGAGGGCTACGGCAACGGACAGCAGGACAGGCTTCACATTCGGATAGTGAGTCATGGTTTAGCTCTTTGTTGTTATTGATAGTGGGCTGTTGCGCCACCCTTGCCGGGGACAAACCCGGCAACGCAAGTGGGTGGTGTGACTGTCGCCGCGCCGCCTTCAGGTCAGGCGCGACGGCAATGCTCATGGGCCGGAGGTGGCTAACCGGTCGCCTCCTCCTTGGCCAGACTCGCGGTATGCAGCGGCGCTGCGGCGGCTGCACTGTTACGCCGTACGCTCAGCAGCAAGTGAGCGGCGATGCCGAACACCAGGCCCCAGAAGGCCGCCGACAGGCCGAGAAAAGACATGCCAGAGGCGGTGACCAGAAAGGTGATCAGCGCCGCTTCGCGGTCATCCGGCTGGGCCATGGCTCCCGCCAGCGAACCGGCAATTGCGCCAAACAGCGCCAGGCCGGCCAGGGCGGCGATCAATTCCTTGGGAAAGGCAGTAAACAGCGACACCAGGGTCGCGCCGAACAGCCCCAGCAGCAGGTAGGCCAGGCCACCGACCACCCCGGCGACGTAGCGTCGGGACGGGTCTTCGTGGGCTTCGCGGCCGGTGCAGATGGCCGCGGTAATCGCGGCCAGGTTAAGGCCGTGGCAGGCGAACGGCGCCAGCAGCAGTGAACCCAGGGCGCTGCTGGTGATGATCGGGCTGGCCGGGGTCTGGTAGCCGGCGCCGCGCAACACCGCCATGCCCGGGACGAACTGCCCGGTCAGGGCCAGCATCACCAGCGGCAGGGCGATATTCAGGCTGGCCGACAGAGTGAATTCGGGGCTGATCCACACCGGCGTGGCCAGGCCGATGACCAGCGCCTCCTGACGCAGGTCGCCGGTGGCGAAGGCGATGCTGCAACCGACCAGCAGCACCGCCAGCACCGCATAGCGCGGCGACAGGCGCTTGACCAGCAGGTAGCTGGCGAACATCGCCAGCACCAGAAAGGGTTTGGCCTGCAGCGAGACGAACAGCCCGGTGCCGAAACTGAACAGGATGCCGGCCAGCATGCCGGCGGCAATCGCCGCGGGTAGCTTGCCGATGATGCGGTCGAAGGCGCCGCTGATGCCGACCAGGAAGATGATCAGGCTGGCGACCATATAGGCACCGACCGCCTGGTTCAGGCTGATCTGCGGCAGCAGCGAGACCAGCAACGCCGAGCCCGGTGCCGACCAGGCGATGATGATCGGCACGCGATAACGCAGGCTGAGGACGATGCCCAGCACCGCGCTGCCGATGGAAATCGCCCAGACCCAGGACGACAGCACGGCATGCGACAGGCCCGCGCTCTCGGCCGCCTGGAAGATGATCACCAGGGGGCCGGCGTAGGAAATCACCGTGGCGATGAAACCGGCCACCACGGCGGACAGGGAGAAATCGTTGATCAAGGCTTTCATCCGGCCTCGCAAGGTATGGGTGGCGTCCATCAAGGGGCGCTCTTGTTGTAACCGTAGGAGCGGGCCATGCCCGCGATCGCGGGCATGGCCCGCTCCTACAAAAAGCCGCCGGTGTGCGCGGCCTGGGCGGCCCCGCGCTCCCTACGGTCGCTGCATCAGGCCTGTTGCAGGGCGCGCGGACGCTGGCTGCGCTGTTCGGCTTCGGCGACCGGGGCCTGCTGCAGCTGGAAGTCGAACTGCAGTTCGGCAAAGCGGCTGCCTGGCACGCCACGGTCATGGGCGGCGGCTTCGTCCTCGACAAACTGGATATCGCCGACCAGGCCGTCGCGGGTGGCGTAGGCGAAGTCGTCCCACAGGTACTGCTCGCCGGCCAGGTTGATCTGGGTGGTCAGGTGACGGTGGCCTGGGGCGGAGATGAAGAAGTGGATGTGCGCCGGACGCTGGCCGTGACGGCCGAGCAGGTCCAGGCACTCCTGGGTCGGACCGTCCGGGGAGCAGCCGTAACCGCTCGGCACTATGCTGCGCGCGCGGTAGCGGCCGTCGGCATCGGTGACGATGCGCCGACGCAGGTTGTAGTCCGACTGGCTCTTGTCGAAGTAGGAATAGTTGCCCTGGGTGTTGGCATGCCACAGGTCGACCACCGCACCGGCCACAGGCGCGCCCTGGGTGTCGCGTACCACGCCCTCGAGGAACATCACGGTGGCGGAGTCCAACTCGCTGCCGTCGTCCATGCGTACTTCGCCTTCGGCCAGCGGCGCGCCGGCGACATACAGCGGGCCTTCGATGGTGCGCGGGGTGCCGCCGGTCAGGCCGACTTGAACGTCCTTGGCGTCCTGCAGCACATCGAGGAAGTGCTCCAAGCCCAGGCCTGCGACCAGCAGACCGGCTTCATTGCGCCCGCCGAGGCGATTGAGGTAGTCGACGCTTTTCCAGAACTCGTCGTCGGTGACTTCCAGGTCTTCGATGATCTTCGCCGCATCGCTGACGATGCGCAGCATGATCTGCTTGATACGCGGACTGCCCTGGTCGTTGTTGAGGCCGCTGGCTTCTTTGAACAGGTCCTGGATTTCGGCAGTGTGGCTAACTTTAACGGTCATGGTGGTTACCTCGGTTTTTGTTCTAGGGCTAATCAGCGGTCGTCGTCACGGATCGACGAGGGATGCCGGCACAGGGCGTCGATCTCGATCTCCATGTAGGGAAACAGCGGCAGTTGCAGCAGGGTGTCGTGCAGCTCCTGCACGCTGTCCAGGTCGAATACGCTGTAGTTGGCGTACTGCCCGGCGATGCGCCACAGGTGGCGCCACTTGCCCTCGCGCATCAGGCGCTGGGCCAGTTCCTTCTCGTCCGCCTTGATCTGGGCGGCCTTGGCCGGGTCCATATCCAGCGGCAGTTTTACGGTCATCTTTACGTGGAACAGCATGGGGCTCTCCTCTCGAGTTAGGGGCGGCCGAGTCAGGGGCGACGGAAGAACGCCAGGCGCTCTTCGTCGAGGGTCAGGCCGAGGCCCGGGGTACGCGGTACATGCAGCTGGAAGTCGCGGTACTGCGGCGCTTCGTTGACGATTTCTTCGGTCAGCAGCAGCGGGCCGAACAGCTCGGTGTGCCAGGTCAGCTTGTTCAGGGTGAGAAAGGCATGGGCCGAGGCCAGGGTGCCGATCGAGCCTTCGAGCATGGTCCCGCCGTACAGGGCGATGCCGGCCGCCTCGGCGATCGCCGCGGTGCGCAACACGGCGCGCGGGCCGCCGTTCTTGGCGATTTTCAGGGCGAACACGCTGGCCGCACCGTCGGCGGCCAGGCTGAAGGCGTCTTCCACGCTTTCGATCGATTCATCGGCCATGATCGGTGCCGGGCTGCGCTGGTTGAGGCGCACCTGCCCGGCCCGGTTGATCCGCGCAATCGGCTGCTCGATCAGGTCGATGCCGTTGTCGCCGAGCACCTGGCAGGCACGCAGGGCCACCGACTCGTCCCAGGCCTGGTTGACGTCGACCCGCACGCTGGCGCTGTCGCCCAGGGCGCGCTTGATCGCAATGACGTGCTGGAGATCCCGGCTGACCTCGCCCGCGCCGATCTTCAGCTTGAAGATGCGGTGGCGACGAATTTCCAGCATGTGCTGGGCTTCGGCGATGTCCTTGGCGGTGTCGCCACTGGCCAGGGTCCAGGCCACTTCCAGGCTGTCGCGCACCCGGCCGCCGAGCAGTTCGCTGACTGGCAGGCCCAGGCGTTTGCCCTGGGCATCGAGCAGTGCGCTTTCCAGGCCGGACTTGGCGAAGGTGTTGCCCTTGGCGGCCTTGTCCAGGCGCAGCATGGCGGCATTGATATTGGCCGCGTCCTGACCGAGCAGCAGCGGCGCCAAGTGGCTGTCGATGTTCTGCTTGATGCTCTCCGGGCTCTCGTTGCCGTAGGCCAGGCCACCGATGGTGGTGGACTCGCCGAGGCCTTCGATGCCGTCGGCACAACGCAGGCGGATCACCACCAGGGTCTGCTGCTGCATGGTATGCATCGCCAGCTTGTGCGGGCGGATGGTCGGCAGGTCGACGATGATCGCCTCGATGCTTTCGATCAGGACTTGGCTCATTTCAGGTAGGTTCCGCAGGTTGGGGTCAGGAAGCGGTGGCCGTCGGCAGCGGCGCGGCACTGCGGCTGCGCTGGCTGCTGATGGCGAACACGCTCATGGCGATGGCGGCGATGGCACCGGGGATGGCGAACGCCAGGAAGTTGAGTTGCAGCGGCAGGTTGATGCCCAGCAGCGCACCACCGAGCAGCGGGCCGACGATGGCGCCGTTGCGGCCGATACCCGAGGCCCAGCCGAGGCCGGTGGAACGGATCGACAGGCCATAGAACTGCGCGGCGCAGGCGTACAGCAGGATCTGCGTGCCGATGGTGGTAGCGCCGGCGACAAAGATCAGCAGGTACAGCAGCGGCGTCGGGCTGTTGAAGCCGAGCAGGCTGATCGATAGCGCGGCGGCGACGAAGAACGCCACCATCACCTTGACCAGGTTGAAGCGGTCGCCCAGCCAGCCACCGAGGATGGCACCGGCCATGCCGCCGAAGTTCAGGGCGAGGAGGAACGACAGGCTCGAACCCAGGCTGTAGCCGGCGTTGGCCATCAGCTTCGGCAGCCAGGAGCTCAAGGCGTAGACCATCAGCAGGCAGCAGAAGAACGCCAGCCACAGGCACAGGGTGCGCACGGCGCGGCCTTCGCGGAACAGTTCGAGCACGGCGCCGCCCTTGCCCTTGGTATCGGTCAGCAGCAACTGATCCGCAGCGCCGATCTGCTGGCCCGGCTCGATCTTGGCGAGAATGGCGCGGGCCTGGGCAGTACGGCCCTGGCGCACGAGAAAACCGACCGACTCGGGCAGCAGCCAGAAGATCACTGGCAACAGCAGCAGCGGCACGGCGGCGGCGAAGAACATCGACTCCCAGCCGAAGCGCGGCAGCATGTAGATGCCGACGCCGGCGGCGAGCATGCCGCCCACCGAGTAGCCGCTGAACATCACCGCCACCAGGGTGCTGCGCAGGCGCTTGGGCGCGTATTCGTTCATCAGCGCCACGGCATTGGGCATCAGCCCGCCGCAGCCGAGCCCGGCAATGAAGCGGCAGATACCGAACTCGGTGGGGTTGCTGGCGAAGCCGTTGACGATGGTGGCGCTGGAGAACAGCGCAAAGCAGATGGCGATGCCCTTCTTGCGCCCGATCCTGTCGGCCAGGGTGCCGAAGGTCAGGGCGCCGAACATCATGCCGAACAGCGCATAGCTACCCAGGGCACCGGCCTGCAGCGGGGTCAGGCCCCACTCCTGCATGATCGCCGGCAACACCACGCCGTAGATGAACAGGTCGTAGCCGTCGAAGATCAGCAGCAGCGCACAGAGCGCCATGACCATCCAGTGAAAGCGCGAGAAACGCGCGTTATCGATGATTTGGTGAACGTCTATCTGTCGCATGGCATGGGTTCTCTCTTTTGTTTTTGTTGTGAACTGCGTTGTTGGCTGTGGGTAGGATGGGTTGAGCACAGCGATACCCATCGCCCGATTTGATGGGTATCGCCTACGGCTCAACCCATCCTACGAAGCACTTACCCCAGATCACCGCCGCCCACCGGCAGGGTCACGCCGGTGATATAGGCGGCGTCGTCGGAGGCGAGGAACAGAATCGCCCCGGCCTGCTCGTCGATGCTGCCGTAGCGTTTCATCAGGCTGCTGCTGAGGGTCTGGTCGACGATCTGCTGGTACCAGAGCTGCTCCTGTTCGCTCGGCGCGGCGCTATTGCGCGGGATGCGCCGTGGCGGCGCTTCGGTGCCGCCCGGGGCGGTGGCGTTGACCCGGATGCCGCGCTCGGCGGTCTCGAAGGCCAGGCAGGCGGTCAGGGCGTTGACCCCGCCCTTGGCCGCGCCGTAGGGCACGCGATTGAGCCCGCGGGTGGCGATCGAGGAGACGTTGACGATGGCGCCACTGCCCTGCTCGAGCATCTGCGGCAGCGCGGCGTGGCAGCACCACAGGGTCGGGAACAACGAACGGCGCACCTCGGCCTCGATCTCGTGCG
>RCUJ01001238.1_pt1 | contig 13998 bp, 21 predicted proteins | sample 2166321 | NCBI WGS metagenome assembly RCUJ01 (sample SAMN09932808, study PRJNA488358) | compost metagenome | feature: garden; material: soil; isolation source: compost soil in an enriched community after 118 h of incubation | place: Germany: Experimental Botanical Garden Goettingen | collected... | reverse complement strand
GCACGCCGCTGCAGAGCTTCCGCCGCGTCAGCTCCAACTTCGGCGTCCGCACCCATCCCATCTCGGGCTATCGCAAGATGCACCAGGGCATGGATTTCGCCGCCACCACCGGCACGCCTGTCGTGGCGCCCGCCGACGGCGTGGTGGTCGAGGCGCGTCGCTGGGGCGGCTACGGAAACTGGCTGCGCATCCGCCACGCCAACGGCCTGGAAAGCGGCTACGGCCACTTGTCGCGCTATGGCTCGGGTATCCGCGCCGGTCAGCGCGTCAGCCAGGGTCAGGTCGTCGCCTATGTCGGTTCGACCGGCGCCTCGACCGGCCCCCACCTGCACTATGAAATCTGGCGCAACGGCCAGCGGATCAATCCGTCGGGCATTAAGACGCAGGAAGGCACCGTCCTGGCGGGCGCCGATCTGGCGGCCTTCCGCGCCGAAAAGAGCCGCATCGACCGCATCATCGCCGCCGGCGGCCAGCGCCGTCCGGTGGTGCAACAGGCCTCGGCCTCGGGCCTGCGCTCCGTCGAAGGCTGAGGTCGTCCGTCAGGGGCTTCGCGGCCCCTGTCTCTATCCCACCAGAACCGGCGTCCGGCCCCGTGTCGGGCACTGAACCCCGTGCACCCGCACGTCGGCCTCGCCCAGCTTCAGGCCCAGCAGGTCGAGCAGGGGCTGAACCACGCCGTCCAGCACCGGCCCCAGCGGCGTCAGCAGCACGCCCACGGCGCCGACCAGATTGCCCAGGCCCAGACCCCCGAGCGGCCCCAGGCCGACGTCCACCTCCATCCTTTGCAGCAGGCTGACGACCAGGCCGTTGACGAAGCCGCGCGAGCGCACGGACCGGACCGTCTGGCTTGAGATGTCGGAGGCGTTGAACGTCGTCTCCTGCCAGTTCAGGTCGGCGATCTCCAGATCGGCGTTGGCCGTCACGGTCACCAGCTTCAGCACCGACACCAGGGTGGCGGGCGAACTGGTCAGGGGCGCCTTGAAGTTCTTCAGCCGGGACTCGTCGATGGCCCCGATGCGCGCCCGCGCCAGTCCGGGCCGCACCGCCACCGTGACTGACGGCGAGCCGGCGCAGTTGATCCGGCTCAGCTTCGCCTCGGAGGACGCTGCCTCGATCAGGATGGGCAGCTTGACCTGGGCCAGCCCGGACAGGGCCTGAGCCGTCGTGGCCTTCAGATAGATCCGCGCCTGGGCCGTGCGGATGATCGGCTCGCCCTTGCTGGAGATAGTCAGCCAGGGCGATTTGTTCGGTCGTTCGCCGATGGCCATCAGGATGTGGAGGTCGGCCAGTCCGGCGCGCGCGCCCAGGTCCAGCGCCAGCTGGCGGTCGCCGTTGGCGGTCTCCAGGGAGGCCATGATCAGGTCCATCAAGGCGACATCGGCGTTCAGCGCCTGACGCAGACCCTGTCTGGCGTCGGCCTCGACCCCTATCAGGTCCCGCAGCTTCAGCTTGGCGTCCACCGGGGCGCGTGTCAGCTTGCTCAGGGCGGACTGGGCGTCGGCGCCGGCCACGGCCTCCAGCACCTTCAGGACCCGGCCGGCCGTGACCTCCTGTTGCAGCAGAGCGTCATAATCCCCCGCAGTCAGGCCGATATCGGTCGCCAGGGCGTCCGAGAACTGCAGCAGATTGACTTTGGCGCCGGCCAGGGCGCGATAATCCATGACGGTCAGCGAAACATGGCTGCCCAGCAGCCCGGATAACAGGGCGTTGGCGACGCCCCCGTCCAGACTGGCCAGCCGCGACCCGATCGAGAACATGGCCTGGGGCTGGCCGCCGGGAATCGCGGCGGTCGCGGTCCGGCGCACCGTGACGCTGTCGCGTTGCAGCACCCAGCGGCCGAAGAACAGCGGGGCGGGCGCCGTCACCTCGACCCGGGCGGCGTTGGGCTCGGCCGCACCGGGGGTGAACCGCTCCCCCGGCGTGATGCGAGCGTCGGCGACATAGCCGCCCTTGATCACGCTGACGGTCTGAATGTCGCTCAGGTTGGCCGCAGCCGTAGCGCGTGCGGCGGCGTCGGCCCGGGCCAGGTCGTGGGCGGCGGCCATGGCCGACAGGTCGGCGGTCCCCTGAATCTGGCGGGCCTTCAACGAGATGGAGCCGACGTCGACCGCCAGCGCCGCCAGGACGCACAGGACGCCGCCAAAAACGGCGGCCATGACGCCGACCCCGCCGCGCTCGTCCTTAAATCCTCGAGGGGAGAGCATTTCAATAGCCCCCCAGCCGCACGACCGCCGTCCGTCGGATGACCCCGGGCGGCGCGGGGATCAGGCCTGACATGGCCATCAGGGGATGATCGCTGGCGTCGTAGGTGATGTTGACCCGGATCGCCGTCGGACTGCTCTCCACCGCCATATCCGTCTTGGCGGCGTCCAGCCCCAGGTCGCTGACCTGAGCCCCGACAAAGGTGCGCGCCAGTTGCTCTCGCTCCGTCGGGTCCAGGCCCGCGATCGCCGCCCGCGCGCCTTCGGACGCCATCGCCTGGACGGAGTGGGCCATCCAGAACCAACTGCCGTACATGACCATGCCGAACATCATCATGATCAGCAGCGGGGCGACGATGGCGAATTCGATCGCCGCTACGCCGCGGCGGTCGTGGATGAGCCGTGAAAGAAGTCCGCGTCGTTTCATCGTCGCCTCGCTCTTTTTCGGCGACCAATGTAATTCAATCACCGTTAAACGGTGATAAACGCACAGGTAGAATTTGACGTGTGATGCAACCCGAGAAAGCGACTAGCGTCGCCTTGAGCCTCGGCCGAGGACGGGCTATGAAAAAATCCGCTCTCGCGCTTGGCGTCGCTAGTTCGCCCTTGAGCCACGCGGTCGTAGTTCAGAGGTAGAACGTCAGCTTCCCAAGCTGAATGTCGCGGGTTCGATTCCCGCCGGCCGCTCCAACACTTAGCTGATTTTCAGGTCAGCTTTTTTCCGCACTTTTTTCCGTTTCCGTTCTGCGGGCGTTCCGATCAAGCTTCGCGATGCGGTCGCGGAGCAGGGCGTCGCGGGTCACATAGCGCCGGATAATGCGGTCCACGCTCTCCTCGTCCCAGGCTGTGGCCTCGGCGATTTCGCGGTTCGTCAGGCCGGCCAGATACATGCGGGTGGCAGCCGTTCCGCGGAAGTCGTGGAAGTGCAGGTCGGCGTCGTTCAGCTTCGCCGCGATGAGCGCCTTGTTCCAGCTCGAGCCGAAACCGGTCTTCCATGGGTGGCCGTCGCTGTTGGTCAGGACGATAGTCGAGACCTGCGGGATTTCCTTCAGCAGCGCCTTCAGTTCCCCATAGATCGGGATCAGGGCCCCCTTGCCGGTCTTGCTGGTCGAGGGCAGGTCGATGGCCAGCTTGCCGACATGGCCCCACGATAGACGTAGCAGATCGCCCTGGCGCAGGCCGGTGAGGGCAGCGAGCCGGGCGGCGAACATGATGTGCGGCGGCGCCTTCGCGGCGAGGGCCGCTAGGTGGTCAGGCGTCCAGATCCGGTCGGCTCGGTTGTTGGAGTACCGGTTCTTCATGCCGATGCATGGGTTCGACGTCAGCATGTCGTTATCGACGGCGAAGGTCAGCAGCGACGACAGCACCTGCTTGGCCATGTCGGCCTGCCGCGGGTGATCGGGCCAGTTCTTGTCCAGCCACTGTTTGATGCGTGGCCGAATGGTCATTGCCCGGTCGAACTGGACGATGCGCAGCGGCCCGAAGTGGTTCTGGATCGCCTTCACGAACGGCTTCCAATTCTTCTTCGTGCTGTCGGCCATGCCGCCCTTCTCGCGCGGCTTCTGCCAGGCGTCCGACGCGAACCACATATGCGTCAGGCCCAGCATCTTGCTCTTGTCGCCCGTCGTCCGGGTGGCCAGCGCTGCGGCCAGTTCCTCTACGAAAGCAGCAGAGCCGGGCGGAGCGTGCAGGCGAGGGGCACCCTTGCCCTTCCAAGCATAGAGGTAGACCGCGCCGCTCTTGGCGACGACCCGGTAGACCGAATCCAGATTGACCTTGGCAGCCACAGCTATCCCTTCCGGCCCGCTTCCCATTCCGCCAGTTCGCGGTCGAGGTCAGCGCCGTCATTGGCGCTCTCGGGCGCAGGCTGCGTCGAAATGCTGTCGCTGGGCAAGATCAGGATGTCGCCGGTCGCGCGCTCGATGCGGACGTAGAATGGCGCCTTGGCCTTCTGTGCGGCGCGCAGGGCGCGGGCGACGTCGGTTTCCTTGAACGCGAGCTTACCGCTGGGCATGTCGGCGCCTCTTGGTGATCATGATCATGACAGGATGCCTTCGATCTGCAGCCGCCAATCACGCGCCAGGTCGGCGAGGACGTCGCCCGTGTCTGGATGGCCGGTCTTCGGCAGCAGGGCTGCGGCGCCGGCAGCGATCCTGAAATCGGCCAGCGTCGGCGGATCGACCAGATAGCAGGTGGCGGCGATGATTGCCGGATCGGCGACGCTGATGGCTTCCAGGGACGCCCGAGCCATGGACCGGTAGCGGTCCTTTCGAGCCCTTGGCGCATTTCGCCAGCTTCGGCCCCCGGCCTTGCAGATCGCGCCGGCCATGTCCTCGATGAGGTCGCGAGCGGCATAGGCTCGCGCCTTGGCGACGAGGTCGGGAAGGGCGGTCACTTAAGCACCTCGTCAATCCAGGCGCTGACGTGGTCAACGACGACTACAGGGTCGCTGCCCTTCAACTCGCAGCTGACCGCGACGGCAATGTCTTCATCGAAGCACGGCTCAGGCGGCTTCAAGGCGAGGAGCATCGCTCTGGCGCGAGCATAACGATTGCTCACGTCGACTTGGATTTCAGGGCTCTTGTCGGCTTCGTCGTATCCGCGACGAACGTAGGCGGCCCAGTCGATCTCGTGCGGTTCACGTTCGACCTCCCAGGCTGCAGCAGCCAGCCGGTCGATCACCTCGCAGCGGGCTCTCTCGATTGGGCTAAGTCCGGCCATCGACTGGGCTTCATGGATGCTCGGACGGCCCTTGCCGCCCTCGATGATCTGAAAGGTGGTCATGGGGTTCGTCCTTTTGTCTGGGCGGGTCGAACCAGCGCGCCGCAACGGTGGCAGGCGCCGTAGATGGAGCCGGAGCGAATGGGTGGGTGACTGAACAGGCGGCATAGGAGGCGACGGATCATCGTGCAGCCCTCTGGAGTTTCGCCGCCCACGTCGGGGAGCGACGGTTGGGTTGCTCGACCGGCGCCAGATGCAGCTGGCCCAGCCGGTAGGTGTAGATCATCGACAGGTCGTCCCACTTCACGCAGGCGGCGCCGTCCTCGATGTAGCGGACGGTCCCCGTGCTGATCAGCGGCCGGAGATGGACGCGGTCGCCGACACACAGCAGGGGTCGATAGGCGCCTCTCATGCCGCCCGCCTGATCTTCCGGCACTTCCTGAACCAGATCCGCGGCATCGTAGGTCGATTGACGAGGCGCCTCATGCGTTGGCCCTCCTCTCCAGCAGGTCGAGAAGCTGACCAGCTGTCTGGATGGACTCTCGGTCCTCATCGTCCAGATGGACCGACATCAGTTCGCTTGCACGGTCGATGAAATCGATCCGGGAGGCGTCGTCGGAGATCCAGTCAACTACGAGCGTGGCATCGGGCGGAAAGCCCATGAAGCCGATGCTCATCCCGCGGCGCCAAGCGATCACGGCACCGCCCTGGTCTCGGACGAGGTTCACGCAATCCATGCTCGGGAGAGCAGCTGGGATGAAGGTGCTCACGCCGCTAGCCTCAGGAGAATTTCGCAGAAGCCCATGCTCCCGACGCCCATAGCGGCGCCCAGCAGGCAGAGCTTCCAGAGAGGCGCGTCATGGTGCGCGCGGTTCGTCCAGGTCTGGCGGATCATCAGGAGTGATCCGGTCCAACGGTGCGCTCGCCGAAGTGGAGCACCGGCAGTTGGCTATCTGGGAGGCCGCCCAGCTGCACGTTCGTCAGCTCAGGCAGGTGCATGCCCTGGTCGAAGGCGTTGCGCACAGCGTCAGCGGCGCCGGGAGCGATGCGCCCGAAGTCGCGCATGGCGTCGCGCCAGTCTCGGGGCATCTCCAGATCGCGCAGGCGGGCGATGTGCTGGCCGATCAGCGCTAGCGAGCGGGCGGCGCCCAGCTCTCCCGGCGCCCTGATGTCGGAGATGGTGATCTGGCCTTCGTCTACGTCGGCGGCGCGGTTCCGATAAGTCCGGCTGCGGAGGAAGCGGGCTTCGCGGACGAGGTCGAGCAGCAGGAGCGCGCCGTCCAGATGTGGCGGCTGCATGGAGAACAAGTCGGTGATCGCCGCGTCGCGGTCGGCCCACGCTTTTGTCAGCCCATCGCTCTCGGGATGACTGGCTTGGAGGCCAACGATTCGGCGCTCGATCTCATGGAGGCCGGCGACGGCGTCGTCCCAGTCGCCCCGGCTCGGTTGGCGCTCGATCATCTCCATGACCGCCTGTCGGTAGGAGCCGAGCATCAGGAGGTGGTCTTCGTCGAACTCCGGCGGGGCGTCCTTGTCGGGACGGCCGACGATTTCCGCAAAGGCCTCGGCGCGTGCGACCACGTCGTAGATGTCGGAGAAGGGGGCATGGGCGACGACAAGCGCGGCATTGTCGAGTTCCGCTCGGCTGGCCTGCCACGCGGCCTCGGCTTGGTCTTCGGCCGTCGTGGCGGCTTCCTTTTTCACGCCTTCGGTGGCGTCGCAGAAGGCCAGACTGGCCGCCTCGTGAACCTGGCCAAGGTCGTACGCCCGTTGCTTGAGGGGCATCGCGGCGTCGATAGCGGCGCGCAGGGCCTCAGAGTGCACCGTCATCCGGTGCCAGGACAGGCGCTCCATCTCGGCGTCGTGGCGCACTTGGGAACGGCTGCGCTCGGGCTTCGGGGCGGGTTCGGCACCCAGCGCCCTCTCGGCGGCACGGGCGTCGGCCAGGGCCTTCATGGCGTCCAAGGATTCGGTCGTCAGGCCAACGTTCTGGCTATCGTGCGCGACAGGGCGCGCTTCGGTTGGGGCTTCGACAGACACAGGCGTCTCCTCGGTGATGAGGAAACGCTAACCCGATGATGTGTTATAGGTCAACACGTTTGTGGGTTGTTATCTGCTGAACTTCCCCACAACCGCGTGGATCCTTGGCCAATCCGCCCGACTCATTTCGATTTCCCGCTCGGGCGACCAGTGACGAACGAGCCAGCTTTCCTCGGAAACCGACACCAAGGTGCAGAGGGCTACAGCTGCCGTGTTCTCAGACCTGAGAACAACCTCGCATTCAGGTCGAAGTGGCGCGTCAGGGTTGATTAAGGCAATGTCTCCCTCCCTGAAGACGGGCGACATCTCGTCGGCCCCAAACACTGCCAGTGCGTAGGCGTTGTGGGCGTGCTGGAGGATTTCTGGCGCGAGCATGTACCGATCAGGATGGGACTGAATGCCGGTCATTGGGCCTGGAAGGCTGCTATCTATTCCCATCCCGAATAGCGGCAACCCGCTCATGCCTAGCGATCCTGACGCGCCAACTTTCGTTAGGTCGACCGAGGCGGCTGTCACCGACTTGATAACCTGATCCATCTCCTCTGAGCGCCGCGCGCGCGGAAGTCCCAGGACATCCTTAACGTCGTCCAGAGCGCGAGAGTGAAGCGTCAGCCCTCGCTCAATGCGGTCCACGGTCTGTTGGGAGGTTCCGGCTTCTTCGGCGAGTTTGGCTTGCGACCAGCCTAGAGCCAGGCGGGCCTCGCGGATAGCGGCGGCATTGCCCTCTTTCAGTCGGTCAGTCAGCGATGGTTTCGAGCTCATGCTTGCTTTCTACTCGGGGCGCCGAAGCAGCTCCAACACGCCGACGCCTCATATGGGTTGAATGATTACCCACTTATGGGTTATCTCTGCGTGCATGAGCACATCGCCCGATCCCGAAACCGTCCGCCAACTGATGCAGGCTGCTGTAACGATTGCAGGATCGGAGGCGAAGCTCGGCAAGGCGGCTGGCTTTTCGCAGAACGCAATTTGGCACGCCAAAAGCCAAGGGCGCGTGTCCGCGGAAATGGCCGCAGCCATCGACCGCGCCACAGGCGGAGCTATCGCGAAGCGTCGTCTTCGCCCCGATCTCTACGGCTCGGAGCCAGCAACTATCGGACGGGACGCCGCCTGATGCAGGTTCGCTCTCGAGGCCTGGCTTTGCTTCACCGCCTTCCGCAGCCAGCTACCGTCGCCCGTCGCCCGGCCCGCCGCCCGGAACGCTCCAGCCGCAACGGCATGGCGGATCGCCCGCAGGATTTCGACGGTGGGCTCGGGCCCGCTGTTCGCACTGTCCAACATCTCAACCTCCCTGCTGACCATCGGAGCATCGGCGACACCGGCGCCCAGGTCATCGGAAAAGCAAAGGTCCCGTTTCCATGTTGAACCATCGCCAGCAGGCCTCGGCCTTCGGCCGCCTCGTGAAGGCGTGCGGCGGGCTCGAGGAGGCGTCCCGCGCCTGCGCGCAGTTGGCCCGCCCGTACTCGGTGGCCCAGCTGTCGCGCTGTCAGACGGCGGGCGCCGGGTGCTTCGCCCCGTCCGATATCATCGCCTGCCTCGAAGACTATTGCGGCGATCCGATCTTCGGGCGCGCCCTGGTCGAGGCCCGCCCCTGCGCCGCTGAGATCGACAGCGCCATGACTGAGGCCGCTGAGACGACGGAAGCAGCCGCGAGCTTCCAGTCGAAGGTTCGCCGAGCGGTTGCCGACGGCGTCGTCACAGCCGCAGAGCAGGCTGAACTGGAGCGTGAGGCCGAAGCTCTGTTCGAACAGGCCCGCCAGAGCCGGGAGGCCGTGCAGCGGCTCCGTGTGGCGGCATGAGCGAGACATCGGGAATCGTGGCGACGCGCATTCGACAAGCCCGTCGTCATGCGGGCATTCGAAACAAGACGAGAGCAGCCGACGTCCTCGGTGTGGGCCCCAGCACCTATCGCGCTTGGGAGAATGGCCAGAACGGCATCAACGTCGATGTGGCGAGACATATAGCGGAGGCCTTTGGCGTCCGCTGGGAATGGCTCCTCGCGGGCGAGGGCGAAATGGTCGGCTGCGTAGCTGAAGGTGTGGCCGTGACGGTTGCACCTGATCCGGCGAAAGCCGGGGTTGCAACATCAGTAGGTCCCGACCTGATCGGCTTCGCGTCTTGGCTAATCGAGAGCCCTCGGGGGCTCAAATCTGAGCCGGGCGGCCACATCAGCGACGTCGTCATCCCGGCTCAGCACGAGATCGAGGCCTACAAGAACTCAGCCGGCGCCGTCGTGCTGAAGATGGATGCTGGCGGGGCCTACGACGAGGACCAGGTCGTCGTCATCCGGCCCGAGAACGTCGACGCTGTCGTCGCGGCCATGCTGCGCGTGAAGGCGGAGGAGATGGCATGAACTGCCCCACCTGTGGCTGCCCCGTGCCTGTCGAGCGGACTGAGGCTGAGGAGAAGTCGCTGCGAGAGGCCGTTCCGTATCTCGTGGTGAAGACCGTCTCCGGCGACCAGGCAGTTCCTGACCGCTCATGGGCGCAGGCATTCCCGGAGGGACGCTGATGGCCCGCATCCGATCCATTCACCCTAGCTTCTTCACCGACGAAGCTTGCGTCTCGTGCAGCCCGCTCGCGCGCCTGCTCTACATCGGCCTCTGGACCGACGCTGACGACCAGGGCCTGTTCGAGTGGAAGGCGCTGCAGATCAAGATGCGCCTGCTGCCCGGCGACAATGCCGACGCCAATGACCTACTGGCGGAGCTGACTGGCGCAGGCCTCATCGCCGAGTTCTCCTCCGGTGGGAAACGCTTCGGCGCCATCCGAGATTTCAGGTCGTATCAGCGTCCCAAAAAGCCGAACTCGGTGCACGTATTGCCGCCCGAGTGGCGAACCTACGTCGGTTTAGACGGCGCCATTTCCGAACCCCAGGCAGCATCAAAGCCAACAGCTTCCGAACCAGTTCCCCACCAGTTCCCCACTGAGGGGGAAAAGTCTCCGCAGATGGAGGATGGAGGGGAGGATGTAAGGGAAGAAGATATCGGGACTTCGTCCCTCTTGGCGAAACAGGGCGATCCGGTTGCTGCGAACGACGCTGCTCCGCCGACGGCGCTCGCACTCGTCCCCCCACCGACACGGCCCGCCAAGGCCCGAGGCGCGAAGTTCGTGCCCGAGGACTGGCAGCCCAGCGCAGCCCACGTCGCCAAAGCGGCAGACCTGCGAGTGAACCTCGACCGTGAAGTCGAACGGTTCCGTCTGCACGAATTCAAGGACCCGAAGTCGAACTTCGACCTGGCCTTCCATCGCTGGCTGAACAATGCGGCTGATGGCTTTGGCGCGCCGCCTCAGAGCCGGGCGGGCGGACGTCGCGAACCGTGGAACGCCCTCGATCAAGCCGCTGAGGGCTTCGACTGGTCGCCGGAGGATGCTGCATGAACGCCTTGAGCCCTCAGTCTGACCGTTCGCGCTTGCCCGCCAATCGGGCCGACGCGCCTTCCCGCGCCAAGAAGATCTCCGAGACCTTGGACAAGATCGACGAGACATATCTCGCGCCGTTCAGGGCGTTCGAGCGGCTGGGCGCCAAGGTGCGTGCGCCCGACAGCACGCCGCCTGTCTGGTCCCAGATCGCCATCTTCTGGTTGCCGCGGCCACAGGGCGGCACGCCCCGCAGTGAGGACCAACGCGACGCTGAGATCACCGCTCTCGAACGCCGGCTGCAGGAACGCCCCGCTCCTGATGCTGTGGCCGAAGCCTACGACGCGTTCGTCGCCCTACGCTCGAAGATCAGCCAAACCCAGAACCGCGCCATCGTCGCGCTCATGATCGACGCTTTTCCCAACGCTAGGGCCCATAGCCCAGAAGCGTGGATGGAGACCGTGATCAAGGAGGTCCGTGTCTCCGAGTTCTCGACCCTGGTCATCGCCAAGGCCTGCAACCTGCTGATCCGCTCCGAGACTTTCGCTCCGAGCGTCGGCGCAGTCGTCGAGCGCTGCGAGCTGGTGCGGGAGTTCGTCGACCACGCCATAGCCGGCGTCGAGAGCGCCAGAGCACAGCGGGCATACTACGCCCGATGCCTGAAGTGGCTGCGCGAAACTCCGCCTTGGGACGGCGACCCCAAGAACAGACCTGAGTCGCTGTACATTGATCTGGGCTTCGACCCCTTCGATCCGAAACGCGGCAAACCTGCGGGAAGGGTGGGCTACGTATGACCGTCGCCCGCATCACCCAGCACCAGGCCACCGAGGTCGAGCGCCTCCGCAGGGAAGGCCGCACCGACCGCCAGATCGAGCGTATCGTCGGGCTGACCTACGGGCTGCTCGGCAAGCCCTACGCCGTCGGCGACGACGCGCGGCCGATCATGGATCGCGATCCGCACGGCGCCGGTTGGCGCTACCCCGAGAACGACAGGAGCGAAGCCTGATGGTCAGCCTGACGAAGGCCAACAGTCGGCGGAAGGGTTCGCGCTCAGGTGGAGGCCGTCCGCGCCAAGAGGGCGACCGCTATCCGAGCGGCCGGCTGAAGCCGGTGAAGCCGAACGCCGAGGTTCTCGCCCGGCGAAAAGCGATCTGCGCCGACCCGGCGATGGCGACCTGTCCGCTGGATGCCTCGCTGGCGAATGGCTGGATTTCGCAGGCCGAGTACGGCGCCGGTCGCGTCTTCCTGTCAGTGCATGTCGGGGCGGGGCTCAACTCGCCCGGCGCGGCAGCGATGCGCGACAACAGCATCCCGACCGGCGCCGCCGACGCCATCCGCAAGAACTGGGGCGAGCTGACTGACGTCCAGGTCAGGGCGATGAGCTGGAACGAGTTCAGCGACAAGGAGATCGCCGCCATCTGGGACAGCGCGCTTCGCGACTTGGGGCGTCGGCCGATCCCGAGGCGGCGAACGACTTCGCCGCACGCGCGCATAAGCGCTGGCGGGCCCTGAACGCCGCCATGTCGCCAATCGAGCGCACCGTGGTCGATAGCTTCTGCATCAGGGAGGAGTGGCCGCAGTGGTTCTCCGAGCGCCTGGCCGGCCGGATGGACACCATCCACGAGGAGAAGCGGGACATCTTGATCAGCGGTTTGCGGGCTATCGCGCAGGCCATGCGTCAGCCGAAAGCGCCTGTGCGTGACGATCTGGCCAGCCCCAAGCCGAAGCCTAGAGGCCCCGTGATCATCGAGCGTGTCGAGTTCGTAAATGACAACGGCGAGGTGGTGCAGGTCCACGAGCGCATCCGGCGCCAGGCGGGCTGATCGTGAAGGGACGCACCGGCATCATCAGACCGGTGTACCACGTCGAGCCTGATCCCGAGGCTGCCGCCGAGATCAGGGCTGTTCTGCTGGCCGCCGGGGTTGATGGCGCCGTTGTCGATCACGCCATGACGGGTAGGGATTTCGATGCCCGAGGAGGACGAGGTCACTACGGCTGGGCCGATCCTGATCAGTGCATCCGGGTTCTGGTCGAGGCTGGGCTGGGCAGCGGGCGCATCGCCGCCGGCATGGGGCTTCTGCTCCGAGTGGTTTCCGCCAGGCGCGAGAAGCTCCGTATCGGCGTCCGCCCACGGCACTCCGGCGACGCACTGAAGGGCGAGGAATGGCGCCCGGTCCCCAGCTATCGCAACGAGGTCTCCAGCTTGGGCCGTGTTCGCGGACCCTATGGCCTGATGCATGTGGCGACCAAGGGCGGTCGTCGTGCCCGTGTGCCGCTTACGCCTGATGAAGGAGGGCGGAAGCGGATGGCCCTCGTGGCCAGCCTCGTCTTCGGCGTTTTCCACGATCGGCCGATCAACACCTTGGTTCGCCCTCGGAATGGAGACCGTCACGACTGTCGTCTGATCAACCTGGAAGAAGGGCGACCCGCACCGACCGGAAAGAAGGCCGACAAGCCTTGGACCTCCGCTCAGGATCGCGCCCTTCGCTCTTCGAAGAGCTGGGAAGAGGCGGCCCGCCGAACAGGCCACACGATCCCTTACGTGAAGAAGCGGATGGCCGAACTGGGCCTGGCCCTCGCTGCTGGCTACGTCCCGCGTCCGGGCAAGGTGAAGCCGCTCGCCTATCGCGACCTGGCCGAGCTGGATCGCGCGATCGTTGCGCTTCAGGCAGCCGGATTGTCCGAGCGCACGCTGAACCTGGGCCTGCGGATCACCACTTCGGGGGAAGGCCGCTGTGCCGGAGCCGCTGCTGAAGCTGCAGCCTGCGCCGTCACGCTGTTCGGTCTCGGCTGGACCGATCGGGAGGCTGCAACCGCCATGGGCGTGTCCGCCAACGCCGTGGGCGCCTATCTCAAGCGCGCGGGCATACGAGAATGGTGGCCTGAGGGTTGCTCGACCAAGGCCGGGCCGGCGGATTTCCGAGAGGACGAGGAGTGGCGACCTGTCCCCGGCATGCCTTACCGCGTGTCCGACCAGGGGCGCGTCGCCAACCCGAACAACGACCTGATGTCGCAATATGTCGACGGCGCCGGTCGTCCGAAGGTCGGCCTGAAAGGGCCGAAGGGCGGCCGGCGGATCTATCTCATCGCTCGCCTGGTCTTGGCGGCGTTCAAGCCAGACCTGACCATGAGCCAAGTGGCCTACCTCGACGGCGACCCATCCAACGCCGCGCTCTCCAACCTGGTGCCCAAGAGCCTGATCCGCCAGCCGTCAGCGGTCACGCCATCGTTCGAAGCCATCAGGAGCGAGGCGAGAGCTCTGTGTCCGCCCGGCCTGGAAGATCAGGCCCGGCAGGACGTGATCGCCGAAGCGGCCCTGCTCTTCCTGGAAGGGCGCGCGTTGAGCGTGAAACAGGCGGTCAAGGCCGCGCTCAAGTCGTTCTATCAGACCTTCGGCCACAACCGGGAGACGTCGCTGGACGCCATGATCGGCGACAATATCAGCCTGGGCGACCTGCTGAACGCCGAAGGCGAGATCGAATCCACCGGACACCGAAAGCGGAGAGGGACTTGACGCCCGACTCGTTTAGGAAGATATCCCTACTGCACATATGTCAGGTTCGCGCCGAAGTGACCTAGTCCAGCCCTCCTCGTGAGGGCTTTTTCGTATCCGCTCCCGTCCATGTTCGGCGCTTCGGCAATGGCTGGTTCGGCGATGAGTTTGAAGGACAAGAGGC
>RCUJ01001236.1_pt1 | contig 14002 bp, 15 predicted proteins | sample 2166321 | NCBI WGS metagenome assembly RCUJ01 (sample SAMN09932808, study PRJNA488358) | compost metagenome | feature: garden; material: soil; isolation source: compost soil in an enriched community after 118 h of incubation | place: Germany: Experimental Botanical Garden Goettingen | collected... | reverse complement strand
GCGCTGAAGTGTGCAATGAATACAAGGTTTCTACCGCACCCTTTACGATCATAGGAACGGAAGGGAATTCGTTTCCGTCGATCAATCGTTGAAACGTGAATATCCTTTCGCGGCCATCTTCCAGCAGCACAAAGTGGAATGTTGTATTGTCGTCTGACAGAGAACGATATTCAGGAATTAACAACCCACTTCTGCTCAAGTGCTGCTGAAATTTTAGAGACGCCCGGCAAAAGGGTAATGAGCTGGCGTAAGGCGGGGCCTCTTTAAGGACAAATCGTTCGAGCCCCTCGGTTTCCAGGAAAAACTTGTTGGAAATACCCGAACGGAACGCTTTGCCCAGAGTCTTTCTACCTTGCCTGACCTCTGTCAAAATCTGAACGGGGGCGTTGATAAAAGCCCTCGCCACTTGCTGGATCTTGCGGTCATGATCGATTTCGCGAGAAAAATTAGAGGCGCTCACAGTGCCAGCACTGCTAATGAAGCGGACGTGTGGAGGGGGATTGCCACCAGCTCCTGAAACGAATCCGACACAGCTGATACGCAATACGTCGGTGAGAGGCAGATGATTTTTTTTGAGTGAAGTTCAAGCAAGTGTAGGCCTTTCATTGGCGAACACCGTGCTCGCCGGAACAGCAATCGTAGGGGAGTTTTTTGCACCCTTCAGTTAGATTGCTCAGGAAAAAAAGGAAGGTTCGCTGACAAGTTTCATTTCGTAGCACGAATAGCGGCATTAGTGATTCCTTTCGACTGTTCCAAATGAATAGTGATCATTTCTAATTCAGCAGGTTACGGAAAGTTAATCTTCCTACTGCTCCTGCCGCAAGCTTGACTCCATGCGCTATTTTCTCTGTGATGAAAAATCGCCATATTTTGTTTAGCAATGTAAACATCCGAGTGTCAAGACACAAAGGCCGTTGGATACAGCCTGTTGTGGTCGAATATTCACTCAGAGGCTTCTATGTCGCGGGATGAAGCCGGGAAGCGTTTTTTATGTAACTTAAAGTAAGAGCGAGGCGTAGCTATCATGAGGGGCTATATTGGCATGAATGACCATCGCTCTCTCAATTTTTGTCGAGGTATTATCTTTAACCTAATGATTAGACAGGTAAATTTGAAAGATTTTATCCATAAGTCGGGTAGGATTTTATTGAAAAGACAAAAAAACCGCTTGCGCTAATGGATTTTTTTTGAATATTAATAAGGAGGCAGGTGAGAACTAGATTGTTTCGGTTAGGAGCTCGCTGAAGATTTCAACGGCCTCCCGGTCAGCTGCTCTAAGCATTTCAGGAAGATGTATTCCAGAGGGAAATGAGATGGCAAAAGTAACGACTCAGCAACTCAGCGAGTTGATTCTAGGCTGCTCTTCGCGGCGAACAGCGAATACTTGTACAGCTGTTGGCCAGGTTGTGGATGTTGCCAGCGCTGCCTGCACAGGTTTGCTCAAGGGCGGTGTTGAGGAACACTTCCTCTTTTTGAAGCCTGAACTCCTGTCGATCAAACAGAAAGACCAACTGCGGCGAGCCCTGGAAATAGTCTTTTCGTCCCTAATGGAAATAGGCGAAGTTGACCAAGCTGTCCTGCTGGCGGCTGATTCGGTAGAGGCTCGCGGCATGGTGCAAGGGCAGTATCGAATCTTGCGCTCGCTGGCCACTGAGCCCACCCCCTGGGCTGTTCAAGCCGTACATGAGTGTATGGATTCCGACCCGCCCACACAGGTCTACACCGCATCCGCGGCGCTCGAGATGTTCTGGGAAGACGATGCCGTCCGGTTGTCCGAGGATTGGGATAAGGGCACAGGTATGAAGGTGGGGCCAGGCTTATACACCTGCCGCTTGACTAAAGGCGCGCACACCTTTGCAGTGCTGAATGGCTTTTATCCGGCACAGGAGTCCTGGCTCTGCCAAAGTGGAGGGCAGCTGCTATGTTTTCGACTCAAAACGTCGCTGCCATTATGCCAAGTTCGTGAAGAAGTGGTTGGAAGCGTCGCCCCTGAATTCGCCCGTCCTGGCTCCATCCGGCACCAACTTTATCTGGCTCGGGAACAACTGGGCTTCAGTAATATTGCCATATCAAGAAATGCTTTGCATATTGCCCCGAATGCGCTCGATTCGCTTCTAGGGGTGGATTTTCTGAACCGATTCAATAAGACGTCTGGGACCAATGAACTATTTCGCCAATATGTTGAGTTACATCAACCATCGTTATTGCCAGTGCTACATCACTACATAGCCCCGAATGAAATAGTGTCGCCTGCACAATTATTTTTGCATACCCAGTGTGAGGATCTTACTTATCGCGGGTGCCTTGATGTCATGAGGGAATGTCAGTTGGGCTTGTGTGCCAGCGGTTGAGGAGTCATGCGAAAATTTCTGAGCGAAGGATAGTACGCTTATTAACGCCCACAGGAAGGAGGTTCAGGAAATGACTACCAGGAAAGTGGTTGTTTTTGACTGGGACGGCACGTTATATGATTCTGAAGGCTTATTGGAAATTGCCGCTGGCCAAGTACTGAAGGCCCTTGGCATCCCGTTGAGCGAACCCATCGCCGCACTGCTGACCCGTCCGGTTGAGGGCGTCAACCTCATTGATTCGGTCGCGAGCAAGTTGTCAGGCCTTCAGACCGAGTCTTTTCGTACGCGGACTCTGATCGCTTTTGCGTTACTTGAGCGGGCCGCCGGTTTGAAAGTAGGCATGCCGCAGATACTCGACTCTCTTCACCGCGAGGGTGTTGTGATGTGCGTGGCTACGGGACGGTCTCGCCAACGATTTGAGGCTGATATTCAAAAACTCAAACTCCAGGGCGTGTTCGCAGTGACTGTATGTGCGGGTGAAGGAAAGGCTAAACCCGACGCTGATTGTTTACTGCACATCATGCGTGTGCTTAACGCCAAGCCTCGAGATTGTATTTTTGTCGGGGATAGTCAGGCAGACGAGCAGTGCGCGAATGCGGCATCGGTTGCTTTCATAGGTGCACGTATTGATTATCGCACGGGCACAGCTTTATCTGGGTTTTCCTCCACTACCGCAGTTGCAACAGCGGCCGTGAGTGTGCGCGAGATGTTGTCGTTATGGATTGCTCGAGCCCATGGCGAGAGTGATGTTGCTCCGCTCTGTTTGCACGACTCACTCAAGGATAAAGCAAATGTCTAGGTTTGAGGTGGCTTCGTGGGTGGCAACTGTAGACTCAGCCCACCTAGCACTACTTATGCCGGTGTACTTGGTTGAGCGCCTGGGGATTTTGTTAGATCCGTTTGTTAGCATCGAAGCCCGAGAGTCACCCCCTGCATGCTGGACCCTGCAATGGGCTGCCCCAGCTCTCGCAGACGCAAGTAGTGAATATCAAGCATTCCGCGGGGAGGGAGAACCCAGGCAGCAGGTTTCGGTGGATCACCACACTAAAAAAATCTGCCTCACCTGTGATGACGAAACATTTGCACCGTTGCTGGTCGCCAGAATAGTGTCCCATTTGCTTAGAATTGAAAACTTGGCCGCCGGGCATCAGTTTATGCATGCTGCCGCGATTGCTACCCGTGCAGGCTCGGTCATTTTGGCCGGAGATAAAAAGAGCGGCAAGACTACGCTGGCTATGGCAATGATGCGTCGTTTTGGCGTGGGCTTTATTAGTAACGACAATGTTTCCGTGAAATACGAGAGTGGTCACTGGAGCTGCCAGGGCTGGCCAAGGTCCTTGCGAATCAGAACCGACATGCTCGGCGTACTCAAGCTGAATCTGGATAAGGACAGTGCAACGTCGGTGGCGCTTACTCATCCGCTAAGCAAAGGCATTGTATTGCCGTGTAACAAGGATCAAGTACTGCCGCCGGTGGTGCATGTTTTTCCGTTCGAGTTGCAGGCTATGTATGACATTCGGATTGTCGCACGCCAACCGTTGTGCGCGATTATCTATCTCGATGCAACGGAAAGTATGGATGAGCCCGCGCTCACGTTACTGCCAAGCGAAGAGGGCGTGGCACTTTATCGTAGGCACTCATTTCCACAAATAGAAATTCCAGGCATTAGCCATACGCCGTTTTTGAGGCATTTGATCCCGAATGACGGGGTACCGCCGGCGAATATCCCGGCACAAACCGTTCCATCTTATTTGATGAGTAATGGGCTGAACCATACGTCGAGGGCGTGTGATTTATTGACTCGGTTATTTATCGCATGACGTTTCCACTCTCACTCGCTGCCACGCCTCGTGCTGATGATTCGAGCCGATTTCAGAGTGTTCATGGACATGAAGGAGCTGGTCGTGGATAACGCCAATCTGTTTCGGACGCTGGTGGCCAGCTACGGCAGCCCTTTGTACGTTTACAACTTGGATACCGTCCAATTGCGGTTATCCGAACTACGCCGAACCGTAACGACGAAGGCCAAGTTGTTTTACTCAGCCAAGGCTAATCCGTTACTGGCCAAAGAGCTCTCAGCCGAGGGTGTGGGGGTAGAAGTCACCTCTACTGCCGAGTTGAATGCCGTCAGTCCTGACGCACGGGGGCACGTGTTGTACGGAGGCCCTGCTCAGACACCGCAAGAGATGAGATATGCCTTGGAGCATGGCGTCCGACAGTTCTCCGTAGAGTCTGTTTCTCAGTTGGTATTACTGGACCAGCAGGCAGAGCAGTCAGGCCTGAAACCGAACGTGATCATTCGGGTCAACCCAAATATTCGTGCCAGCGCAAGACTGTCGATGACCGGCGTCGCTTCGCAGTTCGGAATGGATATCGAGCATATCCAATCAAACAAAACAACGATCAAGGGGTTGGTGCACCTGTGCCTTATGGGTGTCCACACCTACCTGGGCACTCAGATAGAACCATTGCAGAACATCGTCGACGCCTGCGAGACGTCCCTCGCCGTATTGGACGAGGTGGCTCAAGTGCTGGGTTGCCCACTGTCCGTTATCAATTTCGGTGGAGGATTTCCTTGGCCTTATGCGCAAAAAGGTGAGGTTTGCTTAGGCAGTATTGAGCAACGGATCAATGAACTAGTGTTGCGCGCTTCGGATCGGGGCATTGAGTGCTGGTTCGAGTCGGGGCGTTTTCTGGCGGCCTCATCGGGCACCCTTATTTTTCGAGTGCTGGAAAACAAGTCAAGTAAAGGTCGTGATTTCATCTTGACCGATGCGGGCGTGCATTGTCTGGGTGGGATGTCTGGTTTGAGTAGAACACTTCGCCAAAAGGTAGACATCGTACCGTTGCAGTGCACGCACGTTCAGCACCAGGCGGTGAACCTGGCCACCGTTGTAGGGCCGCTTTGCACTCCCCTGGATATTGTGGCGCGAGATATATCACTGCGGCCTGTTCAAGAGGGTGAGTTGCTCACCATTGAAAATGTCGGGGCTTATGGGCTTACCGCTAGTCTCGTTGCTTTTCTGGGCAAGCCGATACCCGTGGAAGTGTTAATCGTCAAGGGCAAAGTCAAGCGCGCCCTCGCGCTAAAATTAGTTTGGGAGCAGTGTGCAGATGCAAGAGCATGATTACGTACCACAGGACGCTTACGAAAAGTTCCTCAACGTCCTGCAGGGTTTCAACAAGTATGGCAGTCAATTGCTTCCAGAAACTTACCTCACTGCAATAGGTATCGATTCCCTGGATACGATCAGTCTGCTCGTAGAGCTGGAGACGCAATTGGGCATCGTCATTGCTGACGAGGAACTCAGCGCCGAAATGTTCGATACGGTGCATACCCTGTGGAGCGCAATTGAGTGCCGAGGACCATGAGCATGTTTGACTCAATGTTGACCTCGCTGGAAGAAGCCAGTCGTTCACAGTTGTTAGAGGGAGCGGTAAAGGCGGATAAATTGAATCGGTTTTCGGTAGAAAATCTTGCGCTTGTCCGTCGCCACGGCCTGATGGGCGCGGCCGTGCCGAAAGTTACCGGCGGACTGGGTTTGGAAATTGAACAGTTGGCATCCGTCGCGTTGGTGATAGGCAAAGGGTGTCTTTCCACAGCGTTGGTCTGGAGCATGCACTCCCAGCAAGTGTCAGTGTTAGCCCAGAGCCAAAGTAGCGCTGCGGTCCAGGCACTTGAGCAAGTGGTCGAGGAGGGGGTATTGATTGCCTCGGTCACATCCGAAGTCGGGAAAGGTGGCGACATCTTCCGAGCGCTCGCACCGATAATGACGCAGAAGGATGGGCGGATAGCATTCGAGCGAACCGCACCAACGGTCAGTTACGGCCTTCAATCGCTCTACTATCTGGTCACCATGAGGGCAGATGAGCAAGCTCCTGACACGGATGTGAAGTTTGTGCTCGTCAGCCGACTGGATGGGAGTGTTGAATCCACCGGTGAATGGGACGCTATGGGGGTGCGCGGTACGCAAAGCATCCCTATGACGTTTCAGATAAAGACTAGCGCCGAGAATATACTTCCCGAAAACTTCCGCTTGATGGCTTTAAGGCACTTTGTACCGAGTGGGCAGATTCTCTGGGCCGCCAGTTGGCTGGGAGCGGTGCAAGGTCTGTTTGACAGAATGCTTGAGCAAGTTACTGCCAATAAGCAAGTATTGGGCGTTAAATTAAAGTCTGATCTTTACGTGTCAAGAATAGCAGACCTGAAAGTCAAATTACTGGCTATCGAGAGCATGCTGGATCATACCATCGAATGTTATAAGAGATTTTTGCGCCACTCGACTGACGGCGTTGACTTTGATTTGATTACACGGGTCAATGGGTTGAAGGTCTATGTCTCAGAGCAGGTGGTCGTTATCGTTGATAAAATATTGGAGTTGTCCGGCCTGGGTAAAGGGTATCGCGCCGATCCATCGCTGGGGGTTGAACGGTTATATAGAGATTTGCTCTCGGCCAAACTGATGTACAGTAATGACAGTTTACGACGTTCTATCGGAATTGATGCGATTAAGGGGTTTCGTTAAGCGTTACGAACCTGTAAGTTGTTTCTATTGTTAATGTGTGATGATTAAAAGTGAACACTGCAGCTTCGGCAATTAAAATAAGGCCCCTGCGAGTATTGGTCATGGGTGGGCCGGGTTCCGGCACGTCGACGTTGGCGGCCGCGTTGGCTGAAAAACTAGCGTGGCGTCATCTTGAAACGGATGACTTTCAATGGTTGGACAAGACGCCGCCCTTTACACGAAAGGTAGATGAAACGACACGCTTGTTGAATATGCTCGATGCCCTGAATGGTGAGCAAAATGTTGTTGTCTCCGGTTCGATTGTCAATTGGGGAAACGCTTTGGAAAACGCTTTCGACCTTGTTGTATTCAGGGTGCTAGATACATCGATACGTTTGCAGCGATTGATCGAGCGGGAGCGGCGTTTATATACGGATATCGACCCTGCTTTTATCGATTGGGCAGCTCAGTACGAGCAGGGCGGCCGGCCAGGACGGTCCCGCGCTTCACATGAAGCTTGGCTGGGCCAGTGCAGAGGCAAAGTGTTAAGGCTGGAGGGAGATCTTGAGCTGGTGCTGCAAGTGTCCTTGGTTGTTGAGGCAATGGAAGCGCTGAGCTGAGGCGGTTCAAGTAACACCGTACTGTGCGTGGGCACCTTACTAAACGGAGACGGCGACGTGCAATCACCTACAACATTCGAAATGTTCCTTATGAAACTGCTGGCAGTGGAGTCTGGATTATCGCCATCACGGTTTGATTGGTACGTCGAAAACTTGGATGTGCCGGTCATTTCCTATGTAAAAGTTTCTCGACCAGGTCGTTGTCTGCGCGACCCATCCACGGGCCAAGTTGTGCAGGTGCAGATGACGGTCAGTGAGTATTTCCAAGCGTTGGGCGTGATTCATTTATTTGATCCTGCTAATCCTGCCTGTATCGTTAACATGCAATATCACTCGATCAATGCTCTAGGGTTTGTGGGTTATCAATTTGGCGAGGCTGCGCTGCAGGCGCTTGGTTATTATCAGCCCGCACGGAGTGATAGTCGCAGTTCTCCACTTTTATCGGGGCTTGAAATAATGTATCGAGGTGATGTCCCACAGGACACTTGGTTATACGGAAAAACGCGAACACTTATTCAAACAGAAGTGCCGGCGGTTATTGCAACTGATGTCAATGAGTGGCAGGGTGTGTTCACAGGGAAGTCTGGTGTTACGGCATTTGCAGATTTGTTAAACGGTGATAAGCAGGAATGTATTATACGTGATCTGCTACAGCATAACTTCCATGTTCTACTGGAACAGTTCGAGGGTGCTATTCCGTTGCCTGAGAACGTGACGCTGTCAGGTGTGCTCGCTGCTGCGCATCTTTCTGGACCTTACGGGGTGGCGGCACACTTGCGAGACGGACAAGTTACGGCGGATGAGTTCGGCACTCCCGTACAGCAGTACCTGAGCGATTTCTCTGGGTATTCCGTACCTTTTTAAAACGATTAACAGCGCAAGGTACATGCTATGGAAAGCATTGATATTGAAGCCCGACTAAAGTGCTTACTATGGCGTATGACGGGCAGCCACGAAATCTACCCTGAACGGTTAATTACCGATTTGTCGGACGATGTCGCCTCATTAAGTGGATATGCCAGTGCCCTTGCGCTGACGTTGGGCACAACGCACCCGTTCGCCCTGCTGCAGGGCTGTGCTTCTGTCGGCGATTTGATGAATGTGTTGCGCGCTCAAAACGATGAGGGGCAGCCTCCCGTCACCAATCATGACCCTTCAATGTTCCCGCCCGCCAATCGCTTTTCCTACTTTTTCAAAAGGGAGCAGCAGTTGCGTGCATGGACGGTCTGCAGCCCATTGTGGGTGCTTGATGGGCCGCTTGATCGAGATGCGCTTGAACGCGCTGTCCTTGCTCTGTTTGAACGCCACGAGGGTTTGCGCCTGCAAGGGAGTATGACGCCACTTGGGTGGTGCGAGGCAATCAAGCTGAACCTGGATGAGTTACCCATCAAGTGGATTGACTCGGATCTGCAGGACGAAGCGCAAGCCCACGCAGAGGTAAACGATGTGCTGGAGGACGTCGTTACCGCACTGGATTTTTCAGGCCCTCTGGTTCGCGTGCTGGCGGGAGGAATGAAATCTGAACGCGGATTCCTGTGTGTCATTGCCCATCACTTGATAGTGGATGACATCTCCTTTCGGCTCGTTAATGATGAGTTGCTCGATCTTTATCAGGCGCAACGCAGCAAGCAACCTTTAACACTTGCTCCCGTTTCAATTACGTTGTCGGATTACTCGGCACGGTGCATCGGTTATTGGAACCTGCGAGCAGAACAACAGTTGCAATGCTGGCAACGGCAGCCGTGGGAGCAGACTTCCAGGGTGTTTGCGCAGGCATCAGATGACAGGGTGCAGCATCAGGAATGCTGTTCCGAATACAGTGTCTCCAGCATCCTCATCGAGAATAAAGAGCTGTTCTTTTTAGTCTTGTCCCAGCGAGGCTTAACCCCTGCTCAATTGGTGTTAACGGCCGCAGGGTACGCGCTGTGTGATTGGTTTGGCGTGCCGTCGGTAAACCTGGGGCTGGTCACCCATGGTCGGGAAAGTGTACTGGGCGCGGATACCCGACGAACAGTCGGCTGGTTGAGCGAAGTTGTCCCCGTCATCCTCCAGGCATTTGCCAGGGGCGACGCCGCGATCAAGGGCCGGCATGCGCTTTTGAACACGCTTCGTACGGGGAAAAGTCATGGGATATTAAGAGAGATCGGCGCCGACACCTCTGTGCGCAACAGAATGCGCGAACTGCCTCTTCCGCAGATATCACTCAATATCAAGTTGCAGCCGAATCAGGACCGATCCGTGTCCGGAGTAGAAAAAAGCCAGCGGACCTTTAACACCGCCCGATTCACTCAAGGCGCGACGCGTGTATACCACCATGAGTGGCGGGGTCTATTTCATTGCTAATCGGCTTATTTTTTCCTGGGACTATTCCCATGGACTCATGAGTCGCGAGTCAGGTAACGAACTGTCCGCGTTATTTGCTCGATGGTTCAGGCGTTTGGCCAGTCAATGGGGAGGGTTGGAGGTGCCGATGGAAGCGGCTGGAGAGCAATGCTCTGAGAACGCTCGATAAATACCGTCTGATGAGTATCAAAGAAGCTGGGCGTGGTGTTGATGTGCTAGCGGTTGTCGCAGTGCGCCTGTTACGTCAAGTGTGAAATTTTGCACGATTAATCAAGGGAAGTAACGATGAATATTGCAATCGTTGGAGTGGGTAACTGCGCGTGGAGTTTGCTGCAGAGTATTGAGGCTGCGCGTCTTGGAACATTAAGTTTCACCTCATTAATAGCGCCAAGAACACTGGAGGATATTGCCGGGCTGCGCACAGTGCTGGGGTTTGATGTTAACCTGGCAAAGACCGGTAACGATATATCTGTCGCGGCCAGCCAAGCGCCAAATTGCACGACGTCTTATATTGACTTGCCACCTCTCAATGCCCCTGTCATTGCTGGCCCGCTCTTGGATGGTCTCGGCCCCGCGCTGGAAGCCTGCATCGAGATAGATCCGAAATCCAGGTCCTGCGACCAGGAGCAAGTTGTAAAAGCCTTGCAAGAACATAAAGTTGAAACGCTTATTATGTATTTGCCGGTCGGTTCTCAAAAGGCCGCAGAGCTCTATGCAAAAGCAGCACTGGATGCAGGCTGTAACCTTATTAACTGCACGCCCGCAGTGCTGGCCAACTCGAATGAGTTTGCGATGGCGTTCAAAGAGGCGGGCCTGGTATTGCTGGGTGACGACATGCGCAGTCATGTCGGCTCCACAACGGTCCATCAAGTGTTGCTTGAGCTATTTAAAGAACGCGGGCTGAAGGTAAAAAACACCTACCAGCTGAACATTGGAGGCAACTGTGACTTCCTTAATATGCGTGACGGGGATAGAAGCGCGGCAAAGCGACATACCAAAGCCGCGGCGCTTTCGGATTTGCTGGATATAGATAAGTCGATGTTGGGCATCGGCCCAAGTGACTATGTTCCGTCATTAAAAGATAGAAAGGTTGGCTATATAAATATCGTGACAGAAGGGTTTCTCGGGATGGAAATTCGGCTGGAAGTGAAGCTCGAAGTGGAAGACAGTCCTAATGCGGCCCCCATCGGGCTTGATGCGCTATTAAGTGTTAAAGCGCGCAATGCCGGTGCTGAGAAGTTAGACCTTTCCTATGTATGTCAGCGACTGTTCAAAGCCCCGCAAAAGTTGGTTTCTTAACAAGGAGAGGCTGAGCATGAGTAACGTATCGATCGTCACGGATTCAAGCAATCAAGCAGATTGGCCAGGTACGGAAATAGTCGAACGCAAAGGCTACGGGCACCCGGATACCTTGTGCGATCAAATATCGGAATTGACCTCGGTTCTGTACTGCCAGTTCTGCATAAAACACTTTGGACGCGTCGCGCATCACTGGTTCGATAAGGTGATGTTGATCGGAGGAGAAGCCGACATAGGTTTCAATGAGGGTCGCCTGCTCACACCTTACGAGGTCATTCTGGCCGGAAAAGCCGCGACCTGGGTGGGCGACATCGAGATTCCTGTCACGGCTATTTTCAAGCAAGCCGCAATCAGTGTGCTCTCGACGACACTGCGCAACTTTTCACCGGACAAGGATTTGCTCGTCACCAATAGAGTTCGTTCAGGCCGAGGCCCTGGACAGGCTCCATCACGTTATCGGCCGGCTAATGCGAACGACTTGAATGGGGTCAGTGATGCCGAGCTCGTGTCCAACGACTGTAACGTGTGCTCGGCTTATTTTCCTCTTTCGATACTTGAGGAGATGGTCCTCAACGTCGATGAGTATCTCCTGCATGGAGAGGGCGCTGAGCATTTCGATTACCTGGGTTCAGATATCAAAACCGTGGGGTGGAGGAAGGGGACGCTTTTTTCGTTAGTGGTCAACGTACCATTTATTGCGGATTGCGTGGCGTCCTATGCCGACTACATGGAGAAATGCGATGCGCTTGAAGAGCACTTGGGGGCCTGGCTGCTAAGCCGATGGGACCAGCCCTCCGAGCTCGTGATCAACCCTGAACGCCGCTGGAAGCGGGCCTACCTCACCGTCACCGGGACGGTAGCTGACACCGGTGATGTTGGCGTTACCGGGAGGGGGAACCGAATGAACGGGTTGATCACCCCGGGGCGGGATATGAGCATTGAAGCGGTGGCCGGCAAGAACCCGCTGGACCACACCGGCAAGCTGTACAACGCCTTGGCCAGTAATATTGCCAAGACCGTTTACGAGGCGGCTGGGTACCCATGCCGGGTAGGTATTTCCACGGTCAAGGGGGCGCCTTTGAAATCGCCTGTCGATGTGAACGTTGTAATAAGCGCGCCCACCGACAAGTTGAAAGAGCTGGAGTCTCGAGTGAAGACGATCGTCGACGCTCAATTGGCTCGTGTCCATGAGATCTCAACGGATTTCATTCGCGGCGGCGTCATCCGCGTGTGCTAGGAGCAAAAGAATGAGTCAGGTTTATAACCGCGCTGCGGATGCACAGGGTGAGGACCCTCTCGATTTTGCGCTGAAAGGGCGAGGGATCGTCGTAACCGGTGGCGCATCGGGCATCGGACGTGCTGTCGTGTCGCTATTGTCTCGCTGCGGGGCCTGCGTTATTGCGGTTGACCGAGATGAGGCCTTGCTGCGTGAAACTACCGAAAGGTTAGCCGGCGTTATTCCGTTGGTGGCTGACTTGGATTCTGTGGAGCAGGTCCATGAATTATTCGCGACCATTTCACGCACCCTTGATAAACCGCTTTGGGGGTTAGTGAACAATGCCGCCCAATTTTTGATGAAAGGTTTGGAGGCTGAGCCCGAGGAATGGCATGCCGTTTTACATACCAACGTGGTTTCCCCTGCCCTGTGCAGCCGACTTGCGGTCGAGCAAATGAGCCTCGGGGGAGGAGGGGCCATTGTGAACGTGTGCTCTATTTCTGCACTGGTTGCTCAGCCGGGTTTCGCTACTTACAACGCCTCCAAAGGTGCGTTGCTGACGATGACGAAATGCATGGCGCTGGACCTTGCCGCAAAAGGCATACGTGCTAACTCCGTGAGCCCTGGGTCGATCTGGACTGAATCCAATGAGCGTTACATCAAGGAGCACCGTGGGCTTGATCGAGCAGGCGCCGATAGCGCACCTGATCTCGGGGGGCTGCATCTTTTGAAGAGGATGGGAGAACCGATGGAGGTGGCAAACGCTATCGCCTTTTTGTTATCGCCGCTGGCGGGGTTTATTACCGGCGCGAACCTGATGATCGACGGCGGCTACACCGCAGTGTGACTTATGCAAAAAGCTGATCGGATTTACACCAGTGCGACCCCCCAAGCGCTACACGGCAAAGTGGCGCTGGTGACGGGAGGTGCGCGCGGGCTGGGTCTTGAGATATGCCGCCAGTTGGCGGCGTACGGCGCTCGGGTTGTGCTCTCCGCTCGAAATGTGACGGACATCGTGGGGGCGGAACAGCAAGTGGCTGCAACCATGCCGGGTGTTGACGTTTTCCCTCTCGATGTCAGCGATGGCCTGTCCATCAAGCGTTGCAGAGCGTTCATCATCGGGAAATATGGCCGGCTGGACATACTGATCAATAACGCAGGCGTGTTTCTGGATGACCCAAGAAGGGATGTTTATGCTTGTAGCGCGGCGCAGTTTGCCGACACGTTAGCGGTCAACCTTACTGGCACTTACGCCGTGACGGATGCGTTTATTGAGGGCATGCGCTTAAACAACTATGGGCGGATAGTAAATGTTTCAAGTGGCATGGGCCGATGTGTTGAGCTGGAGGGGACGGCGGTTGCATATCGCACCTCAAAGGCAGCGGTTAATACACTGACTAAAATCCTCGCGGCCAGGGAAAGCCACTACAACATCCAGATCAATTCGGTGTGCCCGGGATGGATACGGACTGATATGGGGGGCGAGGCAGCACCGCGCTCTGCGGCCATGGGCGCGTCAGGTGTCTTGATTGCCGCTTCGTTACCGGATGATGGTTACTCTGGGCAGCTTCTGCGCGACGGTGAGCGGCTGGGTTGCAGTTAGCCGACTTCAAAGGGGAAAAGGGAGAACGAACATGGAACAATTAATTGAAATTGTAAGATGTTATA
>RCUJ01001235.1_pt1 | contig 14010 bp, 8 predicted proteins | sample 2166321 | NCBI WGS metagenome assembly RCUJ01 (sample SAMN09932808, study PRJNA488358) | compost metagenome | feature: garden; material: soil; isolation source: compost soil in an enriched community after 118 h of incubation | place: Germany: Experimental Botanical Garden Goettingen | collected... | reverse complement strand
CTGCCATCTTAACGTTCAGGGATGAGTACTTGCGATTGGCAGGGGATAAAGAGAGCGCTGAAAAAGTATCGCAAAATACCTTTACCATCGAAGAATTCTTTAAAAGAGAAATTACAGAAGGAAGAATTCATTCGGGACAATTTTCGGATGAGGAAAAAACAATAAAAATTCACGGACACTGTCATCAAAAATCATTGAGCAGCGTTGAAGCTTCTTTTGCCATGCTGAATGTACCGAAAAACAGTTCAGTTACCATTTATAATTCAGGTTGTTGCGGTATGGCGGGTTCATTTGGTTATGAAAAAGAGCATTACGAAATCAGTATGCAAATGGGTGAAGATACACTGTTTCCAAAAATTCGTGCAACCGAATCAACAACAGAAATCGCTGCTGCAGGAACAAGCTGCCGCCACCAGATTTTTGACGGGACGAACAGAAAAGCAATGCATCCAGTAACGATTTTGAAGAGTTGTTTGAAATAAAATTTTTGATTTCTATTTGTTAAAAAACACACATATGAAATATCTATTTTCTAAAATATTATTACTTTTTGTAATTGTTTCAGGTTTTTGCCAAAAGACAGAAAAATCAGAAACCATCAAATTTGTGCAGTTAACCGATTTACACGTTTCTGTGGGAAATGATAATGATTTTTTATTACAGAATATAGTAAAAGAAATCAATAATTCTGATCATGAATTTGTTGTTGTAACGGGAGATTTAACGAACCGTGGTGCTGATGATGAATTGAAACAGGTACATTCTATTTTATTGAATTTAAAAATTCCGTATTATGTAATTTCGGGAAATCACGAAACGAATTGGAGCGAAAGTGCCGGCTTAACCTATAAAAAAATATGGGGTAACGACCGGTTTGTTTTTTCAAAGGGAAACTATCTTTTCGTTGGGTTTCCATGTGGGCCTTATATGAAAATGGGCGACGGTTTTGTAAAGCATGAAGATGTGCTCTGGCTTGATAAAACCTTAAAAGACAGCCTTAAAAACAATAATAAAAAGGTATTGAATTTTGCTCATTACCCTTTAGATAATAGTGTTAGTAATTATAAAGAAGTACTTGCTGTTTTAGAAAAATATCCCACCGTAGCCACTTTCTGCGGACACGGACATACGCTGAAGAAATATGATTTCTCTGGTTTAAGTGGTGTTATGGGAGCATCAATTACCTCACGCGACGGAAATACAAAAAGTTATAATGAGGTTATTATCAGCAATGATAGCATCAGAATTTACCAGAAGGAAATTGATAAACCCGGTGTTTTTAGATTTTCAGTTTCCTCAAATCCTTCAAAAATCAAGATTCCAAAAGATAATTTGGTAGTGCAATCTCCTTTCTTAAAAGATATTGCTTCTATTTACAGTCTTCCTGCATTTGATAAAAAGAACCTTTATTTTACGAATTCGATTGGTGAAATGCAATCGGTAAACTTGAAAAATAAAAGTGTGAACTGGAAAACAGAAACTGGCAATTCGATTTATTTCTCTCCTATAATTGTAAAAAATAATTTAGTTATAGGAACAATAGAAGGAAATCTATTAGGATTCGATACCCAATCAGGAAAACAAAAATGGACAATTTCTGTTGGAGGCGTTTTGGTAGGGTCGCCAATTGCAGAAAATAATAAAATTTATACAGCCAGTTCTACGGCGTTTATTTGTGCAGATGCTGTAAACGGTAAAGTAATCTGGCAGAATAATTTACCCATGTCATATTCACAGGGAACTCCGTTAATACAAGGTGATAAAATAATTTTTGGAGTATGGGATTCGTATGTTTATTGTCTGGACAAAAACACAGGGAAACTGATCTGGAAATGGAATAATGGCAATGATAAACAAATCTTATATTCTGCCGGAAATGTAAATATGGTTTCAACAAAAAACAGACTTTACTTTGTTACTCCTCAACGTTTTTTAACCATTTTAGATATTGAAACAGGTAAAACGCTTTTAAGAACTTCGAAATGGAAAATTAGAGAATCAATGGGTAAAAGCCAGGACGGAAAATGGTTTTATGGCAAAACAATGGATGGCGAACTTTTGAGATTACCTCTTACTGATGATTTAGAATTAACAGAAGAAAATTTAATTAATCAAAGTAAAGTTTTAGATTTAAAACTAGGCTATGAACACAATCCCGCGCCAATTCTGGAACATCAAAATAAAATATTTATTGGAAGTCGAAAAGGAGAGGTTGTTATCGTGGATGCTGAAAAATTTGAGATTATAAAACAAATAAATTTAGGAAGTTCCAGTGTAAACGGATTTTCAATTGATAATAAAGGAAGAGTCTGGACATCGCTCATAGAAGGCGGAATCTATTTATTAGAATAAGAGATTAAACCTTGCGGTTAAATTTCGCATCACGATATTAACTAACCAAAAATAGTACTTATGAAAAGCATAAAAATTTTACTTCTGGTTTTACTTTTTCAGACGAAACTTTTCAGTCAGGAGTCGCCAAAAAGAGAAATGCGTGCCGCGTGGATTTCGACAGTTGATAATATTGACTGGCCTTCAAAACCCGGATTATCAGACAAACAGATGAAATCTGAAATGATTGCCATTCTGGATAATTTGCGATCTAATAATTTGAATACTGTAATTTTTCAAATCCGTCCAACGGCTGATGCGTATTATAAATCAACAAAAGAACCGGCATCGCATTGGATAACCGGCACTCAGGGTGTTGCTCCCGGTTTTGATCCATTACAGTTAATGATTGATGAAGCCGGAAAAAGAGGTATGAATGTTCACGTTTGGCTTAATCCGTATCGTGTACAGAAAGATACCACCAAAGAAGTGCTTGCAAAAACACATTTGTATTTTAAAAAACCAGAACTGTTTCTTACCTACGGAAAATCAAGATATTTTAATCCGGGTTATAGGGAAACCAGAGATTTTGTTTCATCTGTAGTGGGTGAAATTGTTCGAAATTATGATATTCAGGCGGTGCATATGGATGACTATTTTTATCCTTATAAAATTGCAGGAGAAGAGTTTCCCGATCAAAAAGCGTTTGCTAAAGAGCCTCGTCAGTTTAAAGATAAAGACGATTGGAGAAGAGACAATGTTGATTTGATTATCAAACAAATACGAGATACCATCATTGCAAATAAACCAGAAGTCGAATTCGGAATTTCACCTTTTGGAGTATGGCGTAATATTGCTAAAGATTCAGAAGGTTCAAATACAGTGGCCGGAGCTACAAATTATGATGATCTGTATGCGAATATTTTAAAATGGCAAAAAGAAAACTGGATCGATTATATAACGCCACAACTGTATTGGCACATTGGTTTTGACAGAGCTAATTTTGAAGTTTTGGCAAAATGGTGGGCCGCTCACAAGTACGGGGCAAATGTCTATATCGGTCACGGCGATTACAAAATTTCAAATACAGCCAAAGAACCGGAATGGAGAAGCGCGGATCAAATCGTAAAACAAATAGAAATGATTCGGGCTATGCCTTTATTAGACGGTTCGATGCATTTTACAGCAAATACTTTTCTCAAAAAAGGTGATACACTAAGAAAACCCCTCCTTCAAAAGCAATATAAATATCTCGCCTTAACACCAGAAGCAAATCGAATTACAAGAATAAAACCACAGCCGCCAACAAATGCTTTGATCGCAAAAAAAGGAGGCAAAACACTTTTGACATGGATCGCTGGGGCGAATGACAAGAAATTCGTGATCTATAGATTTCCGAAGGGAAAAATAACCGATTTTTCTAATGCGGAGAATATTTATTACGTAACAACAGCTACAAAGTTTGAAGCTGAGGGCAGCGATTTTGAAAATTACGTATTTGCCGTTTCTGCTCTAAGTCATACTCAAACAGAAAGTAGTCCCATACAATTTATAACAAAATAAAAAGATGAGAAAAAGTATCTTGCTAATTGCCATTTTCCTGAGTTCTCTCAGTATTGTACAGGCTCAAAAACTGGATATAATTCCGAAGCCTGTAAAAGTAGAGCAGAAAGAAGGCGTGTTTGTAATGCCGCCATCGGTACAAATTATTGTAGACAAAAAAGCACAAAAAAGTGCTAATTTCATAGCCGCTTCTTTTTTAAAAAATACAGGGATTACCCCGATTGTGGCTATTGGAAATAAACAGAAAAAAAATACAATCGCATTCTTGGTAGATGAAAAAATGAGCCTCCCAAACGATGGTTATAAATTGAGTGTAACTAAAAAAGGAGTTCTTGTAAAAGGGAAATCGCCAAATGGAGTACTCAATGGTTTTCAAACATTATTGCAAATATGCTCTGCAAGAGAGGTGAAAAAAGGAACAATTCCATTTGTAAAAATAGAAGACTATCCTCGTTTTGACTGGCGTGGTATGATGCTGGACTGTTCAAGACAATTTTTTGACAAACAAACTGTTAAGAATTATATTGATTGGCTGGCCGCACACAAAATGAATGTTTTTCATTGGCATCTTACGGATGATAATGGCTGGAGAGTCGAAATTAAATCAATGCCTGATTTGACAACAAAAGGAGCCTGGAGAGGACCAGGAGAAGCTTTGTTGCCATCATACGGTTCCGGAGACAAACGTTACGGAGGCTTTTATACGCAGGCAGATATAAAAGAAGTTGTTGCCTATGCCTTAGATCGTGGCATTTCCATTATGCCCGAAATCGAAATCCCTGGACATTCCCGTGCAGTAACGGCTGCTTATCCGGAAGTAGGTTGTGTTACAACTGAGGAAACAAAAAGTGTTCAGGGAGAAGTGAAAAATGTATGGTGTGTAGGTCGTGAAGAAAATTACCAAATTTTAGATTCTATTATTAGGGAATTTTCAGAACTATTTCCTTTTGATTATATTCATGTTGCAGGAGATGAGGTGAACAGAGCGACTTGGGAACAATGTCCAAAATGTAAAGCCTTAATGCAAAAAGAAGGGTATTCAGATACATTTCAGCTTCAGAATTATTTCTTTAAACGTGTAGAGAAAATTGTAGAAAAATACAATAAGAAAACAGCCGGTTGGAATGAAATTCTTAAAGGAGGCGAAATGAGTCCGAATACACAAATATTTGCCTGGCAGGGAATTAGTTACGGAATAGAATCTGCTAAAAAAGGACATCCAACCATTATGATGCCGGGACAGTATACTTATTTTGATATGGCGCAGTCTGAAAACGAACGTGGTCATCGCTGGGCTGCCATTACCGATACCAAAAGAGCATATTCATTTGAACCCATTCCGGAAAATGATTTAACTCCCGAACAGCAAAAAAATATAAAAGGAGTACAGGGAGCTTTGTGGAGCGAATATTTAGATCGCCCGGCAAGAATTATGGAATACCAAAGTTATCCAAGAATTTCGGCTTTATCAGAAATTGGATGGTCACGAAAAGAAGATAAGAATTGGGATGACTTTTATGGGAGATTGACCCGAAGTCATTTACAACGTTTGGCTAATATGGGAATTGCTTTTAGAGATTTTCCACCAGTTGCCATTTATAAAGACGGAAACATCACCGTGACTCCGCCTTATGATGGAGCGATTGTACGTTATGATACACAAGGAAATGAGCCTACAATACAATCTCCTTTATACACAAAACCTATTCAGACCAAAGAATACGAGAATTATTTGTTCCGTACTTTTTTCAATGAATATACAGTAAGTCCGGCTGTAAAAGTGGAAAAATTACCGGTTGCCAATTGGAATACTTCAAAAGTTGAAATTTTAAATATCTCAGAAAATATTTCAGAGCAAGTGGATAAAAACGGGATTTGGTATTTGACATTCAATCCAACAGAAGAAAAGGCTAATAATGGGTTTGTCAGAACAGTTTCACTTTTTGAAAATGATAAATTAATTCAAACTTATGCAGAGGAAAATGCTTTAAAGTCAAAACCCCGTTTGAGATTTGTGATTGACAATTACAATGAAAAAAATGTTTATCGTTTGGATTTTACAGTTGAAAATAAAGAAGCAAAAGAATCTGCTGCCAAAGTAAATTTCAATTGTTCTCCTTATCAGGAACCAGAGGTAAAAGTGACGTCTTCAATGGCGGAGAATCCAAAGTTCCCAATTTCGAAATTAGAAGATTATAACGTCGAAACCTATTTGCGTACGGATGTTCCGTGTGCCAATGGTGACTGGATTTTGTATACCTTCACTAATCCGGTTACTTCTTCAAAAATTGATGTTTCGACGGGAATTCCACATCATCCAAGATTTATTGTGAATAATGGTTATGTTGAATATTCATATAACGGAGTTGATTTTGAAAAAGGAGATAATTTTGATTACGGGAATGCATCCATTTACCCAAAACAAGCTGTAAAAGCAGTTAAAATTACGATTACCGGAACCAATAATGAGCCGCTTATGGCTGCTCAGGATTTAAGAATTAACCCTTAGGATTATGAAAAAAATATCGATCAAAGTTGTATTTGTTTTCTTGATTTTTTTAGGAATGAATGCTTATTCCCAGAAAAATGCAAATGAGTCTTTTGATGTAAAACGAAATGAAGTTTATATCGATTCGATGATGAATAATGCACTCGAAAAAGGGTTTTTTCCGGGAGCACAAATTATTGTTGGTAACAAAGATGCTGTGTTTATAGAGAAGAATTATGGTTATCATGATTATTCAAAAAAGCAAAAAGTTAAAGCAGATGACGTTTATGATCTGGCTTCTATGTCTAAAGTTTTGGGAGCAACTCTTGTGACGATGCGTTTGGTTGGAGAAAACAAAATAAAGCTGGATGATAAAGTAGGAGACGTGGTTGCGGTTTACAAAGATACTCCAATCTCCGATTTAACACTTTTTGAATTATTAACGCATACCTCAGGATTAAAAGCAAGTATTACTTTTTATCAAAGTTTGCTTTCAACACCAGATGGTTCGCCATTGCTAAGCAAGGATAAGTCAGATATTTATCCTGATTTGTTCGATACGATGTATGTTAACAAAAATATGGTTTATGATGCTAATTATCTTTCGTTTGTACCAAAAGAAAATTGGATTCAGATTTATAAAAATATGTGGTTGAATCCTGAATTTTACAAAACGATTTACGAACAAATTGCTGTGGCAAATACTAACACAAGAGGAACGTATGTTTACAGCGATCTGAATTTAATTCTGGTAAAACAAATGATTGAAGCCAAAACGGGCTCAAAATTAGATCAGCTGACAAAAGTAATTTATACGGAATTAGGAATTTCTAAAATTGGATATAATCCTTTAAAATGGACTTCGGAAGAAAATGTGATGCCAACTGAAATCGATAATTTTTTCAGAAAAGATACCATTAAGGGTTATGTACATGATGAAGCCGCTGCGATTTTTGGAGGTGTTTCCGGAAATGCTGGCTTATTTGCAAATGCAGAATCCATCTCGGTTATTTGTCAAATGCTGTTGAATAATGGAAAGTATAACGGGAAACAAATTCTAAAGGCAAAAGTAATTAAAGAGTTTAGTAATTCGCCTCTTGTCCAAAAAGGAATTTATCGCGGATTAGGTTTTGATAAACGTAAACCGGATGAATTTTTCAAAGAAAATGATTTTGGTCATACCGGTTTTACCGGAACTTTTTTCTTTTTAAATCCTGATAATAATCGATATATAATTATTCTGACCAATCGCGTAAATCCAACCCGAACCAACAGATTAATGTACAAAGATGATTTTAGTGCAAAAATTTGGAGACAAATCAATAATTGAAAAAAGGTTTGCCACTAATTGCACGAATTTCCACAAATTTTTTCACGCAGATTTTGCAGATTTAATTCGTGGAAATTTGTGCAATTAGTGGCTAAAGAAAAAATCAATTTAATCCTTTAATCTGTGGCAAAAAAAATAAAAACTATGAAAAAACTAATCATAATCTGCATACTAATTACAACAGTATCTTTTGCACAAAACATCAAAACGGGTGCTCAGAATTATACAGCATATTTGCCTTTGCTGAAAGGGAAAACAATTGGTATTGTAACCAATCAAACAGGGATTATTGACAGTAAAACCCATTTAGTTGATTTTTTAACTGAGAAAAAAGTAAACATAAAAAGCATTTTTGCTCCGGAACATGGTTTCCGTGGCACGGCAGATGCGGGCGAACATGTATCTGATGAAGTTGATGCAAAAACGGGAATTTCGATTGTTTCTCTTTACGGAAAAAACAATAAGTCAACTCCGGAACAATTGAAAGGAATTGATATCATGGTTTTTGATTTGCAGGATGTCGGAACAAGATTGTACACCTACGTTTCTACCATGCACCGAATAATGGAATCCTGTGCTGAAAATAACGTACCACTTATTGTTTTAGATCGTCCAAATCCTAACATTGCCATTGTAGATGGTCCTGTTTTGGATATTGCTTTTAAAAGCGGTATTGGTATGCATCCAACACCTTTGCTTCACGGAATGACTTTGGGTGAGGAAGCCAGAATGATCAATGGAGAAAAATGGCTAAAAGATGGAATTCAGTGCAAGTTGACTATTATTCCTTGTCTGAATTACAATAGAAACAGCAGTTATAGTTTGCCTGTAAGACCGTCTCCCAATTTGCCAAACGATCAGTCTGTCAATTTATACGTAAGTTTATGTCTTTTTGAAGGTACGAATGTAAGCATGGGTCGCGGAACTGAAAAACAATTTCAAATTTATGGTTCTCCTTACTTGCCAAAAAGTAATTTTGCATTTACGCCAAAACCTAATTTTGGAGATAAAAATCCTTTGTACAATGGAGTTGAATGCAATGGAGAAGATTTATCGGCAATTCCGAGAATCAATAAATTAGAAATTAAATGGCTGATTAAAGCGTATCAGTCAACGTCAGATAAATCAAAATTTTTCGACAAAAGAAAATTCTCGATTCGTGCCGGAAACGAAAAATTGCAACAGCAAATTGAAGCTGGAATATCAGAAGAAGAAATTAGAAACAGTTGGAAAGAAGGTTTGCAAAATTTCAAAAAAATGAGAAAGCCGTATCTTATTTACAATGAAAAATAAAATTATAAAAATGAAACAAGCGATTGTCAATGCAACGGTTCATACTGGTGATGAAATAATCAATAATGGAACTGTTATTATAGAAAATGGAAGAATTCTTTCCGTTCAAAAAGAGATTCCAAACGATATTGAAACAATTAATTTACAAGGAAAACATATTGCTGCAGGCTTTATAGACATTCAAATAAATGGTGGAGAAAAACGCTATTTTAGTCAGACTCCAACTGAAGAAACCATTCAGGATATTTATGATACGAGTCTGAAATACGGAACCACTCAAGTACTTCCTTGTTTAATATCATCGTCTAATGAAACGATTCTTCAAGGAATTGAAGCTGTTCGAAATTATAGAAAAAAATACGATAACGGCGTGATCGGAATGCATTTGGAAGGTCCATTTTTAAATCCGTTAAGACGAGGAGCGCATAGTATTGATCAGGTTCGAAAACCAACCAATAAAGAGCTTGAAGAGATTATTCGATATGGAAAAGATGTCATAAAGGTGATCACAATTGCACCGGAATGTTTTACAGACGAACAACTGAATATGTTATTAGAAAGTGGGATCGTAATTTCGATAGGACACTCAACTATTACCTATAAAGAAGCTCAGGTTTATTTTTCAAAAGGCATAAAACTCGTAACACATTTATTTAATGCGATGACACAGTTTGGGCATCGTGAACCAGGCTTGGTTGGAGCTTCTCTTGAAAATGAAAATGTATTTACTCCGGTTATTTTAGATGGTGCACATTGCGATTATGCGGCAGCAAGACTGGCGTACAAATTAAAACAGGACAAGTTCTTTTTGATTAGTGATGCTACATTTTTAGGCCGAAAAGTAGCCAGCTTCAATTGGGATAATTTTGATGCTCATCTCGAAGATGGTTTCTATAGAAATGATGAGGGTAATTTGGCAGGAGCCACAATCTCAATGTCAGAAGCTGTTCAAAACGCGTATAATCATTTGAATGTTTCAGCTGATGAAGCTATAAAAATGGCTACTTCAAATGTAGCAACTGCGATTGGTCTAGAGGATAATTACGGAAAAATAAAATCTGGATTTCCTGCCAGTTTTGTCAAATTTAATGCTGATTTATCTGAAATTGAAACTTTGAATTTTTCTAAGAGTTAATCAACCATTTCATAAAATCACGCTCGTAATATATCTACTTACGATCATCAATTCAATATCAAAGTATATAAAAAAGGTTTTTATTTTTTATCTAGACTTCCATACAGATGCTAAAAAAAGTGTCATTATGGAAGTTTTTGATTTTAATTGCATGTGCATTTTACTTTATAAATATAACAAAAAGCTCCAGAGAAATCTGGAGTTTTGTCTTAGTAGTTCGCCACAGCGAAGACTCGAACCTGTGTCCGCCGGGGCGGATATGAGCCCGACGAATATCGATTAAAACAAAAAAAGCTCCAGATTTCTCTGAAGCTTTTTCTTAGTAGTTCGCCACAGCGAAGACTCGAACCTGTGTCCGCGGCGGCGGATATAGACTTGACGAATATTGATTTAAAACAAAAAAAGCTCCAGATTTCTCTGAAGCTTTTTCTTAGTAGCGGGAACAGGACTCGAACCTGTGACCTTCGGGTTATGAGCCCGACGAGCTGCCTACTGCTCTATCCCGCGATGTTTCGGGTGCAAAGATAAGCAGTAAATACGGTTATGGCAAGGAATTACAGAAATATTTTTTCAGATGCTATAAAGTTTAATAACTTCTTAACAAACAGTTGTTTGAGGTTTTTAAGATGGTGATTTAGGTGATGGAATCAATTTTATAATTTAGTAATTCGAGATAAGGATCGTTTTTTAAACCGAGTAAATGACCAAAAGCAGGCTCGGTTTTGTAACCTTTTTGTTTGAGTTTGATGATTTCTAGCCGGAAGTTTTCGCCTTTTGATGTCAGAATTTGGTCTTCAATAATCATATGTTTATACCCATTTTGATTTTTTGTCGGAATGTTTTGCCCGAAGATTTCAATTTCAAAAGGATCAATTTTAAAATTGGCTACAACAGTTTCCTGATTATCGATTTTCGTTTCCCGAATTTTGAATTCTCTTTCATTCCCAAAAACAGATTGAATTTTAGCTTTAAAATCAGTTTTGTTTTTCCAGTAACAAATAATATCAAGATCGCTGTTTTCAATAGCAATATTTATCGGAATAGTGCCGACTAAAAGAGGTTCAAATTCAGCAATATTCAATAAAATAGTATTTCGGGTTAAGATATCATAAGCCAGAATTTGTTTCTGATTTCCGAATTTTAAATATTCAATATTGCTAAAGTCAACCATTTTACTTGCTATAATCTGTTACTTCTTTGATTTCTTGTTGTATTATTTTATTAATATCAACTTTGGCATTTATAAAAGTGAAAATGGATGTCTTATATTCTCGAGCATATTTATTTGTTATTTGACCGACATAGGCTGAAGATTGAAAATGCTGACTTGTTTCTTTAAATTCAGCTTCAGCTTCTTCGTATTCTATAACTCTGATCACATTTTTGTATTTCACATTGAGATTAAACCAATTTACGTAATCGGCATTAAAAGAAACTGCATTAATTCCTTTTTTAGAGTAATAATTAATCGCGCCTGCTTGCCCGTAATTATCACAGAGTACTAATGTCTTCTCCGGATTTGGAATCAAAGCATAAACTGAATCTGTTTTACGGGCAAGTTCCTTCCATCCCAACATATCAGCAAAATCTTGTGGTAACGCATGATCTTTTCCATCTTCCCAACGAAGCATTCCCATTTTTTTATATTTTTCGGGATGTTTTACTATAGATTCTGGACTTTTGTTTGGAAAAGCCAAATTATACATCGGAATAAATAGCAATAGGGGTATCAGAATAAAAATAGGTTTTAAATATCTTTTCCAACCCGAATTTAAAATGTCAGAAAGAAAAACAGCACCAAAAGCGATGTAAATAGGATATAGGCCGATTGCATAATATGCTTTTGCTTTGAAATAAATAAAAACGATTAATGTAAAAATTATTGAAGCAAAAAATAACTTATAGTTTGCGAAAGGTTTGTAAAGCAACAAAGCATATAATCCTGAAAGAATAACAAGGAAAGAACCAATAAAAAACAACAACTGTTCTTTTAAAAAATCAATACGATCGACATTAACCAGTTGTGTTTCTGCTAATTCTTTCATATGGTGTACAATCGGAAATTGATTATTGTATTGCCATAATAAATTGGGAAGAATCAACAGTAATCCCAAAATCAAGGCAAAATAGAGTTTTTTCTCTGCTAAGATCTTTCTTTGATTAGAAAGTAAAAGGGCAGGTAAGAGGCCAATAAGCAAAAATAGAATGTTGTATTTGTTTAGAAAACCAAAAGCAAATACAACTGCTCCAATATAAAACCATTTTTTTTCTTTGGTTGTGATGTATTGAATAACAACATAGTAAAAAGTCGTCCAGCATAAAACATCTAGTGAATTGGGTTGATACAACATATTTAATCGTAACAGGCATGAAAATACGACACATGTTGCTCCCAGAATTAAAGCATACAAATTCCCTTTAAGTGTTTTGATGGTTTTCCATACAATTACTAAAGTCAAAACACCAAAAAGTGCAGGAAAGAATTTAATCCAGAAAACAGAATTCCCAAGTAAAAATATCAAATAAGAAAACCAGGAAGTAACTGGTGGAACTGATAAATAACCCCAAGCCAAATGATGTGCCTGATCGAGATGCAGATATTCATCACGTTGTAAATCATATTCCGGACTTAACAGGACAATTTGCAGGATGAATTTTAGGAAGATAAACGCGATTAGGATTATAGTTTTTTTGGTCATAAAGGTTTTGCTATAAATAACTTAAGTGTTATGAATTCTTTAGCTAATATATCATTTATTTTGTATTTAGGATAAAAGTTATGATTGATTCCAGTTTTAGAAAACAACAATTTTGAAAATACTTATTTTATAAAAATGAGTGTTTTAAGATGAAATTAGCCTTAATTCAGCACGAAAGGCTGGAAAATACTGAGAATAGTGTTTTATATTAACTCAAAAAAAGCGATTTATTTAAAAAATATTTACAAAATCGTTTTAGTAATTCCATTTTAGTATATATTTGTGTATATTTAACGCTTAACAAAACTAATTCTCTCAATGAAAAAGATTACTATAAAGGATATTGCTATGAAGGCTGAAGTCTCAATATCTACTGTGTCTTTCGTCATTAATGGTAAAGGAGAGAAAATGGGAATCAGCGCTGCAGTTATTAAAAAGGTGCAGGACATTGCTGCTAAACTTAATTATAGACCTAGTATGATTGCAACCAGTTTAAGAACTGGAAAAACAAGATCAATCGGGCTTATTGTTGAGGATATTTCGAATCAGTTTTTTGCTGATCTGGCAAGAGTCATTGAAGATGAGGCTAAAAATATAGATTATCGGGTTTTTTATTGTAGCACCGGAGATGATGACGAACGTTCTGAAGAATTGATTCATAGTCTTTTGCAGGCAAACGTAGATGGTTTTATTATTACACCGACACAAAAACTGGAAGATAAAATTGATCTTCTTTTAAAATTGAAGAAACCTGTCGTATTAGTCGATAGATATTTTCCCGGACAAAGTGTGAGTCATGTTGTAATGGATAATTATGAAGCATCTCATTCGGCCACAAAATTTCTGATAAACAAAGGTTGTAAAAATATTGCTGTCGTTAATATTACGTCTGAAATGATTCAGATGACATTAAGAGAAGATGGTTACAGAGATGCTTTAAAAGAGGCAGGTATGTACAATGAATCGCTTGTTCTCCATGTAAATTATCATAGCAATGAAGAAACAAGAATTGAAGAACTTGTAAATTTTTTCAATAAAAATCCTAAGATAGATGCTGTTCTGTTTTTAGCCAACTATATGGGATTGGCAGGTCTTCAGGCCTTTAGGGGAATGGGAATTAGAATTCCTGAAGATATATCGGTTATTAGTTTTGATGATCATGATAGTTTTA
>RCUJ01001234.1_pt1 | contig 14020 bp, 9 predicted proteins | sample 2166321 | NCBI WGS metagenome assembly RCUJ01 (sample SAMN09932808, study PRJNA488358) | compost metagenome | feature: garden; material: soil; isolation source: compost soil in an enriched community after 118 h of incubation | place: Germany: Experimental Botanical Garden Goettingen | collected... | reverse complement strand
ACATGCTGCAGTACTCCACCTACTCCGTCATCTCGCCGGAAGGTTGCGCCTCCATTCTGTGGAAGAGCGCCGACAAGGCGCCGGTCGCCGCCGATGCCATGGGCATCACGGCCCAGCGCCTGAAGGAGCTCAAGCTCATCGACAACATAGTCGAAGAGCCCCTCGGCGGCGCCCACCGCAACGTGGAGCTGATGGCCGAGCGCCTCAAGGCCCGTATTAAACAAGACCTGGCGGCCTTGCGCCCGCTCGACAGCGACCAGTTGCTGGAGCAGCGCTACCAGCGTCTGCTGGGCTACGGCTACTGCTAAGCCAAAGCCTTTCCGAGTGACTCCCCAAGACCCCTGCCATGTGCAGGGGTCTTGTTATTTGTGTCCTGTATGAAGATCGCCCAGATTCCTTTTCCCCGGCCCGGCGCCTGCCGAAAACCCCCTGTCTGATCAACTCGGCGGCCATTAGCGATCAAAAAAAGTGGGATCCATCTCCCATTTTACTTAGAGTGACCGATTCCGATCTGCCGGATCGGAATCCCTGCAAGGATTGCCCCCAGACATCAACGAGACGAGCGCAGACAGGCCCACAGGCGCCTTTAGCCTGCCGGTGGCGGAGTGCCGCCTGCCCTGGCCCTGACGCCGTCCATCCTGCAGTGAGCGAATCATGAGCGAATCGGTTTTTGAGATCCATGACTGGACCCTGAGCGTCAACGACAACATGCTGTGTCGTCCCGATCGCGAGGTCTACCTTGAGCCCAGGCTGGTCAACTTGCTGCGGTTCCTGGCGAGCAATGCCGGCACCGTATTTGGCCGTGACTCCCTGATCAACGAGGTGTGGGATGGCGCCGAGGTGACCGATCAGGTGGTCACCCAATCCATCTTCGAGCTGCGCAAGATCCTCAAGGATGGTCGCAACGACGCGGCGGATTACATAGTCACAGTGCCCAAGCGCGGCTACAAGCTGGTGGCGCCGGTGCGGCCGCTGCGGGTCGTCTCCCTGGCCATGCCGGAGTCCTCCCCCGGGGCCATGCCCAAGCCGTCACCCCGCGATGAGCCGGACGAGCCCCTGGCCGATGGCGAGGTGGTGCAGGGCCAGAGCCTGGCCCCTTTCCCGGCTGGCCCCCTGACCCGCGCCATCTCGACCCATACCGGCCACAGTCGCTGGAAGATGATCAGCTTCGACATCTTCGTGGCCGTGGTGCTGGTCTCCATCGTCAGCCTGCTCGGCTACCAGCACGCCAGCCCCCAGATCCACAGCTTGCTGGATCCCAATCTGCTGGTGTTTCGTTTCCACTCCGGCATGGATGGCGAGAACGAGAGCGTGCGCCTCGCCGATGGCATCACCCGCACCCTGATGGGGGAGGTCGCGGCGGCCACCCCGCTGCGGGTGCAATACGATACCCATAGCCGCACGAGCGGCATTCTGCCCGGCAAGGAGCTGAGCGTGCGCGTCTCCCATCACCCGGGTGGCACCTACATGGATTTGGAGTATCGCAACCTCAACACCAACCGGGTGCTGTGCAGCCACCAGTACCAGCTCAGCCGTCACAACGTGCATGCGGTGCTGCAGGAGAGCAGCCAGGATCTGCTGCGCGCCCTCGAGCGGCCCGAGGCATCACCCGGCATGGGCTGGCCCGCCGACGATGCCTCGCTGATGGCGATGATGGAGGCGCACTATTACACCAACAGCCAGGATGCGGTGGCGCTCAAGCGCGGCATAGCGCTGCTCGACGGCTCCCTCGTGACCCAGCCCGATCAGCCCCTGCTGCTGGCGGAGCGTTACCTGGCAGGGGAGGCGTTGGCCACCCTGACGGGCCACTCGGAGAGCGAACGGCTGCAGGGGATAGGCGCCCACCTGGCCAGCGTGGTACAGAGTGGTGGCATGATGCCGGCGCGGGTGTGGGAGGCGCTGAGCCTGCAGGCCGTCCTGAGCGGCCAGCAGCGAGAGGCAAACCGGCTGCTGGCGCTGGCCGCCAGCCGGGGCCGCACCGTGCTCTACTACATTCTGCTAGGCAAGCTGGCCGAGCTGGACGGGCATCCCGACGCGGCGGGAGACGCCTATAGCCAGGCATTCCTGATGGAGGCGACCGAGCAGACCTACCTGCTCTGCCAGCAGCTGGGCTTCTACAGCAACATGGAAACCCTGACGCCCGTCCTCTACAACACCTTTGGCAACAGCAAGGTGAAGCTGTTCTAAGCCATATCTCTCCCCCCTGATCCCATTTTTTCTACAGCAACAGGCCACCCCAGGGTGGCCTGTTGCTTATCCATGGCCGGGAGGCGGGATCCGCCGCTCGCCCAGCCGAAGGGGCGTCGCGCCCCAATCTCTTATCCCCCCATCCCCCTCTCTCCCTCTCCTTATGCACCTTTGGCCACAGTCGCTGGCGCCCCGGCCCTTGCTGATTTTCATGGTGCTAGCGAGCCCTGACGCCTGTCCGGCCATGGGGTAGGGGGGCCCTGGATTGCGCCGGCGGCGGCTGACCAAGGGCGGCCTGGCACCAGACCCGCAAGTCGATGGGGCTGAACGGCGCCCACTCATCCCGTCAGGAGTGCACCGAAAAATATCAAGGTGAGCCGGCAGGGGTCATCAACCTCATCAAGGCGGCGGCGGCACATCAGGATTTTATCAAGGTGGCTCATGGTGAGTGGTTTAACTGTTTGTATTTAATGGGTTTATATGAGTTGTTCTGAGCGGCTTTAAAAAAGTGTGCTCATGTTTTTATCCCTGAGGGGGCCCTTATGTTTTCCGCGGGCTGGCGGTCTAGTCTGTGCCCATTCTCTGGCGGGAGCTTCCGCCAGTAGTGTTTGACGACCCGACCTTTTATAGACCCGGAGATCCTATGTCCCTCGATACGAGCAAGAAGATCGGCCTCATCGCCTGTACAGGTGTGGTGGCCGGCAACATGATGGGGAGCGGCATCGCGCTGCTGCCTTCGGCCCTGGCCACTGTCGGTTCCATCTCGGTATTCAGCTGGGCTATCTGCCTGGTGGGCGCCATGGGCCTGGCATTCGTGTTCGCCCGCCTCGCCACCAAGAACCCGCAAGAAGGGGGCCCCATCGCCTATGCCGGTGAAATCTCCCCGGTGTTCGGCTTCCAGACCGGGGTGCTCTACTACCACGCCAACTGGATCGGCAACCTGGCCATCGCCATCACCGGCGTCTCTTATCTGTCGGTGTTCTTCCCCATCCTGAACAACCCCATCCCGGCGGCCGTGGCCACCATAGCGGCGGTCTGGATCTTCACCTTCGTCAACCTGCTTGGCGGCAGCTGGGTGAGCCGACTCTGTACCCTGGGGCTGGTGCTGATCCTGCTGCCGGTGGTGGGCACCGCCCTGATGGGCTGGGCGCATTTCGATACCACCCTCTACAGCCAGAACTGGAACACCACAGGTGGCAGCGATCTGCACGCCGTCATCAGCGCCGTGCTGATCTGCCTCTGGTCCTTCGTCGGGGTGGAGTCCGCCGCCGTCTCCTCCGGCATGGTCAAGGATCCCAAGCGCACAGTGCCGCTCGCCACCATGCTGGGCACCGGCATCGCCGGCGTCATCTACATACTCTCCACCCAGGTGATCGGCGGCATGTTCCCGGCCGGTGAGGTGGCTGCCTCGGGCGCCCCCTTCGCCATGGCCTCTTCCGCCATCTTCGGCGACTGGTCTGCCCCCTTCGTCTCCGCCTTCACCGCCCTGGCCTGCTTCACCTCGCTCGGCTCCTGGATGATGCTGGTAGGGGAGGCGGGCAAGCGTGCCGCCCACGACGGCAACTTCCCGAAGATCTACGGTGAGCTGGACAAGAACGGCGTCGCCAAGAAGGGGCTGATCCTCGGCTCCCTCAAGATGACGGCCCTGATGGTGGTGCTGACCGCCTTCACCTCCCAGTCCGCCCACGCCGCCGACCTGTTCAACGTGCTGACCACGGATGCGGTGCTGCTGACCATGCTGCCCTACTTCTACTCCAGCATTAACCTCATCCGCTTCGAGGGCATGACCTCCCGCAGCATAGGCGCCATGCTGTTCTCCGGCGTCGCCAGCGTGTTCTGCCTGGTGGCCCTGATGGGCGCCAAGGGGTCCAACCTCACCGCTACCTTCGTGGTGTCGCTCATCATCCTGATGTTCTACGCCAAGAAACAGGGGTTGCGTCAGCACGACGCCTTGCTTAACGAGCAGCCCAGCCACTAACTCCGTTTCCCTTTTTCCTGCGCTCTTCACTCACCATCCCGGATGGAGAGCGCCTCTTCACGTGTGGAGCATCAAGATGAATATCATTGCCATCCTCAACCACCTGGGCGTGTTCTTCAAGGAAGAGCCCATCCGTCAGCTGCAGGCCTCCCTCGAGCGCAAAGGCTTTCAGGTGGTCTATCCGGTCGACGTGGCCGATCTGCTCAAGCTGATCGAGAAGAACCCCCGCGTCTGCGGCGCCATCTTCGACTGGGACAAGTACTCCCTCGGCCTGTGCAAGGAGATCCACGATCGCAACGAGAAGCTGCCGATCTTCGCCTTCGCCAACGACCAGTCGACCCTGGACATTCACCTGACCGATCTGCGCCTGAACGTGCACTTCTTCGAGTACCGTCTCGGCATGGCCGACGACATCGCCCTCAAGATGGGCCAGGCCACCCAGGAGTATCAGGACGCCATACTGCCGCCCTTCACCAAGGCGCTGTTCAAGTACGTGGAAGAGGGTAAATACACCTTCTGTACCCCGGGTCACATGGGCGGTACCGCATTCCAGATGAGCCCGGCTGGCAGCATCTTCTATGACTTCTACGGCCCCAACGCGTTCAAGGCGGATGTCTCCATCTCCATGCCGGAGCTGGGCTCCCTGCTGGATCACTCGGGTCCGCACAAGGAGGCCGAGGAGTACATAGCCCGCACCTTCAACGCCGATCGCTCCTACATAGTCACCAACGGCACCTCCACCGCCAACAAGATAGTCGGCATGTTCTCCGCCCCGGCGGGCAGCACTGTGCTGGTGGATCGCAACTGCCACAAGTCCCTGACTCATCTGATGATGATGAACGACGTGACCCCGATCTACTTCCGGCCGACCCGCAACGCCTACGGCATCCTGGGTGGCATCCCCCAGAGCGAGTTCAGCCGCGAGACCATCGCCGCCAAGGTGGCCGCCACCCCGGGCGCCCAGGCGCCGCGCTACGCCGTGATCACCAACTCCACCTACGATGGCCTGCTCTACAACACCGGCTTCATCAAGGAGAGTCTGGATACCCCCTACATCCACTTCGACAGCGCCTGGGTGCCCTACACCAACTTCAGCCCCATCTATGAGGGCAAGTGCGGCATGAGCGGCGAAGCCATGCCGGGCAAGGTGTTCTACGAGACCCAGTCCACCCACAAGCTGCTGGCGGCCTTCTCCCAGGCCTCGATGATCCACATCAAGGGTGACGTGGAGGAGGAGACCTTCAACGAAGCCTTCATGATGCACACCTCCACCTCGCCCCAGTACGGCATAGTGGCGTCCACCGAGATCTCCGCCGCCATGATGCGGGGCAACACCGGCAAACGGCTGATCAAGGACTCCATCGATCGCGCCGTCTCCTTCCGTAAAGAGATCAAGCGGTTGCGGGAGCAGAGCGAAGGCTGGTTCTTCGACGTCTGGCAGCCGGACGACATCGACACCCTCGAGTGCTGGAAGCTGGATCCCAAGGATGACTGGCACGGCTTCAACGGCATCGACGATGACCACATGTACCTGGATCCCATCAAGGTCACCCTGCTGACTCCAGGGATGAACCGTCAGGGCGAGCTGATGGCGCGTGGCCTGCCCGCCTCTCTGGTCTCCAAGTTCCTCGACGAGCGCGGCATAGTGGTGGAGAAGACCGGCCCCTACAACCTGCTGTTCCTGTTCTCCATCGGCATCGATCAGTCCAAGGCGATGCAGCTGTTGCGCGCCCTGACCGAGTTCAAGCGCGGCTATGACCTGAACCTGACCATCAAGAGCATATTGCCGAGCCTCTACCGTGAAGACCCGAGCTTCTACGAAGGCATGCGCATCCAGGAGCTGGCCCAGAGCATCCACGCCCTGACCAGCAAGTACCGTCTGCCGGAGCTGATGTTCAAGGCGTTCGACGTGCTGCCGGAGATGAAGATGACCCCGCACGTCGCCTGGCAGCAGGAGCTGGCCGGCAACCTGGAAGAGGTGCCGCTGCGTGACATGGTGGATCGCATCAGCGCCAACATGATTTTGCCCTACCCGCCGGGAGTGCCGCTGGTGCTGCCGGGGGAGATGGTGACCGCGGATTCCCTGCCGGTGCTGGAGTTCCTCGAGATGCTGTGCGAGATCGGGGCCCATTACCCTGGCTTCGAGACCGACATCCACGGCCTCTATCGCCAGGCCGATGGCAGCTACACCGTCAAGGTGCTGCGTTAATCGAGAGTGACAACAACGGGCCGCGAGGCCCGTTTTTCCCTGCGGGGCTTAGCCCTTTTTGTGTGAGTCGCCATCATGAAACGAGTTCTCTCCATTCAATCCCACGTGGTGTTCGGCTGCGCCGGCAATGGCGCAGCAGTGTTTCCCATGCGCCGCATGGGGCTGGAAGTCTGGCCCGTCAATACCGTGCAGTTCTCCAACCACACCCAGTACAGCGCGGGCTGGCAGGGGATGGGGATGCCGGATGGCCACATCCGCCAGCTGATGACGGGCCTCGCCGACATAGGCGTGCTGGGGCAGTGCGATGCGTTGCTGAGCGGCTACCTCGGCTCCGCCGAGCAGGGGGAGGAGATCCTGGCCGCGGTGGCCCATCTCAAGGCGCTCAATCCAGAGGCCCTCTATTTTTGTGACCCCGTCATGGGTCACCCCGACAAGGGGTGCATAGTGGCCCCCGGTGTCGCCGATTTCTTCAAGACGCGGGCGCTGGCCTGCGCCGACATGCTGGCCCCCAATCTGCTGGAGCTGGAGCATCTGACCGACCGCGAGATCCAGAATCTGCCCGAGGCGCTGGCGGCCTGCCAGCAGCTGCGCGAGCAGGGGGTCAAGCTGGTGATGGTCAAACATCTGGGACGGGCCGGGTTTGCCCTGGACAGGTTCGAGATGCTGCTGGTGTGCGACGCCGGGGCCTTTCATATCTCCCGGCCCCTCTATCCGTTCAAGCGCCATCCCATCGGGGTGGGGGATCTGCTCAGCGCCATCATGCTGGCCAATCTGCTGGCCGGACAGGATCCCGTGCAGGCGTTCGAGCGCACCAACGCCAGCGTGGATGCGGTCATGGCCCACACCTGGCTGGCGGGGGCCTATGAGTTGCAGCTGGTGACGGCGCAGCAGGCGATGGCCGAGCCCGAGGTCCACACCAGCGCCATCCGGCTCTAGCCTGCCGTTCTTGCGGCCAGGGCTAGCCGGCGCGGCGTGTCAGTTGTGCCTCCTGGCGGGGGCCGAGCGGCTGGGTGCGACGCAGCGGACGGGGTGCGCAGGCCAGGGCGAGGCGGCGCCACTCCCGCCACAGCAGCCAGCACAGCGGCAGGGTCAGCAGCAGCACAGTGGTGGGCTGGGCCATCAGCACCCCATCGCGGCCCCACTGAAGCGGCAGCAAGAAGATCAGCGGCAGCAGCAGCAGGGTCTTGGCCGCCGAGATGATCAGCGCCTGGCGGGTGCGCGCCATGGATTGCAGCAGCACTATGCCGAACATGATGATCCCCTCCAGCGGTATGGCGGCGAGGTTGAGGGTCAGGCTGCTGACGGCGGCGGCCAGCAGCTCGGCATCCTGTTCACCGGTATAGAGCATGGCGACCTGACGGGGCAGCAGCTGGATAAGCAGCCAGACCGCCAGACCGTAGATGAGAGTGATCTTGAGCCCCATGACCATCAGGAATCTGAGATCCCGCTGGCGTCCGGCTCCGGTGGCCTGGCTGATCAGCGGCTGAATGCCGAAGGCCAGCCCCTGCAGGATCACGATGAACACCGCCTCGGTGTAACCCGCCACCGTGAAGCCCGCCAGATCCTTGACCGAGCCGTGCACCATCAGCTGGCTGTTGTGCAGCAGCAACAGCAGCCCCAGGTTGAATTGGGCAATGAGGCTCGGCAGCCCGGTGAACAACAGCTTGGGCATGGCCGGGAAGCTGGGCACCAGCTGGCGCCAGCCAAGGCGCAGCCTGGCGTGGGAGCTAAAGAAATAGCCAAGGCCAAGCAGGCTGACCACACCTTCCGAGATGAGGGTGGCCTGGGCCGTGCCCACCAGCCCCAGCCCCAGGCGGCCGACCATGATGTAGTTGAGCAGTATGTTGAGCAGGGCACCGCCGCTCACCAGCACCATGGCGAGGCGAGGTCGACCGTCGTTGCGCAGCAGATAGGGCACCGCCAGGTTGCTGGCCAGCAGCAGGGTGCCGCCACCGATCCAGGTGAGGTAGTCACTGGCCTGCTGCCAGGCGCCGCTATCCTGGTCAATGCCCAGGGTCAGCAGGATGTCGATGTGCCAGTGGTGCAGCAGCAGCGGCGCTACCGTGCCCAGGATCAGCAGCAGCCAGAGCGCATTGACCAGGGCCTGGCGGGCAAGGGCGAGGTTTCTGGCGCCCTGCTGGAGGGAGATGGCAGTCGCCGCCCCCATGGCTATCATGGCGGCGAGGCCGATCAGCACCATGATGACCGGATAGACCAGGTTGATACCGGCGAGACCGGCGGCGCCCACATAGTGGCCGACGAAGATGCCATCCACCAGGTAATAGGCACCGGAGACCAGCATGGCCATGATGGAGGGGAGGGCATAGCCCCAGAAACGGCGGGTCATGGCCCGCTGGCGGCGAATGAAATAGGCTGACATAGCTGTGCTTCTGCGGGTTGGGGGATCGAAGGCACAGTGTAGATTCTTATCTTTCTATTGATAATCCGGTCTTTATTTGATGGATTGATGAATATTGCTCATCAGTTTTGCGGGCTATGATGGGCCTTCAACATGTCTATCAGGGCCCGCAGGCCTTGGCCCAGCTGGTGGCGGCTGGGGTAGAAGAGATTGAAGCCGGCAAAGGTGGGGCTCCAGTCGGCCAGCACAGTCACCAGCCGACCCGCCGCCAGGGCCTCGCTCACCTCCTCCTCATAGCAGTAGGCCAGCCCCAGGCCCGCCTCGGCCGCCCCCAGGTAGAGGGCGGGGGTGCTGGTGGTCAGCGGCCCGCTCACCTCGATCTCCAGCAGCTCGCCATGGGCGGCAAAGGCCCAGCGATAGTGGTGATGGGGGGTGAGGCGATAACCGATGCAGTCGTGCTGGCGAAGATCCGAGGGGTGGCGAGGGATGCCGCGCCTTGCCAGGTAGTCGGGGGAGCCCACCACCAGGTAGCGCTGCAACGGACCCAGGGGCACGGCTATCATCTCCTTGGGCAGTATGTCCCCATAGAAGAGGGCGGCATCATAACCATCCTCGATGAGGCGCGGTATCAGCTCCAGCTCCACCACCTCCACCTGCATGCGCGGATAGCGCACCAGATAGTCGATAAGCACAGGGGCCAGCACCTCCTGAATGGCGGCCCTGGGCGCACAGATCTTCAACCTGCCGACCGGCTCATCCCCATGACGCGTCAACTCCTCCAGCGCCTCCTCCAGCTGACCCAGGGTCGGCAGCAACTGCGTCAGCAAGCGTTCCCCCGCATCGGTCGGCACCACGGCCCGGGTGCTGCGATTGAGCAACCTGATCCCCAGACGACTCTCCAAGCCCTTGAGGGAATGGCTCAGGGCCGAGGCAGAGACCCCGAGTTCGAGGGCGGCCCTGCTGAAACTGCGGTGGCGGGCGACGGCGGCAAATACCGCCAGTTCGGCAAGATCGGTGCGGGTGATGGTCATGTTCAGCAAGCGGAAGAGAGGGAAAACCAAGGGTACGCCAAGGGAGGGCGGGAGACAATCGGCCCGCTGTCGCGGGGGTTGTAACTGCTTTGTTGCTCTTTTCAGGGGTGTTTTAAACCACCACCTATTTTTGATTTGTTAAAAAAATTTCGCAACATGGCGTATGTAATGTGATCTTGCTCGTTTGAAAGGCGACTGGAATCAAACTTTGGTTGATTAATTCAAAAAAACGCTGTGATTAATAGGGCCTTTTAACTAGAGTCAGCTCATCGGATGAGGTGGCCGTTGCCAATTTGTTAAATGGCGCGAGCGACACCCTCAGCATCACGATCTCATGCCTTCGTTTGTTGCGATTTGGTTGTCACATGGAGTGATGGCCAAATGGCCGGGGCCTGAGAATAAAAAAAGGACGAACAGCAGGTGTTCCAGGGAGAGGGAACCGGGCCCATGCCCACCGACTAGTAAGAATCCACTTTCCTTGATGACAGGAACATCCCTATGTCTGACATGAATATTGCAGTTGAAGGCAGCTTGAGCAAAGCCTCCTCCCGTGGCATCAACAAGGCCGATCTGGTCTGGATGCTGGGTCTGTACGGTACCGCCATCGGTGCCGGTGTCCTCTTCCTGCCGATCAATGCCGGCGTCGGTGGCCTCTGGCCACTGGTGGCCATGCTGGTGCTGGCCCTGCCGCTGACCTTCTTCGCCCACCGTGGCCTGACCCGCTTCGTGCTGTCCGGCTCCACCCGTGATGGTGACATCACCGAAGTAGTGGAAGAGCATTTCGGCAAGACTGCAGGCAAGTTCATCACCCTGCTCTACTTCTTTGCCATCTACCCCATCCTGCTGATGTACTCGGTGGCCATCACCAACACCGTCGAGAGCCTGATGGTTCACCAGCTGGGCATGACGGCGCCTCCCCGTGCCATCCTGTCGCTGGTGCTGATCCTGGGTCTGATGGCGATCGTTCGCCTCGGCGGCCAGGTGATCGTCAAGGCGATGAGCGTGCTGGTATTCCCCTTCGTGATCACCCTGATGGGCCTGGCGCTCTACCTGATCCCGCACTGGAACGGTGCCATTGTGACCGAAGCGCCTGCGCTGTCCGAGGCCTTCAACGGTGACTTCATCAAGACCCTGTGGCTGGCTATCCCGGTCATGGTGTTCTCCTTCAACCACTCCCCGATCATCTCCTCCTTCGCGGTGGACAACAAAGGTCGTTACGGTGAAGGTGCCGAGAAGAAGTGCAGCAACATACTGCTGGGCGCCCACGTCATGATGGTGATGACTGTGATGTTCTTCGTATTCAGCTGCGTACTGAGCCTCTCCCCGGCTGATCTGGCGGCGGCGAAGGAGCAGAACATCTCCATCCTCTCCTACCTGGCCAACCACTTCGACAACCCGGTGATCGCCACCGTGGCACCGCTGATCGCCCTGGTTGCCATCAGCAAATCCTTCCTGGGTCACTACCTGGGTGCGCAAGAAGGCATGAACGGCCTGATGGCCAAGGCGCTGCGCGAGAAGGGCAAGAAGGTCGAGATCAAGCAGCTGAACAAGGTGACCGCTGTCTTCATGATCCTGACCACCTGGGCCATCGCCACCATCAACCCGAGCATCCTCGGCATGATCGAAGACCTGGGCGGCCCCATCATCGCCATGCTGCTGTTCCTGATGCCGATGTACGCCATCACCAAGGTGCCGGCCATGCGCAAATACGCTGGCAACATCAGCAACGGCTTCGTGACCCTGATTGGCCTGATCGCCATGTCCGGCATCATCTACAAGCTGATTGCCTGATAATTCCGGTTACGCCGTTGAATGAAGAAGCCGCCTCCCAAGAGGCGGCTTCTTTATTTGCGGCGCAGAGTGCTTAACAAAGCCGTGGCAGCGGCCTAACATGGCGGGATGTTTTTCTAGACAGGACAAAAGGATATGTCTGGGTTGAAAAAGGATCTCGGGCTCTGGCAGGGGATGGGGTTGCTCGCCACCTCATTGCTCGGCACCGGGATCTTCGTGGTACCGGCGACAGCGGCGTCGCTGGCGGGAGGGGCGTCGCTCTGGGCCTGGGTGCTGCTCATCGTACTGGTGCTGCCCATCGCCTTCACCTTCGCCCGCCTCGGGCGCCGCTATCCCCATGCGGGCGGGGCGCCGCACCTCATCGGGCTCGCCTTTGGCAACGGCGCCGAGCGCTTCTCCGCCTTCCTGTTTCTGGCGGTGCTGCCGGTGGGGCTGCCTGCCGCCCTCACCATAGCCGCCGGTTTCTGGCACGCCTTGTTCGACATGGGGGAGTGGACCCTGTGGGCCATCCAGCTGCTGACCCTGCTCGGGGTCTTCCTGCTGGGGCTGCGGGGGGCGCGCTCCTCCGGCAACCTGCAACTGTTGATTGCCCTGGCCATATTGGGGCTGACCCTGCTCATCTGGTTCAAGGGGGATCTGAGCTGGCGCGACGCGGCCCAGCCGCTGCCGACGGCCGCCGAGTGGCCCGCCATGGGCACGGCGCTGGCGGTGATGTTCTGGTGCTTCGTGGGGCTGGAAGCCTTCGCCCACATGGGGGAGGAGTTCAAGCGACCGGAGCGGGACTATCCCCTCGCCCTGCTCGGCGGCGTCTTGCTGGCGGGTCTCATCTACTGGGTCCATTCCCTGGTGGTGCTCAAATACGGCCTCTATGGGGACGAGGCGACCAATGCTACCGCCATCCCGGCCCTGCTCTCCCTGCTGTTCGGCCCCACCGCCAAGTGGCTGGTGGCGGTGCTCGGCTATCTCTCCTGCTTCGCCAGCATCAACATCTACCTGCAAGGGTTTGCGCGCCTTATCTGGAGCATGGCGCGCGAGGGCAAGTTGCCCGTCTCCCTGGCCCGGCTGTCGGCCCGGGGCGCGCCCCTCAACGCCCTGTGCTGGGTGCTCGCCATCTGCCTCGTCTCCATCACATTGATCCTCTGGCTCAGGCTGCCGCTCGATGAACTCATCCGCTACGCCAACGGCAACTTCGTGCTGGTCTATCTGCTCTGCATGGCGGCGGGCTGGCGCCTGCTTGGCGGCACGGGCAAGGGGCTGGCGGGGGTGAGCGTCTTGCTCTGCGCGGCCGTGCTGGTGGCGCTCGCCTCCCAGGTACTCTATGCCGTCGTGCTCAGTCTGGGGTACGCCTGCTTCTCCCTGTGGCGGCGCAGGCGCCGTCGCGCGGCGTCAGGCGACGTCTGCGCCATCAAGTGAGCCTTCCTCTGGATGAGAAAAGCCCCGCAGTGCGGGGCTTTTTGCTGGCTATCAGATGTGGTGGTGCTTAAAGGTCTGGCAGGTCGCTGCGCAGCAGGGCGTAGTGGCGAAGGGAGATGAAGCCATCTCCCTTCCACTCGCACTCCCGCGCCGTGCCTTCGTAGCGAAAGCCGGCTCGCTCCAGCAGGCGGGCGGAGGGGAGGTTGGGCTCCTCCACCACCGCCAGCAGCCGGTGCAGCTCGCTGGTGCGATAAGTGAGCGGCAGCCACAGCCGCAGCGCCGCGCTCATCACCCCCTTGCCCCAATGCTCGGGATAGAGCCAGTAGCCCAGCTCGGCTCGCCGGTGAGTCGGGTCGGAATCGTTGTAGCCGATGGCCCCCAGCGGCTCGTCCGTGTGCCGGTCACGAACGAGGTGCCAGGCGCCGCGACCCGTGCGGGTCAGCTCGACGTACCAATCCATCTGGGCCTGGCATGCCGTCAGGCTGTCGTAGCTGACGCCGTAGTAGGCGATGACTCGCGGATCGGAGAGGCCGCGATAGATGTGGGGCAGGTCGGCCTCGGTGACGGGATCCAGCCTGATCTCTGGCGGTGTAGTTGAAGTCATGGTGGCTCCTTGCGGCCAGCCGTGGCTGGCCGCTTGTGTTGAGTCAAACAGGGGGGGATGGCCAAGGTGGTTTATGGCTGTGCTCATGATTCGACAAGCCCGAGCATGCTGGCCAGCCTTGCCAGCTCATGGCGCCACTCTTGCTGCAGCCGCGGGGTCTGGTGCCTGGGCTTGCGGGCGAGATCGGCGGCGAGCAGGGCATCGAGCTCATACCAGCGGGCCAGCAGCGCCTCTTCGTCATCCTCCGCACTGGCAGTGGCCTGGCGGGCGTCGTGCCCGGATGGCCCGCCAGCTAGTGGCCTCTGCTGCTGGTCGATCAGCTCGGCATAGGCCCGCTCGGCACTGTGGGCCTCCTGGATGCGTCCGTCTCTGATCAGCCAGAAGCGGTTGCAACTGCGCTCGATCAGATCCCGGTCGTGGGAGACCAGCAAGACGCCCCCGGGGAAGG
>RCUJ01001233.1_pt1 | contig 14028 bp, 10 predicted proteins | sample 2166321 | NCBI WGS metagenome assembly RCUJ01 (sample SAMN09932808, study PRJNA488358) | compost metagenome | feature: garden; material: soil; isolation source: compost soil in an enriched community after 118 h of incubation | place: Germany: Experimental Botanical Garden Goettingen | collected... | reverse complement strand
ACCATGATTTTAAAAGTTCCCGCTTCTACCAAATAATTTCCGTCATTATCATAAAAACCCAGTTCTTTTTCGGTCAAAGTCAAGGTAACCGTTTTGGTTTCCCCTTTTTTCAAATCAACCAATTCAAAGCCCTTCAATTCTTTTACAGGTCTGGCCAAACTCGCTGCATCGTCATGAATGTATAATTGAACGACCTCTTTCCCATCATAATTTCCAGAATTAGTCACGTCTACCGAAACCACAACCGACTCCCCTTTTGCGAAAGCAGTCTTATTTATTTTCAGGTTTTTATAGTCGAAAGTCGTATAACTCAATCCGAAACCAAAAGGATACAAAGGTGTTTTCTCTACATCAGTATAATGGGACCAAAACACATTTTTATCGCTATTCACCGGTCTTCCTGTACTGTAATTGTTGTAGTAAATTGGTACCTGACCCACATTTCTTGGGAATGACATTGGCAATTTCCCGCTTGGGTTGTAATCCCCATATAAAACCTGAGCTACCGCATTTCCGGTTTGTGTTCCCAAATGCCAGGCCTCAACAATCGCAGGAACATGCTCTGCTGCCCAAGGCAAGGCTAAGGGTCTTCCGTTGTTTAAAACCAAAACAATATTTGGATTCACTTTGTAGATTTCTTCCAACAATTCCTGTTGCACACCCGGTAAATCAAGATTCGTGCGACTGCGGCCTTCTCCCGACTGGAATCCGTGTTCTCCCAAAACCATCACTACTACATCAGCGTTTGCAGCCACTTTTTTGGCAGCATCAAATCCGCTTTTGTCTGTGGTATTAAAAACCAATTCATCCACAAAAGCCGTTTTCCCAATCGTCAAATCTGCTCCCTTTTCAAAAGTCAGTTGATTGCCTTTGTACTGTTGCATTCCCTCCAAAACAGAAACAGCTGTATTATCATCTGAGGCAATTCTCCAACTTCCCAACGGACTGTTTTTATCATTGGCCAAAGCTCCAATCAAAGCAATTTTTTGTCCAAACTTTTTTAACGGAAGTAAATTCTTTTCGTTCTTCAATAATACAATCGATTTTTTAGCCATATCCAAAACACCGTCGTTATTGGCTTTGTTTCCAATCGTTTCTTTTTCACGCTTTTCATCACAATATCTGTACGGATCATCAAACAATCCCAGCTCAAATTTCACTCGCAGAATTCGGCGAACAGCATCGTCAACCAGGGCTTCTTTTACTTTTCCTTCCCTTACCAATTTTGCCAATTCAACCACATACAAATGCGATTCCATATCCATATCCGATCCTGCAATTACTCCTTTGGTTGTGGCCTCTGCACCATCTTTAGCAAAACCATGTGCAATCATTTCACGCACCGAAGCCCAATCTGAAACTACAAAACCATCAAATTTCCATTTGCCTTTCAAAATATCTCTTTGCAGGAAACTGTTTCCTGTAGCAGGAACCCCATTCAAGATATTAAACGAGTTCATAAACGTGCGGACTCCGGCATTTGCAGCCGCTTCAAAAGGAGGTAAAACCGTATTATATAATTTTGAATTACTAATATCCACTGTGTTATAATCCCTACCGGATTCTGCAAAACCATAGGCTGCAAAATGCTTGGCACAAGCCGCAATTGTGTTTCCCTTAGCCAAATCAGCTTTGGTATCCCCTTGAAATCCGGTCACTCGGGCAATCGCCACTTTACTTCCCAAATACGGATCTTCTCCCGCTCCTTCCATCACTCGGCCCCAACGAGCATCATTCGAAATATCTACATTGGGTCCAAAAGTCCAGTTAATCCCTACTGCCGATGCTTCATCTGCAGCCACCTGAGCCGATTTTTTAATGGCTTCCATATCCCAACTCGCTGCTTCGGCCAACGGAATCGGACTCAAAGTTTTGTACCCGTGAATCACATCAAACCCAATGATTAATGGAATTCCCAAACGAGTTTCCTCAACGGCAATTTTCTGCACTGCCTTTACCTCTTTCACACCGCGAACAGAAAGCATCGAACCTACCCAACCGTCTCGCAAATGTTTGTATTTCAATTCAGCATTTCCACCTTTTGGCGCTGGTCCGGTTACTTCCCAAAACCCATTATATTGGTTCATCTGACCCACTTTTTCCTCCAAGGTCATTTGCTTCATCAACAAATCAATGCGTTCTTCAATAGGCTTCGTTTTATCTAAATGTGGTTTTTTCTGTGCATTCATAGTTCCGGTGGTAAATAGAGCCAAAAGCCCTGCGATAATTACTATATTATTTTTCATGATTTGTTTTTTTGCTTAAACACTCTTATATTTCTTAAATGGTTCAAACTTTTTAAAATGTTTTTAAACCATATAAGAAATTATAAGTTTTTTCTTTTTTGCATCAACATGCTTATATCGCTTATATGGTTCAGACCTTTTAAATTGTTTTTAAACCATATAAGACATATAAGAAATTATAAGTCTTAAATTGTATTATTCCGAAATAAAAGACGAAGCGGGCAAGTTGGCTTTATTAAAAAGTGTCGATTGATCCGTGTTTTTCCAAGCGTAACGCACTTTTACAGGAGCTTTCACTTTATCCGATTGTAATACTATTGCATTGTTTTTGATAACAGCATTTGCTTTATAAAACACATTATCAGTTCCTGCAACTTCAAATAAATCGGCTTTTTTGGCTGCAAAATACAAGCCTTCGGCATAATCAAAAGTGACTGTTATTTTATTTTTTCCAATGGTGATTCCTTTATAAAGTGGTCCGTTTACCAATGCAGTATTGGTTTTATAAGTATTTACCAGAGCCAAATTAGCCAAACGGGTTCCAACGGATTTTTTATCTTTTGGATGGATATCATCAATAGGCGAAATATCGCTGGTCATTGCCATTCCGGTGTTCGGGACTTCTTGCAATACTTTTCGTTGTGCATCGCGAATGACGGCGCCTCCAAAATGGTTTTCCCCATATTTATAAGGTGCAATCTGAACATAATAAAACGGAAAATCATACTTCCATGCTTTTCTCCATGAAGTGATTAAAGCCGAAAGGGTTTTATCATAAACCGTTGAGCCCACATTACTTTCTCCCTGATACCATAACGCTCCCGCAATTTTAAATCCGGTCAATGGAGAAACCATCGCATTAAAAGCGCGTCCAGGTTGGTTGGGTCCATACGACTCTTCTTTTCTGGTTTTGGCTGCTTCCAATAAAACGGCATCTTTCTGAATCACTTCTTCCGACATCCAAATCTCCGCTGGCGTTCCACCCCAATTCGAGCCAATCAAACCGATAGGTACATTTTTCAAATCCTCCTGTAAACGTTTGGCAAAAAAATAACCCACCGCACTAAAATATTTCATCGTTTCAGGCGTGCATTCTGTCCAGTTTCCTGACAGGTCATTTTGAGGTGTTGTAGCCGTCAATTTCGGAATCGAAAAAAATCGGATATTGGGATTCGTGGCATTTTTAACCTCCTCATCTCCATTTTCAATTCCCCAACTGGCAGACATTTCCATATTGGATTGTCCGGAACAAATCCAAACCTCTCCAATCAAAATATTCTTCAATACGATTTCATTGTATCCTTTTATTGCAATGGTATATGGTCCTCCTTCTTTTGGTGTGGGAATGACAACTTCCCATCTAGCCTGATTGCTGGCTTTGGTTTTATATGCTTGATTATTCCAACTTGGAGTAATGATCACTTCTTCCTGCGGATTGGCCCAGCCCCAAATCGTAACTTCTGTATTGCGCTGCAAAACCATATTATCCGAAAACACATTCGGCAGCGTAACATTTGCAATAGCGACATTAGAAAGTATCAGAAAGAAAACAAACGCAATTATAATATTATTTTTCATCTAGCATTTTTTTAAAGAAAGGAGTTAATTGGTCAGCCATGATTTGGTCATCGGCTATATCCGGATGATAGCCACACCCCTTAGGGCTCATCGGTTGAAATTCGAATAAAGCGATAGCTTTGTGTTCCGAGTCATTTTCAAAAGCCTGAATCACCTTTTTCAGGCAACGCAATAAAGTTACATTTCTATCACCTGAAACCATCGGACTGTTCAACAAAACAATTCTGGTATTGGGAGCGTGTTTGTAAACCGTTTTGATAAAATTGATATAATTCGAAACATATTTTTCTTCGTTAAAAGGCAATCTTTCTTTTTTACCGTCCCCCTCTGAAAGATCATTTGTTCCCAAACAAATACTCACGATATCCGGCTGAAAAGCAAAATCATATCGCTTTGTATTGGTGGTATTCAGATACAGGTTTTCATACACATCGGGCATGATAGATTCCTCTTTATGTTCATCATTCCAGTTTCGGTACATCCCGATTCCGGAAACGGAGCTCAAAACAAAATCAGCATTCACCGCTCTGGAAAGTACCGGTCCATAAGCCAAATACGCATTATGCTGATCGAACCATTCTCCGGCACCACAAGGAATTGTTGTTAAATCATTCCCCATGCCACAGGTAATTGAATCCCCAATCAGTTCAATTCTTTTTTTGTTTTCAGGAGTAAATTTGGTTAGCTTGGCAGTGGTTCCGCCAAACAAAATACCGCCATTCGAAGCTTCGGTAGCTTTATAAACCCTAAGATGATGTGTTTTTTTCTTTTTGGAAACGGTAATCGGATAAGATTGTAGTGCTCCTTTCTCTATTTTTAGCCGACCAATATATTCGCCATCGAGTTCCAGAGAAACATAGTTGTGATGCTCCCAGGAATCAACACTTTGCAAGGCAATGCTACAGGAAGATCCTTTGAAATTAAATGAAATGGATGCTGCTGAACCTATTAAAATTACTTTGTCATCAGCCAGTTTTTCTATTCTACCCGAATAATTAAAATGGGAATTGGAATTTTCTTTTTCTTTTGCCTTAACAGTAAACGCAAGAAGTAACAGTAAAAATAAAAGGTATTTCTTTTTTAAAATCATCATTGTACAAGGTTAACGTAAACAAAATTATTTTGGGGTAATTATAAAAATTCCGTTTCATTCTATTGGTATAGTGAAACAAAACTCCCCATACATTTTAATGAATTAAAAGTAGGAAGGATAACTTTATAATTACGACCCAAAATAAAAAACTTATAAAAGCTCTTCTAAAAAGCACTTATAAAAAACACTGATAGCAAACCTACTCTTTTATATCATTCCAAAAAGATACTAAAATGTCAAATGACAATAAAAAATTTGCTTTTACAAAGCAAAAAAAAACACCAGACAATTACTCATCTGGTGCTTTACTACAAATTAACCCTATTTTATTAAATAACAATTCCTTTAAGAGTCAGTACTTTTGGAGTTGTTTCGGCATTAGTCGTAACAGTAACTGTTTTGGTAAATGCCCCTTTATTGGCTGCATTATAAGTTGCAGTAACTTTTGCTGTTTTTCCCGGAAGGATTGGTGTTTTAGTGTAATCAGTTGCAGTACACCCACAAGACCCGTGAACATTAGTGATAATTACTGTAGTTTTCCCGGTATTTGTAAATTCAAAATCTATAGCTTTCGGTTTGTTCTGTGGAATTTGACCCACATCAATACTTTCTGCTTTCCATAAAATAGTACTGGCAACTGTCGTTGTTTCAGATAGAATGGCTTTGGCCGGAGCAATGGCAGAAAAGGACATTAATCCTAAAGTAAGTGCCAACATTGAAATTTTGATGATTTTCATAATATAAAGTTTTATAGTTAATAGTCTTGATGTTTTTTTGAACAATTCAAAAGTAGATCAGAAAACCGCCGACTCCTGTTAAGCAGTTTCAAATGTTTGTTAACGACTTGTTAATGGTTATATTTGAAGGTATTTTTGATTAATATTACACTTTCAAAAACTATTTTCACTTGAAACTTAACAAACTCAACAGCCTTATTGTTCTGGGACTAATCGCCATTATTGGGATTTTGGTAGCACAACTGCTTTGGACTAAAGAAGCTTTTAATCTCGAAGAAAAAAAGTTCAGTCAGAAAACTCATATTGCTTTATTAGAAGTGGTCAAAAGCCTCTATCAGAGTACCAGCCACGAACTGCCGATAGAAAATCCGGTCAAAAAAATTGCCAACGATTATTATATTGTCAATGTCGATAATGATTTTGAACCCGAAATTTTAGAATTTTACTTGAAATCCGAATTCAAAAAAATGAACATCACAACCGATTTTGAGTATGCGATGTACAATTGCCAAAGTGATGAAATGGTTTATGGCAATTATGTTTCTTTATCGGATCAGTCAAAGGGAAAACATTCCGTTTATTTCCCGAAACATAAAAATCTGGTGTATTATTTCGCTGTTCGATTTCCTAATGAAACCAGTTACTTATTTAGTTCCCTTCGTTTTTGGTTTGTATTATCGCTAGTTTTAATCTTTGTTTTATTGATTTACGTCTATTCGATTTTTACGCTTTTACAGCAAAAAAAGTACTCCGATTTACAACGGGACTTTATCAATAATATGACGCATGAATTCAAAACACCTCTATCGTCAATATTGATTGCTTCCAATTATTTGGTGAAACAAAAGCCTATTTTAGAGGATCAAAAACTGCACAACTATACCGATATCATCATCAACCAAAGCAATAAACTCAATCAGCATATTGAGAAAATCCTCACCATCGCGAAATCGGATTATACGCCTTTGGAATTGAAAAAAGAATCGATTGCCGTTGTTCCGGTACTAGAAATTGCCATCGAAAACATCCGATTAAAATATCCTGATTCTTCGATAACAATCGAAACTCATACACAAGACACATCAATACTCGCCGATACTTTTCATTTTACTAATTTGGTTTACAATCTGCTGGACAATGCGGTAAAATATTGTGATGATAAACCCGAAATCATCATTCGGTTATCAAAGGAAAACCAAGTATTAAAACTGGAATTTATAGATAATGGAATTGGAATTTCAAATAAAAACCTTTCCTTTATCTTCGACAAATTTTATAGAATTCCAACACAGAAAAGCAATGAAGTCAACGGTTTTGGATTAGGTTTGTATTATGTAAAAAAGATTTGCAACTTGCATCATTGGAAAATTAGTGCTGCTAACAATCCCGAAAAAGGCATTACCATAACGATTTTAATTCCTGAAAAATAATGAGTACTTCCCGAATTCTTTATGCCGAAGATGATGCCACACTGGCGTTTCTGACCAAAGACAATTTGGAACAAAACCACTATACCGTTTCGCATTGTGAAGATGGAAAAACAGCTTTGGAAACTTTCAAAAAAGGCGATTTTGACATTTGTATTCTGGACATTATGATGCCAAAAATGGACGGATTTGAATTGGCCACCGAAATCCGAAAAAGCAATACTGATATTCCAATTATTTTCCTTTCGGCAAAAACTTTAAAGGAAGACCGCATCAAAGGACTGCGTTTGGGTGCCGATGATTATCTCGTTAAGCCTTTTAGTATAGAGGAATTGCTATTGAAAATTGAAATTTTCCTAAAGCGTTCCCACAAAAATAATGCGACTGACAAATCAATGTATGCAATTGGGAAATACCAATTCGATACCAAGAATTTCATCCTTTTTAATGAAACCGAAAAAATATCACTAACGCAACGCGAAGCCGAACTTTTGAAATTATTCCTCGACAACAAGAATGTTGTCCTGAAACGGGAACAAATTCTGACTTCCCTTTGGGGCAATGACGATTATTTTATGGGACGTAGTCTGGATGTTTTTATTTCCCGTCTGCGCAAAATTTTGTCAAACGAAAAAGATATTGCTATCGAAAATCTACACGGGATTGGCTTCCGGTTCATGGTAGGATAAAATAAAAGCAGTGCGCCAAACTACTGTAATTTATTTTATTGCGTAAGTTTCAAAATATAAAAAGCTCTAAATCATAATCGGTTTAGAGCTTTTTTATTGGTTTGGTTTAACTATTTTGGTATCTAAATTTTCAGTAATCATTTAATTTGGCATTCCATTAGCAATCCATTTATTGATCAAATCAATCTTCGTCTGTGATAATTTCCCTCCTTTAGGCATCACCAAAGGATCACCAGCTGGTTTTTCAATTCTGATTTTAATATCCGCTGCTTTGGCACTAACCTGCGCATAGGTTTGTAAGGGAACGGTACTATTTTCTCCCCCGGGAGCATGACAGGACACACAATTGGCATCAATTATTGCTTTAATATTCGCTGTATAAGTAGGATTGGTTACTGTTCCACCTCCTCCTGTTGGCGGTGGTGTTTCTGTAGTCGATGAGTCATCGCCTCCACTACAAGAGATAACGGCTAAAGCTACAACTAGCACTGAACACATTGTTTTTACTTTTTTCATTGTCCATTAATTTATTTGGTTAATAAAATCGATTCTCCAACTTAAAATCCAATAGTTCCTCGTTCCTCCTGCATGATGTTTTCCTAACTAACACAAAGACAGCTATAAATATATGTAAAAATAACGTACAAAATACCATGAAATTATCTTCGAGTAAATCATGAGGTATCGTTGTTGGGTCAGAAAAAATAGAAAACCATTATTTATTCATTTTAAAATCTGCTAAATCTGTGTGCAAAAATTTCACTCAGATTTAGCAGAATGCTCTTGGTTTTGAGAAGCACTAAACTTTTCTGATTGAATACTAATAAAAGACTTTAATCAAAAATTCCTTTTTTATAAAGCAATAGAACTAATAACCTTTTCAGGAATGACAAAATGCTAAATAAAGCTGACTCTTGCTGTCTGTTTAACCAAAAAACCACCCTCATCAGGTGGTTTTTCTATTTCTATCCAAAGACTACAACGGAATATTCCCGTGTTTTCTATTAGGAGTAACGCTCACTTTATTTTCGAGCATGCTAAAAGCTTTGATTAATTTGCGTCGGCTGTCTTTTGGCAGGATAACTTCATCCACAAAACCACGTTGGGCTGCCGTGTATGGATTCGCAAACAATTCAGCATATTCCGCTTCTTTTTCCAAAAGTTTAGCTTCATGGTCTTCGGCATCACTGATTTCTTTTTTAAAGATAATTTCAGAAGCTCCTTTGGCTCCCATAACTGCAATTTCAGCTGTTGGCCAGGCAAAATTCATGTCGGCACCAATGTGTTTAGAATTCATTACATCATAGGCACCTCCGTAGGCTTTACGTGTAATCAAGGTAACTCTTGGTACGGTTGCCTCGCTCAAGGCATATAGCAATTTCGCGCCGTGAACAATGATTCCGTTCCATTCTTGGTCTGTTCCCGGTAAAAAACCCGGTACATCCACCAATACCAATAGCGGAATATTAAACGCATCACAAAAACGGGTAAAACGGGCCGCTTTTATCGAACTGTTTACATCGAGACAACCTGCCAAAAACATCGGCTGGTTAGCTACAATTCCGATACTTCGTCCTCCTAAACGGGCAAAACCCACAAGGATATTTTCGGCATAGTTTTTATGAATTTCAAAAAACGAATCTTCATCGATAATCCCACCAATCACACTGTGCATGTCATACGGTTTATTAGGATTATCAGGAATAATATCAGATAATTGGTCGCGTATCTCATCATTAAGCTCATACGGCAAATGGCGCGGCGTTTCTTTATTGTTTTGTGGCAAATAACTCAACAAGCGTTTGAGATCTTCCAAACAAACCACATCATTGGCCGAAGTGCAATGCGCCACACCCGATTTACTGGAATGTGTACTTGCTCCGCCTAATTCTTCGGAAGTTACAGTTTCATTGGTCACCGTTTTCACCACATTCGGACCTGTTACAAACATATAACTGGTGTCTTCAACCATCATGGTAAAGTCGGTCATTGCAGGAGAATAAACCGCTCCACCGGCGCAAGGCCCCATAATCGCAGAGATTTGCGGAATCACACCGCTGGCTTGTACATTTCTAAAGAAAATATCGGCATAACCACCCAACGAACGAACACCTTCCTGAATACGTGCTCCACCGGAATCATTTAATCCAATCATAGGTGCTCCCATTTTGACAGCCATGTCCATGATTTTACAAATTTTCTCAGCATGTGTTTCGGATAGCGAACCTCCAAAAACCGTAAAATCCTGAGCAAAAATGTAAACCAATCTGCCGTTTATGGTTCCGTATCCGGTAATCACACCGTCACCATAATACATTTCTGTTTCCATTCCGAAATCAGTTGTTCGATGCGTCACCAACATCCCGATTTCTTCGAAAGAACCTTCATCCATTAAATAGTTGATACGCTCTCTTGCTGTCAGTTTTTTATTAGCGTGCTGTTTTTCAATACGCTTTTTACCACCACCCAAATGAGCTTCGGCAATTTTATCGTTTAGAGTTTTTATTTTGTCTTGCATAGTTTCTTTTTTACCACTAATTTTTAGTACCCTTTTTGTTTTTGGCTAAGGCATTTTTTTTAGCCACTGATATCACTGATTCGCACAGATTTTATACTCATCCTAAAAAGAATCTGTGAAAATCTTCTAACTCTTATTTACCGCAAAGAGCGCAATGATTTTCATCGCTTTCTCTGTATTCCGCAAGGGTCGCAAAGCTTTGCGTTCCTTGCGCTTTTCAAAAAAAAGTAATCTTTGCGTCCCTTGCGGTTAAATTTACTTTTCTAAATGAATCTTAATTTCTTAATGGTTCAAATATTTTTCAATTTGGTAAGCGTACGATTTTTTGATCTTCAAAATATTGTTTCAATGCTATCAAAGCAGCGATCTCAGCTTCTTGTGCCATTTGGTTTTTCAACATCTCGGCATTGTAATATTTCTTCACAAAATGGGTGTCAAATTTCCCGGAACGAAATGCCTCGTGTTCAAAAACAAATTTCCCGAAAGGCAAAGTCGTCTGTACACCTTCCACCTGATAGCCTTCAATGGCTTTGATCATCAACTGAATCGCTTCTTCACGGGTTTGACCATAGGTGATCAATTTGGCCAGCATCGGATCATAGTAAATAGGAATATCCATACCTTGTTCAAAACCATTGTCCACACGAACTCCTTCACCAACCGGCAACTGATAGACATCCAAATGACCCACACTCGGCAAGAAATCATTCAGCGGGTCTTCAGCATACACACGCAATTCTAAAGCATGCCCTTTTAGCTGCAAATCCTCTTGTTTCATTTCTAATGCTTCTCCCCTTGCTACTCTTATTTGCAATTCGACCAAATCAGTACCCGTAATTAATTCCGTAACCGGATGTTCCACCTGCAAACGGGTATTCATTTCGAGGAAATAGAAATTATTATTTTCGTCCAATAAAAACTCAACAGTTCCCGCTCCTAAATAGTCACAGGATTTAGCTACCAAAACGGCTGCTTCACCCATTTTTTTGCGCAATTCCGGAGTTAAAACAGAAGAAGGTGCTTCTTCAATTACTTTTTGGTGACGACGTTGAATGCTGCATTCTCTTTCGAATAAATACAAGACATTCCCATGACTGTCAGCCATTACCTGAATTTCGATATGTCTTGGAGAACCCACGTATTTTTCAATAAAAACCGAACCGTCTCCAAAAGCAGATATTGCTTCACTAATGGCTCTGTCCATTTGGGATTCAAAATCGGCTTCTGTTTCTACCACACGCATTCCTTTTCCACCGCCTCCGGCAGAGGCTTTAATCAGAATTGGAAAACCAATTTCTTTGGCCACCACTTTTGCTTTTTCTACATCAGTAATTGCTTCATCATAGCCTGGAACCATTGGGATATTGTATTCCTTAACAGCGTCTTTGGCCGCCAATTTACTTCCCATGATTTTGATTGCTTTTGACTTAGGACCGATAAAGATGATATTATTTTTTTCGGCTTCTTCGGCAAAATCAGCATTCTCACTCAAAAATCCGTAACCGGGATGAATCGCATCCACGTTTAAGGCCTTGGCTACTTCAATAATTTTACTACCTAGCAAATACGATTGGCTGGAAGGTGCTTCGCCTATGCAAACGGCTTCATCGGCAAATTTTACGTGAGGGGCATTTCTGTCGACAGTAGAATAAACTGCCACGGTTTTAATACCCATTTTTTGTGCGGTTTTCATCACCCTGATGGCGATTTCCCCTCTATTGGCAACTAATATTTTTTTCATATTTTAATAGATAAAAGAAGAAAGACCGCTTCGCTGCCTGAGTCAAGATAAAACAGCTCTAACAATTTTCTCACTTTTGTTTCTTGTTTCTTGCTCGTTATTCGAATTCAATTAATAATTGCCCCTTGTCTACAGCATCTCCCATGGCAACCGAAATCGATTTGATGATTCCATCACGTGGCGAAAGGAAACTATTTTCCATTTTCATGGCGCCCAGAATGATTAGGTTATCGTTTTCCTTTACGGCTTGCCCTACCACCACACTAATTTCAAGAATTAATCCGGGCATAGGCGCTTTGATAGCATTGACCTGTTTACTGAGAGCCGTTTCAAAACCCATTTCCTTAATCAAAATATCTAAAGGATTTGAAATGGCAACAGTATAGGTATTACTATTCACCTTTACAGTATAGCTTTTTTGATTAAAATCAGAAGAGACAATCTCTGCCTTAAAAGGGGTGTTTTGGTGCAGGATATGGAACTTATTGGTTTCCACGCTAACTGCATCCAATTCTGAGATACTTTTCTTTTTTAAATCAAAATGAAAAGTATCATTTACATGTACTTTATAGCCAATACTCATGGGTGTATTTTTTTAATTGGCTGTAAAATTACACAAAGAAAACGTTTTCGTAAATGAAAAAAGTAAGTTTTATGCTAAATTGATATAGTTATTGAACGATTATTATTTTTTACAATACCAACAATCGAAATTCCCGCAAAGTATTCAGTAGTCAAAACGAATGCGAATCCCCATAGTTATACTAAAAACAAAAACTCAAAAAACAGCCCAAAGCTTATACCAATCAGATCAAATTATTTCGTTTTTGAACTCCGTCAGCTTCAATTACAATCAAATTAATTACTGAACCATTTACAGCAAAAAAAGCCATTACGATTACTACTCAAAAACCTTTTTTTTATTAATTTTAACATATCAACAATTCTTAATTTATTGACAATAATTCAAATAAAACACATAAATCAATACCGAAAATATAAAAATAATAATTTAAGCATATGCTTTTTATCTAATTGACATATTTTTCGTAAATTAGAGTACGAAATAGAAGTACTATTTATAACTAAAAAACAAAATAATTTTTAAAACATAATATCATGAAAAATTCAATCTTTTTTTTAGGAATTGCCTTATTTGCTTTCATTAATATTTCAACTGCCTCAAACACCATTTCGATTGTTAACAAAGAAAAAATAACCATCAGTTATGATGACGTAACACCATTGTGCGTTGCAATCATTAAAGGAGATCTTGAAATAGTCAAAAAATTCATAGAATACGGTGTAGATGTAAATCAAAAATCAAACGGATTAACACCATTGATGATTGCTGCTCGAAGCAATAAAGCGACTATTGTTAAGTATCTTGTCGAAAATTGCAATGTGAAAATTAACGAAAAAGATTCTAATGGATTTACTGCCTTGAAATATGCTGAACTTTCACATGCTACCGAATCAATTGAAATTTTAAAAAGCCATAAATAACCAATCATAACAAGGCAGATCAGCTTTGATTACCACAATAAACTAATCGTTCCCAATAAAATTCAAATTTTTGAAAATTATTGGGAACGATTTTTTTGCAGGAATATTACAAAACCAGTAATCCAAATTCCCGTAAGGTATTCACAGGCTTTGAATACCAAAACAGCTCAAAGTCTTCTAAATGAACTTCAAAGTCATTTTTAATTTCTTGAAAAGAATATATTTTAGTATTCGAAACGGAGATCTTTTGAAGAATAGCAACCAGCCATTCACCTTCTTCTTTATTAGTCTGAATCGTGAAGCTTTCTTTTTTGTCATGGAAAGTCAAAGTCATCATTTCCCAGGAATTCCCTTTTTTGGATTTGGTAAAATGTTCCACCGATGGTTTTCCTCCCAACCACACAATTTTGGCAGTCGGTTTAATATTGAACGGGTCATCTTCATGCAACGCATCAAAAATAAAATCGGGACCAATTTTTGTCTTCGGAATTTT
>RCUJ01001232.1_pt1 | contig 14037 bp, 15 predicted proteins | sample 2166321 | NCBI WGS metagenome assembly RCUJ01 (sample SAMN09932808, study PRJNA488358) | compost metagenome | feature: garden; material: soil; isolation source: compost soil in an enriched community after 118 h of incubation | place: Germany: Experimental Botanical Garden Goettingen | collected... | reverse complement strand
GGACCGCACCATGCGTCCGGTGGCCTTCATCGACGATGACCGTGGCCTGGCCAAGCGGGTGATCGCCGGGTTGCCGGTGTATCGGCCACGGCAGATCCAGCGGATGCTCGAGGAGACCGGGGCGGAGGAGATTCTCCTGGCGATTCCGTCCGCCTCGCGCGCCCGCCGCCGCGAGATTCTCGAGATGCTCGAGCCGCTGCCGGTGCATGTGCGCTCGATGCCGGGCTTCATGGATCTGGCCAACGGCCGGATCAAGGTCTCCGACCTGCAGGAGGTGGATATCGCCGACCTGCTCGGCCGCGACGCGGTGGAACCGCAGGGCGAGCTGTTCGAGCGCTGCATCCGCGGCCAGGTGGTGATGGTGACCGGCGCCGGCGGTTCGATCGGCTCCGAGCTGTGCCGGCAGATCCTGGCCAGCGAGCCGACCACGCTGATTCTCTTCGAGCATTCGGAATTCAACCTGTACAGCATCCAGATCGAGCTGGAGCAGCGCATCCGCCAGGAGCAGCTCAAGCTGCGCCTGGTGCCGATCCTCGGTTCGGTGCGCAACGCCGGGCGGATGCTGGATGTGATGCGCACGTGGCGGGTGGATACGGTGTATCACGCGGCGGCGTACAAGCATGTGCCGATGGTCGAGCACAACATCGCCGAGGGCGTGCTGAACAACACCATGGGCACCCTGCATACCGCGCAGTCCGCGCTGCGCGCCGGGGTGCGCAACTTCGTACTGATCTCCACCGACAAGGCGGTGCGCCCGACCAACGTGATGGGCAGCACCAAGCGCATGGCCGAGCTGGTCCTGCAGGCGCTGGCCGCCGAGCAGCAGGTGGCATTGTTCGATGTGCAGGGCGAGGCGCCGGTGACCAACCGCACGCGCTTCACCATGGTGCGTTTCGGCAACGTGCTGGGCTCGTCCGGCTCGGTGATTCCGCTGTTCCGCCAGCAGATCAAGCGCGGCGGGCCGATCACCGTGACCCACCCGGAAATCACCCGCTACTTCATGACCATCCCGGAAGCGGCGCAACTGGTGATCCAGGCCGGCTCGATGGGCACCGGCGGCGACGTGTTCGTGCTGGACATGGGCGAGCCGGTGAAGATCGCCCAGCTGGCGGAGAAGATGGTCCATCTCTCCGGCCTCAGCGTGCGCTCGAAGCACAAGCCGGACGGCGACATCGCCATCGAGTTCAGCGGCCTGCGCCCGGGCGAGAAGCTCTACGAGGAGCTGCTGATCGGCGACAACGTGCTGCCCACCGAGCACTCGATGATCATGCGCGCCAACGAGGATCATCTGCCCTGGGAAGAACTCAAGCTGCTGCTGCGCCAACTGATCGACGCGATCAAGGTGGACGACTACCCGCAGGTACGCGACCTGCTGCAGCAGATGGTCAGCGGCTATACGCCGGATGCCGAGATTGTCGATCTGATCTACCGGCAGCGCGGGGGCGTCCTGCCGATGCCGCCGCGGCCGCAGGCGGTGGTTGCCAAGGTGTCATGAGTGAAGTTGCTGGGCGTCATGTAGCTCTTGTGTGAGAGGCCTGGCCTCGAGGCATAGTTCTTGCCCTCTTGGGGACCATCAGTTCGGGCCTTACGGGTCCGTATCGCCGCGAGGTCGCGCCTCCTACAGGTAAGTACCTGATCCTTGCTCGTGCAGAGGCCCGTCCACGGGCCGTAGTCAACAGGCTACAATCGCTACAGAGTTCGTCACGGTGCCTGCCATGTCCCGCAGGAAACTGCCCATCGGTAACCAGACCTTCGCACGCATCCGCGAGGATGACTGCTGCTACGTCGACAAGACGGGCATTGCCTTGCAGCTGTCGAGGAAGGCTCGTACTACTTCCTCTCCCGTCCCCGCCGTTTCGGCAAGAGTCTGTTCCTCGACACACTGGCCGAGTTGTTCGCCGGTAACGAGCCACTGTTTCGCGGCCTGCAGGTCCATGACAAATGGGACTGGAGCCGGCGAAAAACCACCCACTAGCTTTCCCCTTGCCTCTGCCGCCGGTTGGTGTGCTGGTTGGCCAGCACGGCAATGGCGCAGAGGGTCACGAAGGTCGCGGCGTTGGCCGGGATCTGCAGGTTGAAGTCGGTGCTGGAGTGGATGCCGATGGCGATGATGCCCATCGCCGCACCGAAGCCGACGCCGCTGCGGAACAGCGAATCGCGCCGCCACAGCGCCTGTTGCGCCCGCCACAGCGCCAGCAGGACGAAGGCGGCCAGGGGCAGGCCGCCGATCAGGCCGTACTCGATGGCGAACTGGATGTAGTCGTTGTGGGCGTGATCGAAGTGATTGCGGACGTCCTCCCCGGCGTATTTCGGGAAGACCGCCTCGAAGCTGCCGGCGCCCTGCCCGGTCACCAGCTTGTCCATCACCAGCGGCAGGGTGTAGGCGAACACGTCGTCGCGGATCTCGTTGGCCTGCTGGACCACCTGCCCTTCCACCACCACGTCGTTGAGACGGGTATCGACCAGTCGATTCTTGAGTTGTTCGAAGCCGAAGTACTGGCTGATCACCAGCATGTCGATGAGGATGATGCTGGCGAGGATCAGGCCATTGCGCAGCCGGTGTTCGCGGTTGAGCAGGATGAACACGGCGCCGACCACCATCAGGCTGGCGAAGAAGGCCATGTTGCCCATGCGCGAGCGGGTCATCACCAGGGCGATCACCATCACCACCAGCGCCAGGCGCAGGCGGGCCTTGGGGCCCATCAACAGCTCGAGCACGCTTACCCAGCGAAACGGCTGACCGTCGCGCAGCGCGAGCAACAGGCCGATGCCGCAGGCCAGGGTCATCTCCAGATAGCCGGCCAGGTGGTTGCGGTTGACGTAGGTGCCGCTGGCCACCCCGGAGTGACCGAAGCCCAGCGAGGCGAGCAGGCCCTGGCTGCCCGACAGGGTCATGAAGGCTCCATAGAAGGCCTGGAAGGTCCCGCTGATCACCAGCACGCTGAGCAGCAGGATCAGTCGCTGGCGGCTGTGAAACAGGCTGACGATGAGCAGGAACAGCAGGCTGTAGGCGATGCCGAGCATCAGGTACTGGAAGCTCGCGCCGATGTCGACGCTCAGCCCGCCGAGCCACTGCACCGCCACCCAGGCCTGAGCTGCCAGCAGCAGGGCGAACATCGGCAGTGCCGGCTTGAGGGCCTTGCTCACGGGCAAGGCATTGCGCAACAGGGCGAAACCCCAGAGCCCGGCGAGCAGCCCAATCAGTGCCACGAACAGCCCCATCGACCAGTCGCGATTGCTGCCCAGCGGCAGCGGCACCGCTATCAACAGGACCAGGACGGCGGCAGTCAGAAAACGCTCAAGGCGATTGGAAGTCTGGGGCATTGTGCGGGATCATCCGTGCTTGACCGCCCGTACCTGTGGGCAGGCGGCTATCGTCTCAGAAAGGGACGGCAGTATATGGAACATCCCTTCTTCCACCAACCGAATGGCATGCAATGTTCGACCGTATTCCTCGCGCGCTCTGGGTGCTGGCCTTCACGATCTGTCTGGTGAGTGTCCTGGCCCTGGCGCTGATGAAAAACCCCTCCGCGCTGCTCAACACCGGCTGGGACAAGGGCAACCATGTTCTGGCCTTCACCGTGCTCACCTTCCTGGGCCGTATGTCCTTCCCTGCCCAGCGCGCTCTACTGCTCCTCGGCCTGCTGGGCTATGGCGTACTGATCGAAAACCTGCAACTGATGACCGGCTACCGCTTCGGCGAATACCAGGATCTGGCGGCAGATGTGGTCGGCATGGTGCTGGGCTATCTGCTGGCGGTACCGGTGATGCGTCGATTGCAGGAGCAGTCTTGAGCCATTGATGGCGGGCCTGCGGCTCGCATCGCCGCGAGGTCGCGCCTCCTACAGGTCTGGCGTGCCCCATGCTCTTGTGGGAGACCCGACCTCGGGGCGAAGCTCTTGGGCTGTTCCGACCACTGACCCAGGTCAATTCCCCAGCGCTGCACTCAGGCAAGATCAGCCCCTTTCCGAAGAAAACTGGCGGAGTGCAGCCATGAACAACACCCCTTACCAACTGCTCGGCGGCGAAGATGGCGTGCGCCGTCTGTGCGAGGCCTTCTACGACTGCATGGAGCAACTGCCTGAGGCGGCGGACATTCGCCGCATGCATGGCGAGGATCTGTCGGGGATTCGTCAGAAGCTGTTCGAGTTCCTCTCCGGCTGGCTGGGTGGCCCGCATCTGTATGCGCAGAAGTACGGCTCGATCTGCATGACCGGCCCGCACCGCCCCTTTGCCATCGGCCCGAAGGAGCGCGACCAGTGGCTGCTGTGCATGGACCGCGCGCTGGAGCAGGTCGGCGCCAGCGAGGAGGTCAAGACGATGCTCAAGCAGCCGCTGCAGGCCATCGCCGACATGATCCGCAACCGCGAGACATCCGCGTCCGCCTGATGGCGAGTGCCGGCCAAAGCCCCGCTCTATGCGGGGCTTTTTTTCGCCCGCACGAAAGCGCTCTTGTCATGCAAAGTTCATCTAACTGCAGGCTTTTCCACGACATAGATCAACAAACCACTGACCTTGGCTGCCTAAGCTGGCTCCACAGGTCGCCGCAAGATCCCGCCGAATGTGGCGAGAATGCCTCTGCAAACTTGCCGCCGCGCAAGCCCGAATACGCACTCTGCGACCGTGATCCGCCATCGACAAGGAAGGCCCGCCATGAAGATTCGCTCCCTCTCCTCCCTCGCTCTCCTGCTGGCCGCCCTGGCCAATACCGCCATTGCCGGCAATGCCATTGACGGCACCTACGCCATGACCATGGAGGCCATGGGCGTCCAGGTCAGGAGCGCCACCGTCGAGCTGACCCCGCAGTACATCCGCGAGGGCGACAACACGACGGCGATCAGCACCTGGGAGCACAGCGGCGACTACGTGACCGCCCGCGACAAGCACGGCGCCACCCTGCTGCACGCGCGCATCGAGGATGGCGGCGACACCCTGATCCAGCAGATCGAAGGCATCGGCACCGCCACCTTCACCCGCATCGATTGAGACCGCTCAGCCCGCCACACTCGCTGACGGGCTGACAGCGGATAGCAAAAAAGGGGTTGCCTTGCGGCAACCCCTTTTTTCGTTACAGCCCGAACTTACACCATGGTCGGATCCGGCTCCAGCCCCATCAGTTCGCGGCCGAGGATCTGCGCGCAGACGTCGTAGTCGGTGTATGCATGCGCGCCGGTCATGTGCGAGTCGCGGAACAGGCGCTGGATTTCGCTGTTGTCGAACCAGCTGGTGGCACCGGCAGCTTCGAACAGGCGGTCGACGGCGGCGATGCACATCTTCACGGCGTAGCCCTGGTTGGTACGCCAGTAGGCCAGCTCGGCACGGGTCGGGAACTGATGGCGCTCGCCAAATTCGGCGTGCTCTTCCCAGGTCTTCTCCATGAAGGCGCGGGCGGCGGCAACCTGATGGGTCGACTCTGCCAGACGCATCAGCGCCGGGATGGAAGCACCCACGTTGGCTCCGGTGTAGGCCCGCACGCGGTTCTGCTGCTTTTCCTTGAACGCGGCCAGCATGCGCTCGGCGACGCCGAGGCTGATGGCGGCGAAGCCGCAGGCAAAGTACGGACGGTACGGGGTGTGGAAGATCTTGCTGTCCGGGTACAGATCGCGGCCGGCGGAGCGGCCTTCCATCATGTCCTTGGCCGCCTGGATGCGGTAGTTGGGGATGAAGGCATTCTTGATCACCAGGGTCTTCGAGCCGCTGCTGCGCATGCCGACGGCGTACCAGTCGTCGCGGATCTCGTAGTCACTGCGCGGCAGTACGCCGAAGCTGTAGACCAGCTCGCCTTCGGCATTCTTGCGGCGCATGCCGACGATGGCCCACTCGGCGTGGTCGCAGCCGCTGCTCCAGCCCATCTCGCCGCTGAGCAGCACGCCGCCCTCGGTTTCCTCGATGGTGCTGAACGGTGCGATGCTGCTGCTGGCGGTGGCATCCGGGTTTTCGCCCCAGATCTCGTCCTGCAGTTGCTTGGGGAACATCGCCAGCTGGTGGCTGTGGGTGCACAGCAGGCTGAACGCCCAGGCAGTACCGCCGCAGGCGCCGGCCAAGGCAGCCACGCAGTCGGTGAACTCGGGCAGGGAGATTTCCAGACCGCCGTATGCCTTAGGCTGGAAAACACGATGCATACCGATGCTCTTCAGCAGGGCGATGTTCTCGTCCGGCACCTTGCGCTCAAGCTCTGCCCGGGCGGCGTTGGCTGCGATGGCCGGCAGAATGGTTTGCAGCTTCTCGAGCATGGGATTCGGTCGTTTCATGGCGATATGTCCAGGCAGATACTTATTGTGTGGGTACTGTCGATGCACGTCGTGGACTCGAGGCTCCGGGATGCATGGGCAACAGCAGCCACCCATTCAGTTTGGTCGACTTGCGGGCAATGCGCCCGACCGGCCAGCGGTCCGTGGGGGCATTATGGGGGCGTAATCCTGCGGACAGAATGCATCTTTCATGGACAAGATTGCATTTTTCATGGAAATCCATTGTTGCCACATGAGCCTTAATCGCCCCGAAAAAGCCAAGATGACCGCCCAACAAAACAATAAGTCATTGTTTTCTAAGAAATAATTTCCAAGCACAGGTTTAAGCCAGCAGCGCGCGATGTAATTTTCGTGGCCCAGCACCCAGGCAGGCACAATTCTCGACCAAGCCGTCCAGCGATGCCCCATCAGCGGACGAATGAGCACGCCGGCTGTAACGCCAGAAGGCGACGTCTGTCTAATCTTCGTACACCACCCATGCATGGGAGAGCGACCATGAAGCGACGACTTCTGCTCCAGGGGCTGGCCCTGTTGCCGGCCTGGGCGCTGCTCGGTAACCACGTGCGGACGGCGCTGGCGGCTTCATCCGCCACGCTGACACCACTGGCCAAGCCGGCCAGCGAATGGCGTCCGCTGCTCTCGGCGGCGGCGTGGCGCGTGCTGTTCGAGGGCGACACCGAACCGACGGGCAGCAGCCCGCTGAACGACGAGCACCGCGACGGCACCTTCGTCTGCGCGGCCTGCTACCTGCCGCTGTTCGACAGCCGGCACAAGTACGACAGCAAAACCGGCTGGCCGAGCTTCACCCAGCCGCTCGACGAGGCGCATGTCGGCCGCAAGCGCGATTTCAAGCTGATCTGGCCACGCATCGAGTACCACTGTGTGCGCTGCGGCGGACACCAGGGTCACCTGTTCGACGACGGCCCGCCGCCACGGGGCGAGCGCTGGTGCAACAACGGTCTGGCACTGCGTTTCGTGCCGCGCGCCGAACCTCTGCCCGAATTGAGGAGCTGACGATGATTCGCCCGATTGCCAGGCCGGTGCCATGCGCCGGCCGTTTGCACTCCCTGCTGCTGGCGCTGCTGGTGGCGGTAGCGATGGAAGCGGGCCTGCCCCAGGCCCTCGCGGCCGACAGCCCGGCAACGACCAGCACGGCCGACGCCCCGGCGGCCACGGCGATTTTCGCCGGCGGCTGCTTCTGGTGCATGGAGTCGGATTTCGACAAGGTACCGGGGGTGCTGTCCACCACCTCGGGGTATACCGGCGGCAGCCTGGCCAACCCGACCTACGAGCAGGTGTCGGCGGGCGGCAGTGGCCATATTGAGTCCGTGCTGGTGCGCTTCGACCCGGCGCAGACCAGCTATGCCAAGCTGCTGGCGGCCTTCTGGCCGAACATCGACCCGCTGACCGCCACCGGCCAGTTCTGCGACATCGGCTCGCAGTACCGCAGCGCGATCTTCTATCGCAGCCCCGAGCAGCAGCGCCTGGCCGAGGCGTCGAAGGCCCAACTGCAGGCCTCGGGACGCTTTGCCAAACCGGTCGTTACCGAGATCCTCCCCGCCGGCACTTTCTATCCGGCCGAGGAATACCATCAGGACTACTACCGCAAGAACCCGCTGCGCTACCACTTCTATCGCACCCGCTGCGGTCGCGATGCGCGCCTGGAGGAGCTGTGGGGGAAAAAGCCGTGAGCAGGCTCAGGGCAGCTCGATGCGCTCGTCGCGGATCACGATCAGCCCCTGCTTGTACAACCCGCCGATGGCCTTCTTGAAGTTGCCCTTGCTCACCCCGAACAGCTTGGCGATGAGTTCCGGCGGACTCTTGTCGCTTAGCGCCAGGCTGCCGCCCTCGGCGCGCAGTCTGGCGAGGATCTGCTCGCCCAGGCTGTCGGCGGCGCCCTGGCCGATGGGTTGCAGGCTCAGGCTGATCTTGCCGTCCGCACGGACTTCGCGGATGTAGCCGGTTTCCTGCATGCCCACGCGCAAGAACTTGAACAGCTCGTTCTTGTGGATCAGCCCCCAGTGCTTGCCGTTGACGATGGCCTTGAAGCCGAGGTCGGTGCGCTCGGCGACCAGCAGCTCGACCGCCTGCCCGGGCTTGTAGTTGGGCTGGGTGTTGTCGAGGTAGCGATCCAGCCGCGCGGTGGCGGTGATGCGCCGAGTGCGCGGGTCGAGGTAGACGTGCACCACGCAGTAGTCGCCAACCTGCAGCGGGCGCTTTTCCTCGGAGTGCGGCAGAAACAGGTCCTTGGGCAGGCCCCAGTCGAGGAACAGGCCGACATGGCTGATCTCCACCACCTTGAGGCTGGCGAAGCCACCGACCTGGACCTTGGGTTTCTGCGTGGTGGCGATGATGCGGTCTTCGCTGTCCAGATAGACGAACACGTTGAGCCAGTCGCCGATCTCGCACGGCTCGCCGGCGGGGATGTAGCGCCGCGGCAGGAGTATTTCGCCGTCCGGACCACCGTCCAGGTAGAGACCGAAGTCGGTGTGCTTGACCACCTGCAGAGAATTGAAACGCCCGATCAGTGCCATGTCGCTTACCTTGATTGCCAGGATCGGCATTCTAGCCGAGATCGCCGGGCAAGCAGCGACCCGTCGGCGGGCCAATCGCCGCCGAAGCAGCCGTTTTTTCGCCAGACACCCTGGCGCGTTCTCGCCGCTGCGCCGAGCGATGGCAAGTCATTGATTGCAAAGAAAACACAGCGCACGGCAAGGCGAGACGCGCCCCCTACCAACCGCGCACAGCCGACGGGAGGCGCAGGCAGCGTGCAGAAAGGATTTGCACCGCGGGAAATTACCGCGTAGGTTATTCCCACTGTTTGCTTGTGTCATCGTAATCGACTGGTTTAGATCTTGATCCAATCATATTTCGGTTTTCCTGGCTCCTTGCACTCAGTCCTGACTTCGGGCAATTCCGCGGTCGTATCCATCACTGTTCAAGGAGACATCCATGTCTAATCGCCAAACCGGTACCGTCAAGTGGTTCAATGATGAAAAAGGCTTCGGCTTCATCACTCCCCAGAGCGGCCCGGACGTATTCGTTCACTTCCGCGCCATCAAATCCGACGGCTTCAAGAGCCTGAAAGAAGGTCAGGAAGTTTCCTTCCTGGTCGTGAATGGCCAGAAAGGTCTGCAAGCTGATGAGGTGCAGGTGATCTGATCACCCTGCCCTGATTGGCCAAAAGCCCCGCCACGTGCGGGGCTTTTGCATTCTGGCGCCCACTGCGCCCCTGCCGCTTGTTGCGAGACCCTGCCATGACGCTGAAACTCACCATCGTCGACCAGACGCCCGTCCACGGCGATCTGCCCGCCCGCGAGGCGCCCAACAGCTCCGTGGCCCTGGCCCGCGCCTGCGACGAGCTGGGCTACTACCGCTACTGGCTGGCCGAGCACCACAACAGCATCCAGTTCGCCAACCCCTGCCCGGAGATCATGGTCGCGCGCATCGCCAGCGCCACGCAGAACATGCGCATCGGCAGCGGCGGCGTGATGCTGACCCACTACAGCCCGTACAAGGTGGCCGAGGTGTTCCGCATGCTCGCCAGCCTGTTCCCCGAGCGCATCGACCTCGGCATCGGCCGCGCCCCCGGCGGCACGCCGCTGTCCTCCGCCGCCCTCGCCGCGCCCTATGAGCAGCTGGAAGAAGACACCTTCCCGCAACAGGCCGCCGAGCTATGTGCCTTTCTGCGCAACGAGTACCCCGAACGCCATCCCTACCGCAAGCTGCACTGCCTGCCGGATGATGAACCGGCACCGCAACTGTGGATGCTCGGCTCCGGCGGCGGCAGCTCGTCGCTGGCCGGCTACCTGGGCATGGGCCTGTCGGTGGCCAAGTTCATCTCTCCGCAGGCCTGCTCGCCGGCGATCTTCGACAACTACGAGCGCCACTTCCAGCAGGCCGGGCACCAGCACAAGCCGTCGCGCATGCTGGCGTTGGCGGTGATCTGCGCGGAAACCGAGGAAGAAGCCAAGCGCGTTGCCAGCACGGCCGCCTGGCGCAAGATGATGACCGGCCGCGGTGCCCGCGAGCCGCTGCTCAGCCCCGAGGAAATAGACCAGCGCCGCCGTCAGCTGAGCCCCAGCGACCTGGCCGAGCTGGATGCCACCCGCGACGCCATGGTGGTCGGCACGCCCGAGCAGTGCTGGGAACAGTTCCACGCCCACGCCCGCGACTACCAGCTCAACGAGCTGGGCCTGGTCACCGTCACCCACAGCTTCGAGAGCCGCCTGAACAGCTACCGCCTGCTGGCCCGGGAGCTCTGAGCAAAGGAGTCCCGAGCAAAGGAGCCCTGAGCAAAACCGGCGAAAATCGCGATTTCCGGGATTTTCGCCGGGCATTTCCCGGCAAATACTTTCCAGATCCTGCCGGACTGAGCAAAAAATGATCGCCATTTCATGTATAATGACTGGCCTTTTCACCTTTAGGCAGGAGAATCACCATGCAAAGCAAACCCAGCGCCTCCAAGCAGAAGGTTGCCCCCGTCCCCTCCGCCGAAGCCCGTCAGGCGCTTGAAGAGCAGATGGCGGCGTTCCTCAAGGCTGGCGGTGAAGTCCAGCAGATCCCCCGTGGCGTCAGCGGCCAGGTGTACGGCAGCACCCGCCAGATCACCATTGGCAAGAAGTGACCCCATGAGCGAACCCGTCCGCCTGTCCAAACGCCTCGCCGAACTGCTGCCCTGCTCGCGCCGCGAGGCCGAGCTGTACATCGAGGGCGGCTGGGTGACGGTGGATGGCGAGGTGGTCGAGGAGCCGCAGCTCAAGGTTCAGGAGCAGGCCGTCGCCCTGCGTCCCGGTGCCCGTGCGGAATCCCAGCCGCCGATCACCCTGATCCTGCACAAGCCGGCCGGTCATGACGCCGAGCAGGTCAGCGAGCTGGTCGAGGCCGCCAGTCGCGCGCCCGACGACGCCTCCGGCGTGCACCTGCTCAAGCGCCACCTGCAACGCCTGAGCGTGCCGCTGACGCTGGAGACCGAGGCCTCCGGCCTGCTGGTGCTGACCCAGAACTGGGGCGTGATCCGCAAGCTGACCGATGACTTCAGCAAGATCGAGCAGGAATACATCGTCGACGTCGCCGGCACCCTGACCCCGGAGCAGCTCAAGCAGCTGCAGTTCGGCCTCACCTACCGCGGCCGGCCACTTTCGCCGTGCAAGGTCAGCTGGCAGAGCGAAACCCGCCTGCGCTTCGCCCTCAAGGCGCCGCAGCCGGGACAGATCGCCCACGTGTGCAGCGCCGTTGGCCTGCAGGTGCTCAACATCCGTCGCATCCGCATCGGCCGCGTGGCCATGGCCAAGCTGCAACCAGGTCAGTGGCGCTTCCTCGGCGCCAACGAGCGGTTTTGAACTACGGCCTGAAGAACTCCTAATTCGCCTGCAAACCGACTCGCAACAGCTTGCCGTTGCTCTCGTCGGTCAGCACGTACAGGTAGCCGTCCGGCCCCACTCGCACGTCGCGAATGCGCGCATCCAGCTCCTCCAGCAGGCGCTCCTCGCCCACCACCTGGTCGCCATCAAGTTGCAGGCGGATCAGCGCCTGCTGGACCAGTGCACCGATGAACAGGCTGTGTCGCCAGGCCGGAAAACGCTCGCCATCGTAGAAGGCCATGCCGCTGATCGCCGGTGATTTGGTCCACACGTGGTGCGGCGGCTCGGTGCCCGCCACCCGCTCGCCCTGTGCCTCGGGAATCGGCAGCCGACTGTAGTTGATGCCATGGGTGGCCAGCGGCCAGCCGTAGTTGCGCCCGGACTGTGGAATGTTGATTTCGTCGCCGCCGCGCGGACCATGCTCATGGACCCACAGTGCACCGGTCCACGGATTGAGCGCCGCGCCCTGCGGGTTGCGGTGCCCGTAGGACCAGATTTCCGCCCGCGCGCCGGCCTGGCCGACGAAGGGATTGTCCCCGGGAATACGCCCGTCCGCCTGCAGGCGCACCACCTTGCCCTGCAGCTTGTCGAGCTCCTGCGCGGTGGGCCGCTGACCGTTCTCGCCGAGGGTGACGAACAGGTAGCCGGCGCGATCGAACACCAGTCGCGAACCGAAATGGATACCGCTGGACAGCTTGGGCTGCTGGCGGAAGATCACCTGGAACCCCTCCAGGCTGTCCATCTCGTCGGACAGCCGGCCGCGGCCGACTGCACTACCGGCCCGGCCATCCACCCCCTGCTCGGCATAGCTCAGGTAGACCAGACGATCTTCGGCAAAGCGTGGCGACAGGGCGACATCCAGCAGGCCACCCTGCCCCCGGGCAAACACCTCCGGCACGCCGGCCAGTGGCGCGGACACTACGCCCTCGGCCGTCACCCGGCGCAGACGCCCGGGACGCTCGGTGACCAGCATGCCCTCACCGCCCGGCAGAAAAGCCAAGGCCCAGGGATGCTCCAGTCCGCTGGCGACTTCCTGCAACTCCAGCGGGCCATGCGCACTGCCTGGTCCGGGCGCGGCCTGGGCTGCGCTCAGCAGGCTGGCGATCAACAGAGCGCCACAGCGGCGCATCAGGATCGTCGCAGTCTTCATCGAGCCTCCCCGTGGCCGGCATCCGCTGGCGCCGCATCAGCCAGCTGCTCGCCGAGAAACTCGGCAAGCACGCGCGCGTTGTTGAACTGCTCGTCGTGGGCCGCATACAGCAGGGTCAGTGTGCCACGGCCAGCGCGCTCCAGCAGCGGCTGCCAGAGCGCTGGCTGGGCTGCCAGCTCGGCGCGATAAGCCGCGCGGAACTCGGCGAAACGGCCCGGCTCATGAGCGAAGGCTTGACGCACGCCATCCGAGGGCGCCAGTTCGCGCAGCCATTCATCCAGCGGCAGGCTGGCCTTGCTGCAACCGCGTGGCCACAACCGGTCCACCAGCACCCGATAACCGTCGTCCGCCGTCGCCGGCTGATAGACCCGCTTGCAGACAATCACTGTCCCGCCCTCGTCGCGCTGCTGGTCCAGGCAAGGATAGACCAGCGGCAGGACCTCACTCGGCCGGCGCGGCCTCGGGCAGGATGCAGCGCACCGCGCGCTTCTTGTTGTCCACCAGCACCCCGGTCAGCCCCTTCTGGTTGACGTCGAACAACACCAGCACGCCGTCGATGCAGTGGGCGACCTGGTCGGCCGGCTTGAGCGAGACCTTGTAGTCCTCGCCGGGAATGGTCTTGAGCATGGTGTAGTCGGCCAGCAGCAGCGCGTCCTCGGGCTTGGCGATGTGCAGGTAACCGTAGTAGCCGAGCAGCGCGACAGTCGCGGCGACGCTGCCGATGCCGGTGAGAATCAGCGGAATGGGATTGCGTTCGCTCATGGGGATCCGGAAAAGTCAGGGGAAGGGAGCGACGGGCCGGAGCCCGTCAGAGAATGTTGGCGTAGTCGGCCTCGACGCGGTCCAGGCTCAGGTGGTTGAGGAAGTTGGAGAAGCACATCCAGGCCGACAGCGCGTTGAGGTCGCGGAACTGCGGCGGCAGGTACTTGGGCGGCACCACCAGGCCTTCGTCCACCAGCTGGCGCAGGGTGCGCATGTCTTCCAGGGTGGCCTTGCCGCAGAACAGCAGCGGAATCTGCTCCAGCTTGCCCTTGCGCACGGCGAGCTGGATGTAGTTGTAGATCAGGATGAAGCCCTTGAGGTAGGACAGGTCCTTGGTGAACGGCAGGCCGTCCGGGGTCGAGCCACGGAACACGCGGATGCTGTTGGAGTAGCTGTCCTCCGCCGTGTAGCCCTGCTCGCGATAGAACTGGAAGATCTGCAGGAAATCCGCGCCGTCCTCGGCCATGTGGATGGCGCGGGTGCGGTTGGTCAGCTTGCGCAGCCGGGTCGG
>RCUJ01001231.1_pt1 | contig 14053 bp, 11 predicted proteins | sample 2166321 | NCBI WGS metagenome assembly RCUJ01 (sample SAMN09932808, study PRJNA488358) | compost metagenome | feature: garden; material: soil; isolation source: compost soil in an enriched community after 118 h of incubation | place: Germany: Experimental Botanical Garden Goettingen | collected... | reverse complement strand
TCTTGTGGAAGAAGCTGCCCTTGGCGCCCAGCTTGTTGCCATGACGGCAGGCGCGGCGGACGATGCGGCGCAGCACATAGCCGCGGCCCTCGTTGGACGGGGTCACGCCATCAGCGATCAGGAAGCCGCAGGAGCGGATGTGGTCGGCCACCACCTTGAGCGACGGCGCGCCGTCGTTGGCGCAGCCGATGGCGTCGGCGGAAGCCTGCAGCAGGTTCTGGAACAGGTCGATCTCGTAGTTGGAGTGCACGTGCTGCAGCACGGCGCTGATCCGCTCCAGACCCATGCCGGTGTCCACGCTCGGCGCCGGCAGCGGGTGCAGCACGCCGTCCGCGGTGCGGTTGAACTGCATGAACACGTTGTTCCAGATCTCGATGTAGCGGTCGCCGTCCTCTTCCGGGCTGCCGGGCGGGCCGCCCCAGATGTGCTCGCCGTGGTCGAAGAAAATCTCGGTGCACGGGCCGCACGGGCCGGTGTCACCCATCGCCCAGAAATTGTCCGAGGCGTAGGGCGCCCCCTTGTTGTCGCCAATACGCACCATGCGCTCGGCCGGCACGCCGACTTCCTCGGTCCAGATGGCGTAGGCCTCGTCGTCGCTGGCGTAGACGGTGACCCAGAGCTTTTCCTGGGGCAGGTTCAGCCACTGCGGCGAGGTGAGGAACTCCCAGGCGTAGCGGATGGCGTCGCGTTTGAAATAGTCGCCGAAGCTGAAGTTGCCCAGCATCTCGAAGAAGGTGTGGTGGCGCGCGGTGTAGCCGACGTTCTCCAGGTCGTTGTGCTTGCCGCCGGCACGCACGCACTTCTGGCTGGTGGTGGCGCGGGTGTAGGCGCGCTTTTCCAGGCCGAGGAAGCAGTCCTTGAACTGATTCATGCCGGCGTTGGTGAACAGCAGGGTCGGATCGTTCGCCGGGATCAGCGAACTGGAGGCGACACGGGTGTGCCCCTTCTCTTCGAAGAAGCGGAGGAAGGCTTCACGGATTTCTGCGCTTTTCATGGATTATTCTCGGAAAACTGGGCCGCTGCGGCAATTGCGGGACTGCCGCACGGATTGCCGGCAAAGAGCGGCATTATATAAACAACCGGCACCAGCGTGCATCGCCGCAGCAACTATTAGCGCGATAGGCGTCGATAAAGAGTCAGCGGGGAAGCGTCAGGCGCAGGCGTCGTCGAGCGCGACGGGCACCACGATCAGGCCGGCGCGCAGGCCGTTTCTCACCTTGGGATTGGGAAACACGAGGCGCGCGCCCTCTTCCTCGACGCGCCAGCGACGCCCTCCGGCATCCTCGGCCAGGAGACTGCCCGGCACCAGCGCGGTGAAGTTCTCCACACCGTCGTCCAGATAGAAGCGGAACGCGTCGCTGTGGCGGATGACTTCCCGGGCGACCCGAAACAGCTGCAGCTGGTGCAGATCGCCGGCAACCGGCGGCTCGCGGCCCTCGATCAACGCGCGCAGCAGCGCCTCCAGGCGACTCAGGTCGGTGGCGGTGTTCGCTCCGAACGGATGCGCCTGACCCAGCTCGAGGGTGAAGGCTTCGGCCGCCAGGCGGCGACCGGTAAAGGCGCTGAAGGTGGCCGAGCTGCCGTTCTGCAGCAGCACCGCCTGCATCCCCCCTGCCTGCAGACGAGCCAGCTGCTCGCGGGTCGGCGGCTGGGCACTGCACGGGTGCAGGGCGAACTGCTCGATCTGCGAGCCACGGATGGCGGCATGCAGGTCGTAGTGCAGACGGCGACGCTGCGGCCGATTGAAGAACAGCTCGGCCTGCAACTCCAGCTCCACCGCACGCAGGGCCTCTGGGCCGCTGACCGAGGGCTCGCCGCCGCCGAACAGGCGATTGAGGTCGTAGCCGACGAAGCGCTCGCCGCGGCGCAGCGCCGCCGGGTTGCCCAGCACCAGCAGCAGGCGCACGGCCGGCCGCAGCCGACAGGAAGCAATGTCGTGCAGCAGACGCTCGAGCAGCTCCACCGGCGCGGTTTCGTCACCATGAATGCCAGCCGACAGCAGCAGGTCGAGCCCGGTATCGCGCCCGCTCGGGGGATCGATTTCCAGCACCCCCTCGGTCTTCCACTGCAGGCGACAGCCGTCGGCGCACAGCTGGATCGCCTCCGACGGCTCGCGCCCCGTCAGGGTCAGTTCAAGCAAACGGCCCAGAGCAAGCATGGCGCGCACTCCTTGGTTGCGACACCCACAAGCATAGCTACCGGGACCGAATCGTCAGTGGTGATGATCGCAGCCGCAGTCGGGGCCGTGTTCGTGGGCTTCGGCGGCTTCCAGCTCGACCGACAGCGACAGCTGGTTGACCGCCTGGGGGCGCACCACCAGCAGCGGGATGTCGGTTTCACCTTCCACCGACTCGGCGTAGATGATCACCCCACCCATGCCGTCGGCTTCCAGCCACAGCTCGCGGCCTTCGAGGCGCACGCCAACGCGCGCACTGTGGGTTTCCCGGCGCTCGCCGTGGGCATCTTCAAGGATCAGGGGCAGGCTTTCGCTCATGGGGTTTCTCGCTCGGATAGGCTGAAAAATGGACAGGGTCCAGCTTAAGGATTTGCGTCAATTCGTCCAGTGCCGTGCGCGCTGCCGGCTCAACGCCAGCCGACCTGCGCCGACAGCGGCACCGCGCGCACCTGGGCACCGGCGCTCAGGCGCAGGCGCTTGGCGGTGGCGGCATCCACCACCAGGGTGCCGGAAGCCGGGCGTGCCTGGCCGACGGTGATCCGGCACTCCTCACGCTTGCGGTTGTGGATGAGGAACTGCGGCGCCTCCTCACCCGGCGTGCCGATCGCCAACACCAGGGTCTGGCTGTCGCGCACCGCACGGATGCTGCCGGTCTCGCATTCCAGCGCCGGACCACCGTCGAAGATGTCGATGTAGCCCTGGTAGGTGAAGCCCTCGGCACGCAGCATGGTCAGCGCCGGCTCGGTGTCGCGGTGCACGCGGCCGATCACCGCGCGCGCCTCCTCGGAGAGGAAGCAGGTGTACAGCGGGAACTTGGGCATCAGCTCGGCGATGAAGGCCTTGTTGCCGACCCCGGTCAGGTAGTCGGCCTGGGAGAACTCCATCCTGAAGAAGTGCCGGCCGAGGCTTTCCCAGAATGGCGCGCGGGCGTTGTCGTCGGAAATCCCGCGCATCTCGGCGATCACCTTGTCACTGAACAGCTCGCGGAACTCGGCGATGAACAGGAAGCGCGCCTTGGACAGCAGGCGTCCGCTGAGGCCGCTGTGGCGGTAGCTGGCATCGAGGAACAGCGAGCACACCTCGGTGTTGCCGGTCAGGTCGTTGGCGAGGAACAGCGTGGGGTTCTGCCGATGAATCCCCAGCGCGCGCGAGGCACTCACGGTCAGACCGACGCGGAAGTTGTACCAGGGCTCGCGCAGGCCGACCGCGCCGTTCATCGCCGAGATGCCGACCACCTCGCCGGCATCGGTCTCCAGCACGAACAGGTAGTCGGCGTCCGCGCGCTCGGACTCGCCGCGGAAGGATTTTTCCGCCCAGACGACCCGCTGGGTCAGGCGCTCCTCGTTGGCCGGCAGCGAAGTCAGGCCGGCACCGGTGCTGCGCGCCATGGCAATCAGCGCGGGCAGGTCGGTACTGCGGACGGGACGAACGATCATGGTGCCTCCTGTTGACGGCCCCGCTTGGTCGGGGCCGGGCCGCGCCGTCTCTGCGCGCGGCATCGATGCCGGAGGCGGCAAGCCTCCAATAGGGTCCGCTCAGCGGCTGACGGGGCTCACACCGCCACCACGCGCACGCTGCTGCCTTCAGCGACGCCCAGCGCGGCGACCACTGCCGGCTCGAGGATCAGCGGTTGGCCGGGCTGCCAGTCCAGTTCGGCGATCAGCGCGCGGAAATCCTGGGTCTGCTGGTTGGCCACCAGGTAGAGCCGGCCGCTCTGCGCCGGCGCGCCCAGGTGCACCGACTCCAGGCGACTCTGGGCGATCGAGTGGATGCCCGACGTGCGCGCATGCACGGTCGGCCCGCCGTCGAAGATGTCGATATAGTGCTCGGCCTCGAAGCCTTCGCGCATCAGGATATCGAAGGACACCTGCGCACGCGGATGCACCTGGCCGATGGCTTCCTGGGCACTGTCGGGCAGCAGCGGCACGTAGATGGGGTAGCTCGGCATCAGCTCGGCCAGCATGGTGCGGCTCTTCAGGCCGCACAGGCGCTCGGCCTCGGCGTAGTTGATGGCCAGGAAGTTGCGGCCGATGGCGTCCCAGAACGGCGCGTCGCCCTGCTCGTCGCTGTAGCCGACCACCTCGACCACCATCGCTTCGGCGAAACGCTCGGCGTGGCTGGCGACGAACAGCAGGCGGCCCCGCGAATTGAGTTCGGCCGCCGGCGTGCTGTCCAGCTCCGGCTGCAGGTGGAAGCTGGTCAGCAGGCTGTTGCCGGTCAGGTCGTGACACAGCGACAGCACATGAATCTTGTTGTGGATCTTCAGCTCGCGCGAGGCGTGCACGAAGGTCTCGTTGCGGTAGCTGTAGAACGGCTCGGAAAAGCCGGCGGTGGCGACCACCCCCGAGCAGCCAACCAGCGCGCCGCTGGTGGTGTCCTCGAGAACGAAGAAGTAGCTTTCCTCGCCGTTGAAGCTCACCTCGGCGGCGAACGAGGCCTCCGAGGTGCGGATCTTCTCGGCCAGGCGCTCGCGGTCATCCGGCAGGGAGGTGACACCGATGGGACTGTCGGCCGCCAGACGCTGGACCTCCGGCAGGTCGCCCATCCGGGCGGGACGCATGATCAGCATCGATGTCACTCCTTGTCGCAATTGTCGTCAGGCGGCGGTCAGGCTGGCCAGGGCGCGCTCGAGACGGGCCATGCCCTCGTCGATGTCGGCATCGGAGATCACCAGGCTGGGCGCGAAGCGCACCACGTCCGGACCGGCCTGCAGGATCATCAGGTCCTGCTGCTGGGCAGCGGCCATCACCTCGCCGGCACGGCCCTTCCAGGCGTCGGTCAGCACCGCGCCGAGCAGCAGGCCCATGCCGCGCACCTGGCTGAACACGCCGTACTGCTCGCCCATGCGCATCAGTTCGCTGGTGAAGCGCGCGCTGCGCGCCGCAACGCCGGACAGCACCTCGGGGGTGTTGACGATGCTGATCACCGCCTCGCCCACCGCGCAGGCCAGCGGGTTGCCGCCGTAGGTGGTGCCGTGCACGCCGACGCCGAAGTGCTTGGCCACCGCGTCGGTGGTGAGCATGGCGCTGACCGGGAAGCCGCCGCCCAGGCTCTTGGCGCTGGTGAGGATGTCCGGGGTCACGCCGTAGTGCATGTAGGCGTACAGCTGGCCGGTACGGCCGACGCCGGTCTGCACCTCGTCGAAGATCAGCAGCGCGTTGTGCTCGTCGCACAGCTTGCGCACCCCTTCCAGATAGGCCTGATCGGCCGGCAGCACCCCGCCCTCACCCTGGATCGGCTCCAGCACCACCGCACAGGTGTTGGCGGAGATCTGCGCCTTCAGCGCTTCCAGATCGTTGTACGGCACATGGCTGATGCCTTCGATCTGCGGGCCGAAGCCTGCAGAGTACTTGGGCTGGCCGGCGACGCTGACGGTGAACAGGGTACGACCGTGGAAGCTGTTGAGCGCGGAAATGATCTCGCACTTCTGCGGCCCGGCGACTTCGTGGCCATAGCGGCGTGCCAGCTTGAAGGCGGCCTCGTTGGCCTCGGCGCCGGAGTTGGCGAAGAACACGCGGTCGGCGAAGGTGGCCTCGGTCAGCAGCTTGGCCAGGCGCAGGGCCGGCTCGTTGGTGAACACGTTGGACACGTGCCAGAGCTTCTGCGCCTGTTCGGTCAGCGCCTCGACCAGTGCCGGGTGGGCATGGCCGAGCACGTTCACGGCGATGCCGCCGGTGAAGTCCACCAGCTCGCGACCGCTCTGATCCCAGACTCGGCTGCCCTCGCCACGCACCGGAATGAAGGCGGCAGGGGCGAAAACGGGAACCATCAGCTGGTCAAAATCGGCGCGTTGCACCGGCGCGTGCGGAACAGACATCGAACTCTCCTGCCTTGGCGGCTAGTAGGACTGGGTTGTTTCAGATAGGGATTGTAGAGACAAAGCCCGGATCGGCATTGCAGCCATGCGACATCTTCGTACAGCTGGCGCCGCAACCGTTCCGGAATCGCGCCTGCATGCGCAGGCCGGCAACGCCGGAAACCGCGCAGTGTATAGGCTCGGGGCGGCAACTCGAAAGTCCGCAGCGGCGCAAAAATGCCAAGCGGCCGGCCAGCCCGTCACCGCCCCACCGCAGCGGCGACCGCGGAGCGGCGCAGGTTGCGATCATCGCGCGGGGTGACGCCAAAGAAGTTGCGGTAGGCGCTGGAGAAGTGCGGACCGGAGGAAAAGCCGCAGGACAGGCCGATCTGGATGATCGAGGTGCTGGTCTGCTGCAACAACTGGCGGGCACGGTTCAGGCGCAGCTCCAGGTAGTACTGGCTGGGTACGCGATTGAGGAACTGCTTGAAGATCCGCTCCAGCTGACGACGCGACACGCACACCTGCTGGGCGATCTCGTCGGTGGTCAGCGGCTCCTCGATGTTGGCCTCCATCAGCAGCAGCGCCTGGCTCAGCTTCGGATGGGTGGCGCCGAGACGGTTGCGCTGCGGCGCACGCTGGCGCTCGCCGCCCTCGCGAATCCGCTCGAGCATCAGCTCGGCGGCAATCGCGCTGGCCAGCTCGCCACCATGATCGCGGGCCAGCATGGCCAGCAGCATGTCCAGCACCGCCAGGCCGCCGCAGGCGGTCAGGCGCTCGCGGTCCCACTCGAACAGATGATCGGTCGTCGCCACCTGGGCAAAGCGCTCGGTGAAGTCGTCCTGCCAGCGCCAGTGCAGGGCCACCCGGTAGCCGTCGAGCAGGCCGAGCTGGGCCAGCGGATAGACGCCGGCGGCCACGCCGCCAAGCAGCGCGCCGTTGCCGGCCAGCTCGCGCAGCGCCGCCTGCAGCGCCGCTGGCGGCTCGGCCGGTGGCTCCTCGGCCAGCAGGAACAGCCGCTCACTGCCGGACAGCCGCTCCTGCCAGGGCGCGCCGGGCAACGGCCAGCCATCCGCCGCGCGCGGCTCGGCCTGCAGGAAGGCGACCTCGTAGAGCGCCTCCGGATGCAGGCGCGCGGCCAGCTGCAGGGCTTCGTCGATCAGGGACAGGGTGAGCGGACGCACGTCCGGCCAGTAGAGAAACGCGAGATGTACGGGGGTCATGGACGGCAGTCTGGCCGGATTGCTTGCGCAAGGCTAGTGGGCCGCGTCGCAGATCGAATCTGACGATCAGCAATGCCGGCCACCAGGCACGCACCGTGGGCGAGGCAGCAATTTAACCGGAATCCCCGGTAAATGCACCAAAAAGGGGCAAAAATCCGCCCAGCAGTCGAGCCGGAAATTTCCGGCGGCAATTCTATCGCCGCCACCGCCACCCGCCGCGCCTAGAATGCCCCATCCGCCAACCACCGAGGGCCCGCCGTGGACTCCCTGACCCAGGCCCTGCTCGGCGCCAGCCTGCAGGGCAGCCTGCTCGGTCGCTGGCAGGGGCGCAAGGCGCTGCTCTACGGTGCCGCCATCGCCACCCTGCCCGACCTCGACGTGCTGATCGACTTCGGCGACGCCGTGGCCAACATGACCCAGCACCGCGGCTTCAGCCACTCGCTGCCGGTGCTCGCCGGCATCAGCCTGCTACTCGCCTGGCTGATTCGCCGCTGGCGCCCCCATCCCGGCTACTCCGGCCGGCGCCTGCTGGCGTGCATCAGCTTGATCCTGTTCACCCATGTGCTGCTGGACGCCTTCACCAGCTATGGCACCCAGCTGTTGTGGCCGCTGGCGACGCCGCCCGTGGCCTGGTCGACCATCTTCATCATCGATCCGCTGTACAGCCTGCCGCTGCTGCTGGCGGCACTGTCCGGACTGATCGTCGGACGCGGACGCGTCCTGCAGCACGGTACCGCGCTCGCCCTGCTGCTCTCGACCCTGTATCTGGGTTTCACCGTGGCCGGCAAGCAGATGGCCGAGCAGCGCGTCGGCGCCGAACTGGCACGCCGGGGCATCGCTGCCGAAGCGGTGTTCAGTGCACCGACGCCGTTCAACAGTCTGCTCTGGCGGGTGGTGGTACTGGAGGGCAGCGACTACCACGAAGCCCTGGTCGGCTGGCTGGACTCGCAAGCGCCGCAGCTGCACCGTATCGAGCGTGGCGGCGATCTGGCCGAGGCACTGGCCGGCTCTGCACCGCATCAGCGCCTGCTCTGGTTCACCGGCGGCTTCCTGCGCTACGACCAGCTCGGCAACCAGCTGGTGGTCACCGACCTGCGCCTGGGCATGACGGGCTTCCACCCGTTTCGCTTCACCCTGGCCGAGCGCCAGGGGGCTGCCTGGCAACTGCTGCCCACCAGCCAGCGCTGGCCCGCCGAGCGCGGCGACCTGCAGCGACTGCAGCGCCTGTGGCAGCGCATCTGGCAGCCGCAGGTGGAAATTCCGCTACCGGTATGGGCCGCGGAACTTCGCCGACTGCAAACGCAAACGCCGCGCCAGCCGCACGCCCGATCGGGCGCTGACTGAACGCGGCGTTGTGCCGCCCCGCCGCACCTGAGCGCGGCGGGGATGAGCGCGAATCAGCTCGGCTGATTCAGCTCGAGGGCCTCGCCGGTACGTGCGCGCACCCGGCGCAGCAGCTCGGCGTCCTTCTGCAGGACCTGCTCGTCGGCCTCGAAGATCTTGCCCAGACGCTCCTGCCAGGCAGCACTCTGGTACTGCTCGGGGAAGCAGCGCTCGATCACCTCGAGCATCACCGACACCGACACCGAGGCGCCAGGCGAGGCGCCGAGCAGCGCGGCAATCGAACCGTCAGCCGCAGCGACGATCTCGGTGCCGAACTGCAGCACACCGCCCTTCTTGGCGTCCTTCTTGATGATCTGCACGCGCTGGCCAGCGATTTCCAGACGCCAGTCTTCCTTCTTGGCCGCCGGGAAGAACTTGCGCAGCTCCTCCAGACGCTGGTCCTCGGACTGCAGTACCTCCTTGATCAGGTACTTGGTCAGGTCCATGTTGTCGCGCGCCACCGCCAGCATCGGACCGATGTTGTTCGGACGGATCGACAGCGGCAGGTCGAGGAAGGAGCCCTGCTTGAGGAACTTGGTGGAGAAGCCGGCGAAGGGGCCGAACAGCAGCGACTTGCCGCCATCGACGACGCGGGTGTCGAGGTGCGGCACGGACATCGGCGGCGCACCGATGTCGGCCTGGCTGTAGACCTTGGCCTGATGCTGCTTGACCACTTCCGGATTGTCGCAGCGCAGCCACTGGCCGCTGACCGGGAAGCCACCGAAGCCCTTGCCTTCTTCGATGCCGGACTTCTGCAGCAGGGTCAGGGCCGCACCGCCGGCACCGAGGAAGACGAAGCGGGCGAGCAGATCGCGACTGCCGCCACGGAGCTTGTCGTCGACGACCAGACGCCAACGACCGTCGGCCTCGCGGCGCACGTCGGTGACCTTCTGGTTGTAGGAGACCTTGGCGTTGTCGGTCTGCTCCAGATGCTGCAGGAGCTTCTTGGTCAGCGCGCCGAAGTTGACGTCGGTACCGCCCATGGCGCGAGTCGCGGCCAGCGGCTCGTTGCTGGTGCGGCCCTGCATCAGCAGCGGCGCCCAGTCACCGATGGTGCCGCGATCCTCGCTGTACTCCATGTCGTCGCGGAAGCAGTGATGTGCCTTCAGGGCATCGAAGCGCTTGCGCAGGAAGGACACGCCTTTCTCGCCGCGCACGAAGCTCATGTGCGGAACGGGATTGATGAAGTCCTTGGGCGACTTGAAGTAGCCCTGCTCGACCAGATACGCCCAGAACTGCCGGGAGACTTCGAACATCGAGTTGATGCTCACGGCCTTGGAGATGTCGACCGAGCCGTCGGGACCTTCCGGGGTATAGTTCAGTTCACAGAGTGCGGCGTGGCCGGTACCCGCGTTGTTCCACGGGAAGGAGCTCTCGGCAGCCCCGGAGTCCAGTTGCTCCAGGACCTCGATCTTCAAGCTCGGGTCGAGCTCTTTCAGCAGTACCGCCAGGGTTGCGCTCATGACGCCTGCCCCGACGAATACCAGATCCGGCTGTTCACTACCAGTTTGCATCATTCATGCTCCTGAGACACAGGTGTCGCATTTTACCTCGGATCGTCTACAGACGCGTACTGTAGTCTGTCCGACAAAGGTACTACACGCTCCCCGGAACACCCCCTGACAGGGGGGGCTGGCGAAGGCGGCGCCATGCTAACGATGTGCGCCGCGTAGCGCCAGTGGCAGGCATTGGTTGCGGAAAAAAAGTCTCCGGCGCCGACGCATGGCGGCTGCGCCAGATTTCGCCAGGCTGCCGACAGTCCGTGGTAGGGGAGCAGCGGCCGGCACTACAGCGCAGCCAGCGCCGAACGCCTTGCAGACCGCCGCCGGCACCGATTGTCGACACTTCGGCCAATTCACCCGAATTAGCCCTGCCTGGTTGGCCGCCTAGAGCACCGACTCGAACAGCTCCAGCTGCGGCGGGCCCAGGTAGATCTCGCGGGGGCTCTTGCCGGCATTGGCATGCGCCTTCCTGAACGCCTCGGAGTGCGTCCAGTCCTCGAAGGCCTGGGTCGACGCCCACTCGGTGTGCGACACGAACAGGGTGTATTCCTCGGTCTGCGGGCCCTGCAGCAGATGGAAACGGACAAAGCCCGGCACCTCGTCGAGGTAGCTGTCACGCTGGCGCCAGTGGGCGATGAAGATGTCCTCGTGGCCGCGGGCAATCTTGAAGCGGTTCATGGCGATGAACATGCGGAAATCTCCTGATGATCGAGCTGCGGGCAGTTTAGCTGCATGCCGGCTAGTGCTGCAGATTGCCGTACAGCCGGGCGTACAAGCCGCCCTCGGCGATCAGCTGGCGATGGTCGCCATCCTCGGCGACGCGGCCGCCGTCGAACACCAGCACGCGGTCGGCCTGCTTCACCGCCGACAGACGGTGGGCGATGATCAGCGTGGTGCGCCCACTGAGGAAGCGCCCCAGCGCCTGGTGCAGGGCGTATTCGGTGGCGGCATCGAGCGCCGAGGTGGCCTCGTCGAGGATCACCACCTTGGGCTCGGCGAGGATCATCCGGGCGATCGCCAGGCGCTGGCGCTGGCCGCCGGAGAGGCGCACGCCGGAGCGGCCGACCACGCTGTCCAGCCCATCCGGCAGGGCGCGCACGGTGTCGGCCAGCTGGGCGATCTCCAGCGCCCGCCAGCAGGCGGCATCGTCGCGCTCGCGGCCCATGCTCAGGTTGGCGCGCACCGTGTCGTTGAACAGCGCCGGATGCTGCAACACCACCGCCACGTGCTCGCGCACCCGCTCCAGACCGATCTCCTCGAGGGTCGCGCCGCCGAAGCGGATGCTCCCGGCCTGCGGGCTGTAGAGGCCGAGCAGCAGCTGCACCAGGGTGCTCTTGCCGCCGCCCGAGGCGCCGACGATGGCCACCTTCTCGCCCGCCGCGATATCCAGGTCGAGACCGTCGAGCACCGGCTCGTCGCGGTAGGCGAAACGCAGGCCGCGCACCTCGATGCCGACGGTGGCCTGCCCGGCGAACGGATCAAGGCTGCCCGCATAGCGCGGCTCGTCGGCGCGAGCGAGCAGCTCGTTGATCCGGGTCAGCGCGCCGCCAGCGGCGTAGTAGGCGTACTGCAGGCCGAGCAGCTGCTCGACCGGGCCGATCATGTACCAGAGGTAGCTGAACACCGCGAGCATCTGGCCGATCGACAGGTCGGAGAACAGCACGGTGAGCATGGCGGCGGCGCGGAACACGTCGATGCCGAACTGGAACAGCAGGCCGCTGGCGCGGTTGGCGGCATCGCTCTTCCACAGCGAGGCCACCGCGTAGTCGCGCACCTCGCGGGCGCGCAGGCCGAGGCGACCGAGGAAGAAGCCCTGGCGGTTGCCGGCGCGGATCTCCTGGATCGCCTCGAGGGTTTCGCCGAGCGCCTGGGTGAAGCGCGCGGTGCTGTCGTTTTCCAGCTTCTTCAGGTGCTTGACGCGCTTGCCCAGCTGCACGGTGGCGTAGATCACCAGCGGGTTGAACAGCAGGATCAGCAGCGCCAGCTGCCAGTGCATCCAGATCAGGATCGCCGCGGTGCCGGTCAGGGTCAGCAGCGCCACCAGGAAGCGGCTGAGGGTGTCGCCGACGAACTTGTCGAGGGTGTCGAGATCGGTGACCAGATGCGCGGTCACCGTGCCGCTGCCCAGGCTTTCGTACTCGCCGAGGGAGATCCGCTTGAGCCGCTCGATCAGGCGCAGGCGCAGGCGATACACCACGTCCTTGGACAATCCGGCAAACAGCCGGGCCTGCAGCACGTTGAACAGCAGCGAGACGCCGCGCAGCACCAGGGTGGTGACCAGGATGAGGCCGATATAGCCGCCCGCCTGCTGCCAGGCCGCCGGCAGATAGCGGTCCATCAGGCGCAGGGCGGCGCCGCCCTGACCAAGCAGCACCTCGTCGACCAGCAGCGGCAGCAGCAGCGGGATCGGCACGCTGCACAAGGTGGCCAGCACCGCCACCAGGTTGGCGATCAGCAGCTCGCGGCGATGGCCCAGCGCCAGCCGGCGGATTTCCGCCCAGCTCAGCCGGTCGGACTCGCCAGTCGGCTCAGCCATGGGCCAGGCGCTCCAGCCAGCGCGCGAGCAGCGGGGCGAGATTCTCCAGCGGCTGGTAGCCGTTGGTCAGCAGCGCCAGCTGGCCGTTGCGCTCGGCCAGCAGGGTGGGAAAGCCGGCGATGCCGAGGTTCTCGGCCCGCGCGAAGTCGGCCTGGGTGGCCGCGCGCAGGGCCGGACTGTCGAAGGCCTCGGCAAAGGCCTGACGCGGCACGCCGACCTGCTCGGCCAGCTCGACCAGCAGCGCCGCGCGGGTGACGTCGCGGCCCTCGACATAGAACGCCTGCTGGATCGCCTGCACCAGCGGCCAGACCTTCTCCGGCGCCAGGCTGCGCAGCACCACCAGCGCACGACTGGCCGGCTCGGTGTCGTAGACGAAGCCCTCCGGCAGGGCGGCGTCGAAATCGAACGACTGTCCGGTGCGTTCGGCCACTGCGCGCCAGTGCTTGAGGATGTAGCTGCGCGTGCCGTCGTCCAGCGCCTGCACCGTGCCCGGGCGCAGGCCGCCGGCGACCAGATGCAGGCTTACCCCCGCGGCCTGGGCCTGGGCGGCCAGGGCGTCGAACACCGGCGCAAAGCCCCAGCACCAGGAACACATCGGGTCCATCACATAGAGCAGGCGGGCGTTCATCCGGGCTCCTGTTGGCCGTTGGGCGAAACCGGCCGATTGGGTGCGCCACGCGCACCGGAAAGGGAACGGGGCCAACGGGGGCTCCAGCGTAGCGCGTCAGTCGGCCTGACGCGGGTCACGGCCGATCGGGTGCGGCTGCTGGCGCGCGCGCGCCAGCTCGATCTGCTTCTGCCGCTCGCGGGCGCTGGCGCGGGTCTTCTCGCTCAAGCTGTCCCAGCAGTGCGGGCAGCTGATCCCCGCCGCGTAATGCTCCGACTGGCGATCGGCGACCGAGATCGGCGTGCGGCAGGCATGACACTGCTCGAAGTCACCCTCGCTCAGATCGTGGCGCACGGTGACCCGGTTGTCGAACACGAAACAGTCGCCGCGCCAGCGGCTCTGCGCCTGCGGGACCTCCTCGAGGTACTTGAGGATGCCGCCCTTGAGGTGGAACACCTCGGCAAAGCCCTGAGCAAGCATGAAGCTGGACGCCTTCTCGCAGCGGATGCCGCCGGTGCAGAACATCGCCACCTTCTTGTGCTTCGCCGGGTCGAAGTGCTGCTGCACGTAGGCGGGAAACTCGCGGAACGACTGGGTGCGCGGATCGATGGCGCCCTCGAAGGTGCCGATGGCCACCTCGTAGTCGTTGCGCGTGTCGATCAGCAGCACCTCGGGATCCGAGATCAGCGCGTTCCAGTCCTGCGGCTCGACGTAGGTGCCGACCGCCTTGTTCGGGTCGACGCCGGGCACGCCGAGGGTGACGATTTCCTGCTTGAGCTTGACCTTGGTGCGGTAGAACGGCTGCTCGTCGCAGTACGACTCCTTGTGGT